>JGI24721J26819_10000397_pt1 | contig 47881 bp, 46 predicted proteins | sample YelNatPaOPGAMG01_FD_26819 | JGI IMG/M metagenome (IMG submission 26819) | reverse complement strand
AAGTTCTTGACAAGTGTGTGCCTGATAACTGTCCTTGTATCAAGGGATGGAAGCATTTCAAGTGTTCTGTTCAACCTCTCCCATCCATCTTTGTAAATAGGNTTCAATATTTCATTGAATAATTTTTCATTGGGAGCAGCTACTGTAACGTAAAGTTGAGTCGGAAGAACAGTNAGCTTCTCAAGAGCTTCGGGATTTGTGCCATTTGTAACCACGAATGTGCTGATCTTCCTCTTCTTTGCTTCAGCGAGCAGATCATCAAGCTTACCGTAAAGCGTTGGTTCACCTGTCAGGGATATAGCCATATGCTTGGGCTGTTGGGCATCCAGCCACTTCTTCATGTCGGTCCTGCTATCTCCCTTGAAACCAGTCAACAGCTCTCTCTGTGCAGTTATTGAACCCTCTAGTATATCTGCCGCTTCATCCTCCTGCGGAATCTTGTCCCCCTGCCACCCCTGTGCCCTCCAGCAGAAGGTGCAGTTCTCTGAACACCAATCGACTGCGGGAGTCATCTGAACACATCTGTGGCTTTCAATCCCGTAGAATGTCTGTTTGTAGCAAGGTCTGTCGTAGTAAAGGGACTGCCTCATCCAGTGGCACAGTTTCACGGCGGAATGCTCTCCTACTAGCTTGTATCCCTGTTTTTCAAGTGCTTTCTTTCTCATCTGATCCAATCGAATCACCATTTTTTTCCGGAAACAATGAAACCAGTATGATACATCACCATGGTTTCCGGTCTCATCCCAATTTTGCTCAGTTTATGCGGAATCTCAATCAGTTGATGCGTATTTACTAAAAAATCCTTTTTTAATAGAAAACGCGAAAACTTTTCGGCCTGAGAGTATGTTGGAAGGACGGATGCAACTTTCTTCGGAGGATGAAGCTCACAATCAAGGAATATCCAGGGCTCCGGATGGTCTATGAATATGCTTTCAAATGCATCAACATCCGCCTCTCTCCCGTCTGCGTTAACTGCTTCGACCATCTCCTCGGCCTCGAATCTCCTGAGGTTCTTCAACAATAGTTTGAAATTCTCTGCACTGGATTCGTAAGATTTTATTTTGACCTTGAATGCGATTGATGAAATGATAGAGAAGCCACCGTTTCCTCCACCTATCTCCAGCATCCTTTCGATGAAGGGAAGATCAAGTTCCAAACCAATTGATAGGGCATCTTTGGCCAGAACAACCTGAGGGGACCTCTCAATGGATTCTGCCACATCCATAAGAGTGGATCTTCTGACCCTGAATCTCCTCGATCCGATCTCATAATGAGGAGTGCTGGTTTCAAACATCCCCGTATCAATGTTCCCGAGGCCATTAATATACATGACACCTGCCCTATTGGAGAACGCATGCATTTCCTCCCTGTTGTAAAGCGTGACCAGCACAAAGGTACAGAAAAAAGAATTTAATATAGGTTTTCTTGCAGTATGGTGTCTGTTCAGGAAGAATCTATAGATTATTTTGTCGAGAATGGTTATGAAAGGAAGAGATGTGAGAAATGTGGCAGGGCATTCTGGACGATAGACAGTAAGAGGAAAACGTGCGGGGAACCACCATGCGATCCTTATTCATTCATAGGAAATTCACCGATAAACAGGAGGTACACGCTGGAGGAGATGAGGGAAGAATTCCTGTCATTCTTCGAGGAGAGAGGGCACTTCAGGGTGAGAAGATATCCCATCGTTGCGAGATGGAGAGATGACGTCTACCTGGTCAATGCGAGCATATACGATTTCCAGCCACACGTAACATCAGGAAAGGTTCCACCTCCAGGTAATCCTCTGGTAATATCGCAGCCATGCATAAGGACCGTGGACCTCGATAATGTTGGGAAGACGGGAAGGCATCTCTCCGTATTTGAGATGGGAGGGGCAAAATCATTCAATTTCCCTGGAAAGGAAGTGTACTGGAAGAGCACTGCAATTGAGCTCGCAGTAAAGTTTCTGGAGCATCTTGGGGTTAAGAGGGAGGAGATAGTGTTCAAGGAGAAACCATGGGCGGGAGGGGGTAATGCCGGGTCATCCGTGGAGGTCATGGTAAGGGGGCTTGAGGTTGCAACGCTCGTTTTTATGGATATGGTGGAGGATCCGGAGGGGGATACGGAGATAGACGGGACTATTTACAAGAAGATGGGGAACAGGATAGTTGATACAGGGTACGGGATAGAACGCCTTACGTGGTTGTCGCAGGGAACTGAAACAGTTTACGAGTCTCTCTATCCTGACATGGTGTATGAGCTGTCAGTCGAGGCAGGTGTCACCAGGCCAGAATTCCTGAAGGAATTCATCCATTTCTCCTCGATGGAAGACGGGTCCGAAGAAAAATTCCTTGCTTCCCTTCCTAAGAAGGAAAGGACAAATCTAGAGAAACTGTCGCTGATATATGTACTTTCAGACCACTCGAGGGCAATAACATTCCTCCTTTACGATGGACTCGTCCCATCAAATACCAAGGCTGGTTACGTCCTAAGAATGCTCATAAGAAGGGCGATACTCGCCAGGGAAAGACTTGGCATCAGGACAGGCCTTTGGGACTTGATAGATATACAGCAGAACAGGTTCAGTGATATTCTTGACATGAAACTCAGGGACTCTGCGATGGAGATAGTGAAACTTGAGGAAGAGCGTTTCAGGGAATTGCTGCAGAAGGGGGATGGCCTGATCATGAAAAATTCAAAAGGGGGAAGTATACCTGCAGAGAAGGTAATCACGCTCTTTGAATCAAATGGCCTTCCTATAGAGTACATCAGGGAAAGATGTTCTGCGCTCAACATAAAATTTCCCGAAAACCTCCAGAGAAACAGAGGATTCACGAATGTCAGGAAGGAGCCAAAAAAGAAGGAGAAATTGGTTGAGCATTCTTATCCTGAAACTCAGAGATCATATTACGAAAATGAGAGGATCACGGATTTCAACAGCAGGATCGTAGGGATAGAGAGAGGATCAATAATCCTGGAAAATACTTATTTCTATCCTGAGGGAGGGGGACAGCCGGCAGACAAGGGTGTGATAATGGACTCTGGAAATGTAATTGCAGTGAACGATGTACAGCTGAGCGATGGAGTGATTGTTCATATGACTGACACTGCTGCAGGGGCCAGGGTGGGGGACTCAGTTCACTGCATAGTTGACAAGGACAGGAGGGACAGGCTAATGAAGAACCATACTGCAACCCATATTCTCCTCTCATCGATCAGAGAAGTGCTGGGATACCATATATGGCAGGCAGGGGCGCAGAAGGATCCAAAAATTAGCAGGCTTGATGTGACCCATTACAGGGATGTATCGAAAGAAGAAATTACCAGGATAGAGGAGAGGGCTAATGAGATCATAAGGCTCGATCTTCCACTGCACAAGGAGTTTGTGAACAGGAACGATGCTGAAATGAAATACGGATTCACCCTCTACCAGGGGGGGATTCCGGAGGGAAATAAGCTGAGGCTTGTCGAGATCCCAGGTATAGATGCCGAGGGATGCGGGGGAACGCATGTGGATCGAACTGGGGAGGTTGGTTTCATCAAGATAGTGAAGGTGGAGAAGATACAGGACGGGATCATAAGATTCANTTTCGCTGCGGGAAAATCAGCAGTNGAATTTGTGAATTCNCAGGCAAGGGAGCTTGCAGGCATCAAGGAAAAGATGGGGGATGAACCTCTGAATGTTTTTGAATCACTTAACAGTACCCTCGAGGCAATCAAAAGGGCAATCGAATCGGGCTACGAGTCTGCCGTGGCATCATTCGGGGGAAGAGAAATACAGCTGATAAAGGTGAAGGAGGCAATAGCTGACGAGGTATCCAAGGGGCTTGTCTCTCCCGGTGTTGTACTTTCAGAGGAGAAGGTAAGGGTCTCATCACCCCCAAATCTCATCTCAGCAAGGCTCGTCATAGAAAGATTGGAAAAAGAGGGCATCGCCAAGGGAGGGGGAAATGATTCATACGCTCAGGGTAAACTATTAAAGGGGAATTTGAGTTTGAAAGAATTAAAAGAGGCGATAGCAGATAAAAGAAAATGAAATTGCCACCATAAAGAACCTGATACGCAAGTATTTCACAGTCGTTGATGCAAAAGAGGTACAGGACGGTCTTTACGAATTCAGGGTGATAGTCTCCGGGTCCCTGGAGGGGGATTTCAAGCACCTAGTGGCAGATATGAAGGAAATTGGTCTCATTCCTGTGATAGCAAAGCCTAAGGAACCGGGATCAGATTATACAATTTCAGTGATAAGGAAAAGGAAATCAAAGGGATTCGGAATATGGGTGAACATAGTTCTGCTTATCGCGACTCTAATATCAACCATCTACGTTGGGGAGCAGCTCTATGCAGGTTATTTCAACATAACCAAATTTTCCTGGTTTCTGTATGTGGACGGTTTCATCTATTTTTCGGCCCCGCTGCTGTTCATACTTGGTTCACATGAACTCGGCCATTATTTTGTAGCCAGAAGAAACGGGGTCGCTGCTTCCCTTCCTTTTTTTATTCCTGCCCCGACAATTCTTGGAACACTTGGTGCCTTTATATCATTAAGGGACCCCCTGCCGGATAGAAAAACACTCATAAAGGTCGGGGCTGCCGGTCCGCTCGTGGGATTCGTGATGAGTATCGTCGTTGCGATAATAGGGGCGTACCTCGGCATGGTGCAGAAACCTGTCGCTGTCACCAGTTCACAGGTATCATACCAGATATCCCTCCCAATAATATACAGTCTCATTCCGCCCATACTTGCAAAGAACGTGCACCCTGTAGCATTCGCCGCCTGGGTGGGCTTTCTTGTCACTGCAATTAATCTTTTCCCGATCGGTCAGCTTGACGGTGGCCACATTGCAAGGGGACTGATGGGGAACAACGCCAGGTACTTCAGCTACGCTTTCATAGTAATTCTTGTCATACTCGGAATATATGATATCTCCTGGATACTTTTTGCCGTAATAATAATCATCCTGGGCCTCAGTCATCCGCCTCCTCTGAATGATGTATCGAAGCCAGGAAAGAAAGAGATGATGGTGGGTGTTGTAGCGATAGCTCTCGTCCTTCTATGCTTCTCGCCGCAACCTATAGTTGAGCACATAGCACCAAACAATGTTTCTGTGACACTGTCTGGCGGAAACTATTTCATCATACCAACAATTGCCAATTATTCAACAGACAACCTGATGCTGACCGTGAACAACCAGAACAGCTATTCCGTCTCCCTCTCAGTAGATGTGAAAGGTCCTGCTGTTCTTTCGTACACGCCTCCCATAAACGAAAATTTTTCATCATCAGAGGTGAAGGAGATTCCAGTCGCGGTATGGACAAATGACACAACCGTCAGAGGAAATTATAATTTCTCTGTCAAGGTGACAGTACTGACCAGGACATTCAACTTCGAGCGGAGCATATCCGTTGTCGACCTGGATCGGAATCTCACCGGGAATGGCGTTAACCCCTGTATCACGACTTCCAAGAACCTTACAATAATCCTTAACAACACAGGGGCGGAACAGAATCTTACAGTGTATCAGTTCAACCAGTCATCCGTATTCCATCTAACCGCTCAAACATTCAGTTCCTCAGGGAATTCAACTCTCCTCTCGATCCCAGGGAACAGCGATATAACACTGAACGTTTCATTCTCTAATCCAGGAGTTGCGTCGGGGATAGTTCTTGTGAATGATAGATGGGATGCATTCATCATATTCTACATCCCATCAGCCCAGCAGGTACTCAACCTTTTAGGTCAGGACTAAACAAAACATTATTTAAATAATAAGGATCATTCAGCCAACATGGATGAATACGATATCATTGTCGCTGGAGCAGGGATCGCTGGTTCAACCGCCGCCGCTATGGCAGCGAAGATGGGCAGAAACGTGCTTCTCCTCGACAGGAATCCTTCTGACGAGCCAGGAAAGAAAACGGTATGGGGATGGGTCTGCGGGGACGCAGTTGCCAGATCACATATAAATTTTGTTGAAAAGAACCTAGGAAAAGTATTCACAGATGATGCCCTTGGTCTCAAGGTAGATGGTGTTGTTGCGCTCTCCCCCGACCTAAGTTATAAACTCCCATTCGAGGGGGAGGGATACAGTCTGGAAAGACCGGTTTTCGGCTCTGTACTATTCAACAGGGCATTAAAGGAAGGGGCAACATTCAGGGGAAAGTTCAGCGTTGAGGGGCCAGTAATTGAAGATGGAAGGGTTGCTGGAGTGTATGGAAAGAACGAGAAGGGAGAGGAGGAAAGGATAAGGGCGAAGATCGTCGTCGACACTCTTGGAATAGCATCTCTTCTGAGGAGAAAACTCCCGGATAACCCCTATATTGACAGGGAGATAGATTATGAAGATCTTGAATTGACTGGACGTTTCATTTACAAGGTTGAGAATGATGGCGCCGACGATAGGTACTATGATGAGAAGAACGCACTTATACACCTCAACCAGCAGATGGCGCCTGGTGGATATGGATGGGTTTTTCCAAAGAAGGATGGAAGAATAAATGTGGGGCTGGGAGTCCAGCACAGGAGCCTTGAAATAAGGAATACTAAGATGGGCTCCAAGGACAACCTCAAATCCCTTATAGAAAAGTACGTGAAATGGAACCCCGTATTCAAAAAGTATACGTTGGACAATGCATACAAGAACGGGGAAGGTTACTGGAGTGTCAGCGTAAGGAGGCAGATGGAGGGGATGGTCTTCCCAGGATACATAGGGGCAGGGGATTCAATGGCGTCAGCCAATCCGCTGAGCGCTGGCGGGATTGGTCCGGCTCTCATCGGGGGCATACTTGCCGGGAAGCATGCTGCACTTGCAGTGGAGAAGGGTAAGACTGACACAGCAACTCTTTGGGATTACAACTTGGAATACAACAACCAGTATGGAAAGAGTATGGCTGGTCTCGAAATTTTCCGTATTTTCCTTCAATCCATGAAAAATCAGGACATAGATTATGGAATGAGAAGCTTCATAACGTATGAAGAGGCCGTGGAAATAACATATGGCCGCATACCTGAACTTTCACTCACTAAAAAGATTGGAAAACTTGTCAGGGGAGTCAGTGCACTCAGAACGTTCAAGGACCTTGTATGGTCCGTGCAGAAGATGAAAGAGCTTAATGACATATATTCCAATTATCCCAGATCCCCCGCGGAATTCCCTGAATTCAAGAAGAGAGTGCAAAGCATTGTGGCAGAGGCAAAAGCTAGGATGCCTCCTTCCCCTGTCTGATCACAATTTAATCTGGAAATATTATTATAGAAGTGCAAAATTAGGGGAAGTGTCAACGCCTTCCTACTACAGGTCATTGAAGAATTCGCTTTCCGATTGCCTTTCGAAGAAGGAGGAGATGGAGAAGGCCCTCACTATGAGAGATGATACCATAAAGGAGCTGAAAGAACAGAACCTCAGATTCTCAGCAGACCTTGACAATTTCCAGAAGAGGATACAGGAGGAATCTCAAAGAATGATGAAATATTCATCCGAGAGAATAATCAAGGAACTCCTTCCTGTCCTTGACAGCCTGGAAAATGCTCAGGATGCCGGATCATCCGCGGTCAGGAAGCAGCTCATGGACATCCTCCAGAAGGAAGGGCTGAGGGAAATTGATGACACTGGAAAGGCATTTGATCCATCAAGACACGAGGCCATAGGTGCGGAAGATGGTGGAGAAGTTAACACAATAAAGAAAGTAGTCAGGAAGGGGTATGCGCTTGAAGACAGAGTAATCAGGCCAGAAATGGTGATTTTAAACAAGGGTGATTAAAATGGAAAAAATAATTGGGATTGATCTAGGGACAAGTAATTCGCAGGCGGCAGTTGTTCTTGCAGGAAAACCGGTCGTGATTCCGAGTTCAGAGGGAACGACAATAGGGGGGAAGGCATTTCCAAGCTACGTTGCATTTACCAAGACGGGAGAACTGCTCGTCGGGGAACCTGCGAGGAGGCAGGCCCTAACAAACGCTGAAGGAACTGTATATGCATTCAAGAGAAGGATGGGAGAGAGTTACAAGTTCAAAATCAGAGATAAGGAATACACGCCACAGCAACTTTCGGCGTTTCTTCTTCAGAAGATAAAGAGTGACGCTGAGAAGTACCTTGGTGAGAAGATCAACAAGGCGGTGATAACCGTTCCAGCTTATTTTAATGACAACCAGAGACAGGCAACCAAGGATGCTGGCGCAATTGCTGGCCTCGATGTTGTCAGGATAATAAATGAGCCAACTGCAGCAGCGCTGGCATATGGTCTCGACAAGACTGAGGGGGAGCACAGGATAATGGTTTTCGACCTTGGTGGTGGTACCCTCGACGTTACAATAATGGAATTCAGTTCCGGGGTCTATGAAGTTCTTTCCACCTCGGGAGACACGAAGCTCGGAGGGACAGACATGGATGAAGCTCTGATAAACCACATAGCTTCACAGTTCCAGCGTGACAATGGGATAGATCTCCGGAAGGACAGGAATGCATACATAAGGCTGAAGGATGCTGCAGAGAGGGCAAAAATTGAGCTCTCCACATCACTTTCCACTGAAGTCAACCTTCCATACATCACGAGCGGTGCTGCCGGTCCCCTTCACCTGCAGATGACGATTACGAGAGCTGACTTGGAGAACTTGGTGAGACCCATAATTGATAGGGCAAGGAAGCCGATCGATGAGGCGCTCAAGGGAGCAAAGCTAACTGCGAATGACGTCAGCAAGGTCATCCTTGTTGGAGGACCCACGAGAATGCCAATTGTGCAGCAATTTGTAGAGGATATAATGGGTAAAAAATTGGAAAGAGGGGTCGATCCAATGGAGTGCGTGGCCATAGGGGCAGCAATACAGGGTGCAATCCTGGCTGGTGAAGTGAAAGGAATCGTGCTTCTAGATGTTACCCCCCTGACGCTGAGCATAGAGACCCTTGGCGGAATAGCAACACCACTGATTTCTGCGAATACTACCATCCCTACAAAGAAATCACAGATTTTCTCGACTGCAGCAGATAACCAGACTGCAGTGGAGATAAATGTTGTCCAGGGAGAAAGGCCCATGGCAAAGGACAACACGTCACTTGGCAGATTCATGCTCGAGGGGATCCCTCCCGCGCCAAGGGGAATGCCGCAGATTGAGGTGACTTTTGACATAGATTCCAATGGGATACTCAATGTGACTGCAAAGGACCTCGCGACAGGAAAGCAGAAGGGGATAACTATCACATCGAGTACGAAACTTAGCAAGGAAGAGATAAACAGGATGAAGGAAGAGGCCAAGAAATTTGAAGAGGAAGACAGGAAGAAGAAGGAAGAGATAGAGACTGTAAATCTTGCGGAGGCGCTCGCTTATTCAACCGAAAAGACAATTTCAGAATACGGAGACAAGATCCCGCAGGACCTCAAGAATGGAATCACCGACAAGATAAAGGACCTGAGGGAAAGTATTGAGAAGAAGGACGTGCCTGCAATAAAGGAGAAGATGGATAGCCTGTCAAAGGAAGCGCAAAAAATAGGGGAATATATGTACAAGAACGTGAAGACAGAAGCGCCTCCAGGTGGAGATACAGGCGGGAGCACAAGTGGACAGGCACAGGAGACGCCCGGTGAAACGGAGATACACGAGGACAAAGAAAATAAGGAACAATGAAATCTGGTGTGAATGCCTAAAGATTATTACCAGATCCTTGGAGTAAACAGGAATGCAAGCAAAGAAGATATAAAAAAGGCATACAGGGATCTAGCAAAGAAATACCATCCAGATCTAAACCCAGACAACAAGAAAGAGGCCGAGGAAAAATTCAAGGAGATCTCTGAGGCCTACGAGGTCCTGATGGATGACCAGAAGAGGGCCAGGTTCGACCAGTATGGAGAGGAGGGGGTTAAGTTCCAGGGAGGATTTGACTGGAACCAGTTCCATCATTATCAGGACGTGGAGGATATATTCGGCGACATATTTTCACAGTTTGGATTCGGAGGGGGAAGAGGGTTTGGAAGGAGACAGAGGGAGATTAGGGGTGACGATTCCTACGTGGAGATTCCCATAGACATCAGGAGAATTGCGAGGAACGAAAAGATACAGATTTTCTATTACAGGGAAGTGAAATGTGAAGCATGCAACGGGACTGGATCGTCAACGAAAAGGGTACTTACCTGCCCCGAATGTGGTGGGAGAGGGTACGTGGAGAGGAACACGAATCAGGGTTTTATATTCTTCAGGACAACGGAAGTTTGCAGAAGATGCAACGGAACAGGGAAGATTCCTGAGAAGGTCTGCAAGGAATGCCAGGGTCTCGGCTACGTGAGGAAGAAGGACAGTGTCGAAATTTCTCCGCCTCCCGGAATAAGCGAGGAGCAGGTTTATGTTATGAGAGGGAAGGGAAACTACAGGCCAGGAGGGACGGGGGACCTCCGAATAAAATTCAACATCGATTACCAGGAATTCAGGAGGGAGGGGGATGACCTCATAAAGGACGTCAGTGTTGATTTCATCGATGCAATTATAGGGGGGAAGGTAAAGGTAAACTTGCTAAGGGGTGAAAAGGAGGTTACCATCAACCCAGGAACGCAGCCTGATGAAAACATAGTGATAAAGGGGGAAGGGATCCAGAAACAGAATGGAAGGGGCAACGCTGACATCATCCTAAAGGTAAGGGTGACACTGCCAAAGAAGATAAACAGGAAACAGCGGGAACTGCTGGAGCAGTTTCGAAGCGAAAAGGGATTTCTATCGCAATTTCACATATGAAGTGAAAAATACATCCTCTTGTTGTTTTTTCCCTTATTTTCAATCTTATAAATATCTATCTGACCAACCTCTGAGGTATTCCTCACATGCGTCCCTCCATCTGGTTGCATGTCAATGTCTCCGATCTTGACTACCCTCAGTACCTCGTCAGGGGGAAGGAGATCCGCCCTTACCTTCAAAGATCCCTCCACGCCGAGAATTTCTTCCCTCTTCATTTTGAACCACGTCACTGGATGATTCTTTTTCAGTTCCTCATTTGTTCTGGATTGTATCGCCTCTGCAAGTTTGTTATCCCATTCAGGAAAGTTGAAATCTATTCTAGAATATGAGTCGTATATCTGATTTCCAGTTATCCTCGCATTAAATTCCTTCATGGCTATAGATGAAACTACATGTATGGCGGTATGCTGTCTCATGTGCGAATATCTCCTTTCCCAGTCTATGGTCAGTTTCACGGTCTCCCCTACCTCTGGGAGTGGTTCAGTCTTATGAATAATCTCGTCTTCCTTTATGACATCAACCACATTGTATTTGTCCTTGCCGGCCATGAAACCAAGATCAGCCGGCTGTCCACCGGAGCTTGCATAAAAAATAGTCCTGTCAAGTATAGCCCCCTCCCTGATTTCTATAACCTTCGCGCTCAGTTCCCTTATGTAGGGGTCATCAAGGTATATCAGTGACGTTTTCATCTTTAAACACCAACAAATGGCATTGCTATTGAAAGTATGGCAACAAGAATAAAAAATATTCCGACAAACATGTTTGTTGCACCGAAGAGTTTCATGATTCGTTTCTCCGGGTCAATATATGCCCTCAGGTATGAGACGAAAAGGAAAACTGCCAGGAGGGAAAAAACTGCAACTATTCCCAGACCGATCCAGTATGGGAAATAAAAACGGAATTCTATGCCAGCGATGATCGTGATAATGGAGGTAAGCAATGATATTGGAAAGAGTATTTTCATTGTTTGCTTCGTACTCCTCCTTACTGGTAGCATTGGGACTTCCGCGCTGGCATAGTCGTCCCTGTACTTTATTGACAGTGCCCATATGTGCAGCGGCGTCCACGCGATTATTATAGCAAACAGAAGGATCGAAAGGAGATTGAAACTTGAAGTGAATGCATAAAAGCCCGCCAATAGGGGTGCACCTCCCGAATAGGCACCTAGGATAATATTCAACGACGTTCTTTTCTTGAGTAGGAAGGCGTAGATTATGTCATAATCAAAAATCCCGGTTGCCATGAAAAGGAATGATAGAAAATTCCTGAAGATTGCAAGAATGAGGGTGAGTGCTATCAGTACTATGCTACCATAAAGAGCCACTGACGGCCTCATCCTGCCAGATGGTAGGGCTCTGTTCCTTGTTCTTGACATCTTCCTATCTATGTCAATGTCAAAATAGTTCGAGAGTGCCTCTGCGCCCATAAGGCCGAGCGTGATGTAAATTGTGACATAAATGAACCCCCAGATGTCAAGATATCTTCTTATTGCGAGGGAGAAGATTTCACCAGCTATCCCAGTAATTAGCAGAAATATCCATACCCTCGGCTTCGTCATTGTGAAAAATTCCTTGACGAAGTTGTGCATTGCCAGGTCAGTCAATGAAACTTAATAAATACATAGTATTTTCAGAAAGGAATCGTTTTATATTCCTTTAACGTTAACGTGGAAGGGGCTGGTAGATCAGTGGAAGATCGCCTCCTTGGCATGGAGGAGGCCCGGGGTTCAAATCCCCGCCAGTCCATTTGTATTTTGATTCATGTCCAATGATAACAAGTTGAAATTCTCTTTAAAAAAAGGTAAAAAATAATTGTGTCCNACACCCCATTCACGAATGACTGAAAGTTATCTGCAAAAAACTGAAAAAATAATGGAGGATATTGCCCATTTCTCATACCAAATGATTTATTAAAGGGCCGCATTGCATAATAGAATGAACATAACTTACAGCAGGGGGACGCTGTTGATAGATGATGTTACAGGAAAGGTTCCTGAATTCATAAGGTATGACGACAGAGTGGGTGCTTACCGTTGTCCCGCTTATAAATATGCCGACATTAAATCAATGTACCCGGATGCAAATGATACAGTCTTCCAGACCAGGGTTCTCAACCTTTCCCATGGCGAGAAACTTAGGAGTTACCAGAAACAAGCCCTGGATTACTGGAGAGGAAACGGACACAGAGGTGTGGTTGTCCTTCCTACTGCTGCAGGAAAGACCCACATAGGTATAGATGCCATCGCAACTCTCTCTGTCCCAACCATAGTTGTTGCTCCTACAATTGAGCTAATCCAGCAGTGGAAGGATGTTCTATCAAGGGTGTTGGGTATTGAGGTGGGGCAGATAGGAGGAGGAGAAAAGGATCTCAGAGATGTAACAGTTTCAACATATGATTCGGCGTACCTTATGGCTGAGGACCTCGGTAACAGATTTCAGTTTCTTCTCGTCGATGAGGTACACCACCTTGCCTCGGAAAGATTCATAGAAATTGCAAAGATGTACGCATCTCCATACAGGCTGGGATTGACTGCAACCTATGAAAGGGTGGATATGCTACACGAAAAGCTTCAGGACGCAATGGGGGGAAAAATCTTCGAGCTGGGGTACGAGGAGATATCGGAATTCATATCCAATTACGAAATAGTGAGAATACCTGTCAATCTTGAACCGGAAGAGGAGGAGGAATATGAGAGGAATAGGAGCAAGTTTGTCTCCTACCTTAGGAGACACAGGATAACGATGAGGGGTCCTTGGGATTTTGAGAGATTTATACTCTCTTCCTGGAATCCCGAGGGAAGGGAGGCGCTCATAGCATGGAGGGAAGCACGTAAGATTGCATTCAACGCAAGGGTAAAGATAGATACTGTCAGGTATGTGCTTTCGAAGCACAGGGGAGAGAAAACAATAATATTCTCAGAGGATACGGCGACAGCCTATCTGATTTCCAAGGAATTTCTTATACCCTGTATAACATATCTCACGCCTGGACCGGAAAGAAAAAGATACCTTGACATGTTCAGGAATGGAGATGTAACTGCGTTGGCTACCTCGAGGGTCCTAGACGAAGGAATAGATGTGCCGGATGCATCTATAGGAATAGTGCTAAGTGGATCAGGGAGCACTAGGCAGTTCAGACAGAGACTTGGAAGACTTCTAAGGCCCTCACAGGGAAAGCATTCGGTTCTCTATGAAATAGTGGCAAAGGGCACTTCAGAATACGGTACATCAAGGAGGAGGAGAAAAGGTGTTCCCGACACAATTGATGATGGTAAGGAAGAGTAAGAAAGGAACAGTCAGGTCTGTCTTCCTCACGGAGGAGAACAGTGATTACTGTTCTTCTGTTATTGAACTATTCCGTTCATCGATAGGAAAGAAGAGGGAGGAGATAGAGGATTCTATAAAGACGCTGGAGCTGAAGACACAGAACCCAAAGATTGTCAGGGGCCTTGCGCTAATCCTGTTCCGCATTTCCAGGCTTGAGCCGCCTTCATTCCTGAACCCACAGGAGGTCAGGGAGAGAATTTTTTCCATTGCCAGGATACCTGCAGTTTCACCAGAAGAGAGGAATGAAATCCTAGAAAAGGTTGCAGAGAATCTCAACGCTACAGCGTCAGATGTAAGGAGGGCAATGTACAGTGACAAAGAAAGCGAGCAGATACTGTCGTCTGTCCCTGATATATCATCGGAGCAGTTATCCAAGAGGTTCAACTCAGAGCAGATTGAAACAGTGATGCTAAAGGCAACTTCTGTAAGAATCGTCTCAGCGAATAGCAGAAACAGGATTGTCAGGATTGCCAGGAGACTGGGTCTTCTTTACCTTGAAAATGAGGAGGGTATAGAAATAACTGGGCCCCTTTCAATAAGCGACCACAGTGAGAGATATGGGGTAAATTTTGCTCTCCTAGTGAGATATATGATGAAACTTGACGACTGGAAGATGGACGTTTCTGTTTCACTCAAAGACAGAGGAAAGAAGGCACAGTATATCTACTCACTGGATCATTCTGTTTTCGATTATTTGGAACCTATTTCAGACGAAATTCCAAATGGATTTGTAGAGTGTGTCAATCCTGTCAGTGTCAAGGGTCGTCAGATACTTCCCGACTATTATTCCAGGATCGGTGAAAAGGAGGTATCTATATTTATAACAAGGCCCAGGTTCTACCAGGAAGACTCATTTCTGTTGAAGGAGATCAGGGGAGAGGGCCTACCCGCTGAGATATTCTGCATAGTTCGCGCAGAAGAGAAATGTCCTTCAGGAGCGATTTGCTTCAGAGATTCCATTGATTGGGACAGGGTGAGGGAGTATATGGAAACGAAATACTCGGAAAGGAAAACAGTTTTAGAGGCTGAAATTCCAGTTATACGGAGTTCGCTGACCCCTGAGATGAAAGGAAAAATATTTGACCACCTGAAAAAGCTTTATCCAGATTCAGTCGCAATGGTTGACTACATTGAATTCCTGGGTCTTGATCCACTGCAGATTCTTAGTGAGGCTGGATACAGGATAAAGTGGAGTGGTCTAAGGATTGTAGTTCTCTGATGATTTTACGTTAATATATTACCGGTAAATGAGGAAAATTTTGCCTCTCCGCGTGATATGTATTATTTGTACCACTTTCGCGTAAAATATTCAAATCGGGAAAGCTATAGGATCTCCATCTTCTCCAATATGTCCAGTACTTCCTTAAAATTAACAACCCTGGCGTCAGCTGAGGTGTGATCGTTTCCGTTTCCCATCAGGATAGTGAAGAATTTCATCCTCTTTGCACCTTCCACATCCCTTCTCTCAGAGTCTCCCACAAACACAACTCTTGTCGGGTTCCCTGCCCTTCTGAGTGCCTCCATGAATATTCCGGGGTTGGGCTTCGATATTCTCACCTGTTCAGCTGTAACAATTGCATCGAATATCTCTGATATTCCGAGGGCCGCAACAGTCCTTGCCGTGTATTCGGTGTCAGCATCCGTCACCATGACAATTTTCGTGAGCCCCTTTATGCTGGTAGCGAATAAATGAAAGTCTGGTCTCAGTCGCAGGAATTTAACGTGGTACTCATAGTATCGCTCAGGATAAATATCATGAATACCGTATAGTTCTCTCAATACCTCCATGTTTATTTCCATAAAGGTCTTGAATTTATTTTCCCTCTGGATCAGTTTCTCGCTTCGAAGATCCCTGAATTTCTTGAAAATACCATCATCGAGATTATATCTTTCCCTTATGAAGCTAAGGTATCTGTCCATTGCCTCGTTTTCTGATTCCACAGTAGTTATGGTATTGGAGAAGTCCAGGAATATTGCTGAGTCATTCGTCACCTTACTTAATCGAAGACTCTAGCAAATATTTTTAGCAGGATGCATTAAGGTATTGTGGCCGGGATGGGGTAGAGGTTTATCCTTGGGGACTGTGGATCCCCGGACCCGGGTTCAATTCCCGGTCCCGGCCTAATCAGTAAGTCACCCTTTTTCAATATCGATAGATTTTCATTAGCCTATTCTCTCCAATATTTATTTCTAATACCCATGACACTGATGACAAAATACCTCTTTCTCAATATTTTTCCATTCATTAACTGAGAAAATTTTTATAATCAGCCTGATTGGAAAGTAGTGCTGGGTGGAACCGGAATATATGTAATTTTTCTTGGATACGCCTTAGGGCTTTCACTCGCGGCTCCGCCTGGGCCTGTGAACGCAGTGATAACGAACGAATCACTGAAGTCAGTGCTTCATGGGGCCAGTGTCGGGGCAGGTGCAATGACAGCTGACTTCGTTTTCCTTGTACTCCTTTACTACGGGAGGGTTGCGATTCCTCCTTGGGCTTATAAGTATCTCTATATTTTCGGTGCATTTTTCCTGATCTATCTTGCCTTTTCAATTGCAAGGTCAAGGATGCCTTCGAAATCAAGAACTGGTAACTATTTTGTTGGATTTTCCATGGGGATAACGAATCCGTTCCAGATACTTTGGTGGGTTACCGTCGGGTTATTCATGATTGAGCGTCTCTCCTATCTTTCAGTATCCGGGTTTTTCTTAGGAATTGTTACATGGATAATAGTTTACCCTACCGCTATAAATAGAATAGGGAAAAATTACCAGGCTCCGCTCAAGATATTTTCTGTTATAGTCCTAATAATTTTTTCAATTATAATGTTCTATGAGGCATCAATGCAATTTCTCTGAAACATAAGAAAGTACTTTATATTTTAAGAATGAAAGACAGAATAAAAAAAGAAAATAAAAAATTTACTTGTATTTTATTTTTGAAGACGCGCTGAAGTGGACTTTGTTCTTGGCGGGGACTCGAATCATCTGCTTTGTCCTTGGATTCTTTGCTGTTCTGGCCTTGGTCATCTTCCTGGAGAAGATACCAAAACCTGCGATTCTGACTTTCTGTCCCTTGTTTATATTCGAAACAATCTCCTTAAAAGTTCCCCTGATTACTGATTCTGCGCTTTTTACTGATACGCCGGAACTCTTTGCGATGTCTCTTGCGATCTCGTTTATTCCGACCATATTTAGAATATGAACACTTAATATATAAAGTTAGCGCTATTTTTAGAATACCGTCCACGGTGAGAATTTCCGTTTTTATAAGAAATACCTTATGAAAAATTCCAAATTTTAATTATTATTTTTAGATCATTTTGCGATGAAATCAAGTGAACCGGATATCTTCTTGTGTGTCTCCATTATACATATTCCGTAGATGACATCAAGGTTCAGGGAAAGGGCCGTCTTTATCACCTCATCACTTTCTGCACCGAGTTGCAACCACACTACCTTTGGGCTTATCTTTGAAGCTTCCTTGACCACTTCCTTTGAGGCGTCTGGATTCCTGAAGATATCCACGATATCAATTTTCTTCGGAATGTCAAGGAGGGATGGGTACGACTTTCTGCCATAAATTTCCTGAACCTGAGGATTGACTGGTATAACGTCATACCCCTTGTCTATAAGGTATTTTCCAACCTTGTTTGAATCCCTCTCCGGGTTGGGAGACATGCCTACTACAGCGATTGTTTTGTAATCATCCAGTACTCTCTTGATGTCTGCGGGTTTATTGATTATCATAGCAGATAATGTAACATTTACTTAAATAAATTGTGAGGCATCCCAAATTTCCATTCCAGTTGTGGGAGCAGTGAATTTATCTCTGAGTAAGAGAAAAGTGGAGAAAAGGTTATAGTTGTGATATTTCCATCCTTCTTCTCCTGGTAAATGGCCGGTCCCATCCTGCCAGCATCAGCCATTATCCCATGTCCCATTTTCCTGACTATGAACAGTCCGTTGCTTTCCCTGAGCTCATAGAAAAGGTTGCCAACCTGGCTGTCCGGGATGGCACTGTCAACCCAAATTACCCTCCTAAAATACGGTTCAGAAATTATGACAATTCTCTCAGCCACATTCCCATCACATCGCAGTACGCCTTCAGAATCAGTGCGCAATGAATCCCCCAAAGTTTCACCTTCAAGCTTCCGCCATTCCATTCTCGATATCCTCTCCTCCTCGAACCANTCCGGTTTTCCACCTCTGGCGAAGAATGACCGATCTACGAAGGAAAGATGTTTGAATTTATCAATCAAGAATGGCGCATGAAGAGCATCCGTCACTCTTTTCACCGTGTCCATTGAATCCCCCTCCACCTCTACCTGTGTCCCAAGGAAGAAAGAAGAACTGGCATCCTTGTTCTTGTAATTCCTTCCAAAAAAATACACACCTTCTCCCATATTTTTCATTTCCACGGGGGAGTAAGAGGAGACGAACGATTGCATCAGGCTTTTTGGAAAACCTGAATAAAACCAGTCAAGGAAGAATTCCTTGACTCTAGCCCTTTCCCCCCCAACATCACAAACAAATCTAAGCGTTGACCATTTCCTCCCTTCATTCCTGAAAGAAATGTCAGTAATTTCAATGTTCTTTGGAGTGAAGAATAGAAACCTAGCAGAGTCCTGCAGTTCTTTAAGTTTTTCAACTTCAACCCTTTCTATTTCCATGGCACCAACATTATTTCCTAGCTGGACTTATATGATGCATATTTCAGCCTAATGTCAGGAAGGGAGGGGAACACCAGGTTTGAGCTTGAGGTTCTGAACCATGTCCGCCACAGTTTTAGAGAAATCGTAATCAGGAGAAAAGTTCCACTCCCTTACAGCCGCACTTGAATCAAGGGAACCCGGCCAAGAATCTGCTATTTCCTGCCTGAAATCGGGAACATACTCCACTTTGAAATAAGGGAAATATTTTTTCAGCTCAATTTCCAACTGTTTTGGCGTCATGGAGAATGAGCTCACATTGAAATCTGTCCTGTGGATAAGTTTGGAGCTGTCTGCTTCTGCAAGCCTGAGGAACGATTTAAGTGCATCAGGCATGTACATCATCGGGAGCTTAGAATCTTCCCTCAGGAAGCATTTGTATTGATTCCCTTTGACCGCCTCAAAGATCATCTCTATTGAATAATCAGTTGTCCCGCCACCGGGTGGTGTCTTGTAACTGATGAGACCTGGGAATCTCAACCCTCTGACATCAAGTTCGTAGCGTCTGTGATAGTAATACCCCAGCTGTTCTGCAATCAGCTTTGAAACTCCGTAAATCGTGACAGGGCGTGTGACAGTTTCAATCGGTACATCCTCCCTTGGAGTTTCAGGTCCAAAAACACCTATNGAACTTGGTACCATCACAAGCCCTATCTTGTGCTTGACNGCGGCCAACAGTATGTTGTGTAGGCCGTCAATGTTAACCTTGTATGCGAGCTCAGGGTTCTTCTCCCCCGAAGCGGAAAGAATGGCGGCAAGATGGAATATAGTATCTATTCCATATTTCTCAATTGCAAGATCTAGTGAATCCCTGTCTGTGACGTCAAGATGAATGAATCTATCATCCTCCCCTTCAATCCTAATGTCAGAAGGTATAACCCTGTCCCTTCCAAAAATCTCAGAAAGAAAAGGAACCATCTCGCTTCCGATCTGCCCCCCTGCACCGGTAATAAGTATCTTCTGGAATGTCATCAGAGGGAACAGTTGTGCGGCGATAAAAAATATTTCGTAATCTGAACGTGGAAAAAAAACGGGGCTTCATTGGCTGGAAACCACAAAGCAAAATATATCTTTGCAAAGGCGATCACCGGATATGGGGAAGATGGACTGGCTTCAGGATGAAATCAATGTCTTAAAGGAGACAGGAAGATACGTTCCCATTAGAGTTCTCCAGACTCCTCAGGGGGCCTGGGTAAAGATAGATGGAAAGAGGATGTTGAATCTCTGCTCAAACAATTATCTCGGACTGGCAAACAACCCAGAGGTGAAGAAGGCGATGCACGATGCAATAGATTATTATGGCGTTGGCGCAGGTGCAGTCCGCAGCATTGCTGGAACCATGGAGATACACATAAAACTTGAGGAGAAGATAGCACATTTCAAACACATGGAGGATTCACTCGTTTACCAGGGGGGTCTCCTTGCGAATCTTGGCACTATTCCAGCATTAGTGGGGAAGGAGGATCTGATATTCAGTGAGGAACTTAACCATGCGAGCATCATTGATGGAGTCAGGCTGAGTTCAGCCACAAGGATAGTATTTTCCCATCTGTCTTTTTCTGACCTCGAAGAGAAACTAAAAAGTCAGAGGAACCAGGGAAAGAAGGCGCTCATAGTGACTGATGGTGTCTTCAGCATGGATGGGGATATCGCACCTTTGAAAGAAGAAGCAGAACTCGGGGAAAAGTATGATTCGATGGTATACGTGGATGATGCCCACGGAGAAGGGGTTCTAGGTGATCATGGAAGAGGGATAGTTGATCACTTCGGGATAGTAGATAAGGTGGACATAGAAATGGGCACTTTTTCAAAGGCGATAGGCGTGATGGGAGGCTTCGTAGCGGGGAAGCATGAGCTCATCGACTACCTGAAACAGAAGGCAAGGCCTTTTCTGTTCAGCTCAGCCCTTAATCCAGGAGAGATTGCAGCTATAATGAAGAGCATCGAAATAATGGAGAGGGACGATTCCCTCCTGCAAAAGCTGTGGAGCAATTCAAGATACATAAAAGAAAAGCTCAAGAGCATCGGTTTCAACACAGGGAACAGCAAGACACCAATAACGCCCGTGATAATAGGGGGAGAAAAGGAAACTGTGGATTTCAGCAAGACACTTTATGATGAGGGAATATTTGCATCTCCAATTGTCTACCCTACGGTTCCGAAGGGAACCGCAAGGATAAGATTGATGCCGTCTGCTGTTCACTCTAGGGAAGACCTGAAGTATGCAGGAGACAAGTTTGAGGAAGTTGGAAAAAGAATGAAATTGATATAGAAGGGATTTAAGTGAACTATGTGGAATGTGTACCTAACTACAGCGAAGGAAGGGACCTGAAGAAGGTCGAAGCTATCCTAAACGAAATAAGGAGGTATCCTGTAGATATACTGGATGTTGAGACAAATCCAGACCATAACAGATCTGTTGTCACTATTGTGGGAGAGGGAGAGAACGTTCTCAAGGCTGTATTTGCATCTATAAGGAAAGCGGCAGAACTGATCGATCTCGAGACACATGTAGGTGAACACCCCCGGTTCGGTGCAACAGATGTCGTCCCATTTGTTCCCATACTGGGGACTTCAGTAGAATACTGTATAGGTCTCGCCAGGAAGCTCGGTGAAAGAGTTGGGAGTGAACTGAAGATACCGGTTTTTCTGTACGGTGAAGCAGCCACTTCAGAGAAAAGGAAGAATCTACCGGACATCAGAAATGAGTCGTTCCAGTACGAGCAATTGAAGGATGCGATAGGGAGCGATGAATCCTATATTCCAGATTATGGCCCTAGGGAAGTGGGACGTGCGGGTGCTACGATAATCGGTGCAAGGGAATTCCTGATTGCTTTCAATGTTGACCTGAAAAGCGAGGACATAAAGGCAGCCAAGGAAATAGCAAAGAGAACAAGAGAGAAAACAGGGGGTCTCAAGAACGTCAGGGCCCTGGGTTTCAACCTGGCTCAGACTAAGGAAACACAGGTTTCCATGAATCTTGTGAACTTCAAGGAAACACAGGTGCCACAGGTATTCGAGTACGTGAAGAGGGAAGCAGAATCAAGGGGAATAAGTGTGAGCAGAACTGAACTGGTCGGAATGATTCCGATTGGAGCCCTCGAGGAGGTTTACAGGTTCTACTTGATGAACAGGGACTTCTCCCAGGATCAGATAATAGAAAAGAAGCTTCTGGACATATTCCTCAGGGACGGAATCAGGAACTACCTTGAAGAACTGTCAAGCGACAAGCCTGCACCAGGGGGAGGATCTGCAAGTGCGATGGTGGGGGCGATGGGCGCTGCCCTGATATCGATGGTTGCCGGACTCACAATCGGGAAGAAGGGTTACGAGGATGTTTCAGGAGAAATGGTATCACTGAAGGAAAAGGCAAGGGAAGCCATGTGGGAGCTGTACTCTCAATCTTCAAGGGACACTGAAGCATACAACAATCTTTCGCATGCCCTTTCCATGCCGAAGGGAACTCCTGAAGAAAAGGAAGAGAGGACGCGCAGGATCCAGGAGATGTTGAAGGAGGCCACTAAGGTACCGTATGAAACAGGAAGAATGGCATCCACTATGCTTGACTACCTGCCATACCTGGCTGAGAAGGGAAACAAAAACGCTGTTTCAGACGTTTACTGCGCTTCGTTCTTCATTTCATCTGCAATATACGGATCAATGCAGAACGTAAAGATAAACCTGGATCTTATTAAGGATACGGAATTTGTTGCTGAGTACAGAAATAAGATGATGGGACTTATTGAGATGACTGGACAGAAGATCGATGGTCTGAATAAAGAAATGTGGAATAAAAAATAAGGAGATGATCTAATGAAATACATAACAGAAGTTGCAAAAGAATTGGGAATTACGGATGACGAATTGGAATTATACGGAAAATTTATGGCAAAAGTGAATCCGAGAGTGCTTGACAGGTTGCAGGACAGAAAAAACGGAAGGCTGATCCTCGTAACTGCAATGAATCCAACCTCCGCCGGGGAGGGGAAGACAACAACGACCATTGGCCTCTCTCAAGGGCTAAGGCTGTTGCATAAAAAAGTCATGATAACCATTAGGGAACCGTCGCTTGGCCCAAATTTCGGCGTAAAAGGAGGAGGAACAGGGGGCGGAAAGTGCCAGCTTCTTCCAGCTGATGAGATAAATCTGAATTTCACTGGAGACTTCCCTGCAATCTCTGCTGCTCACAACCTTCTCTCCGCAATTGTGAACAACCACATATTCCAGGGAAATGAGCTTGGATTCGACACCAGAAAGGTCGCCTGGAAAAGGACAATAGACATGAATGACCGTTCCCTGAGACAGATAGTTGTTGGCCTCGGAGATCAGGGGGGAACGCTCGTGGAAGACTCGTTCCTGATAACGCCCGCCTCGGAGATAATGGCGATAATGGGCTTCGCTGAGAATTATTCATCTCTAAAGGAAATGCTGTCAAGAATAACAGTAGGATACACTAGAGAGGGAAAGAGGATCACAGCAGGGGATCTAAAGGCGCAGGGAGCAATGGCAGCGCTCCTGAAGAACGCTATAAAACCCAACCTGGTACAGACCACTGAAGGAGTCCCTGCTTTCGTTCACATTGGGCCATTCGGTAACATAGCTCACGGGCACAACAGCACCATAGCAGACAAGATCGCCCTAAAACTGGCAGACTATGTGGTTACAGAGGCGGGTTTTGGATCCGACCTCGGAGCCCAGAAATTCGTTGACATTGTAACAAGAAGGGCAAATATCAATCTTGATCTAGTTGTCATAGTGATCACAATAAAGGCACTGAAACATCACGGCGGCATGAAGAAAGATCAGGACGGCATCGAGTTCCTCAAGAAGGGGATAGACAACCTGTATTTCCATACAGCAAATATGGAGAGATATGGCCTCCCGTTCGTAATTTCACTCAACAAGTTTTCAGGGGACAAGGATGAAGAGGTTGAATTCCTGAGAAATGAAATAGAGGGCAGGGGGTATGCCATGGTCGTGAATGAAGGGTACTTGAAAGGAGGGGACGGAGCTGTAGAACTTGCCAAACTTGTTCTGGAAAAACTTGAAAAGGCAAATGAGAAGGCAGGATCCATAAATTACACCTATAAGAGGGACGACCCACTGAAGACAAAGATAGAAAGCATCGCACGGAATGTTTATGGTGCTGCATCCGTTGAATATTCGAAGAAGGCCTTAAGTGTCATGAAGAGAGTCAGGGAAGAGAACCTGGACTATCTCGATGTGTGCATGGCAAAAACGCAGTACTCAGTTTCAGACGACCAGTCTAAGCTCGGGTGGCCAAAGAATTTTGTCATCACAATTCAGGATATCATGCTATTGACAGGGGTGGGATTCGCAGTCCCGTTACTCGGAGACATAATGACAATGCCAGGACTTCCAAAACACCCGATATCGGAGGAAGTAAACATAGATGACGAAGGGAACATCACCGGATTACTCTGATGGAATAACGTCCAAGGATGTTGAGGAAGCATATGAAGTAGTAAAGCCAGTTATAAAAAATACCCCACTTGAGAGGTCTGGCTCAATAAGTGAACTCAGTGGCGCCAATGTATTCCTGAAGCTTGAGAATCTCCAGAGGGCCGGATCCTTCAAGATAAGGGGTGCCTACAACCTTCTCTCAAGAATGAGAAAGAACGTTGTGGCTGCGAGTGCTGGCAATCATTCGCAGGGTGTCGCGCTTGCATCGTCCTTGCTCGGTCTCAAATCACTGGTCGTTATGCCACAGTTCGCCTCCCCGGTAAAGGTAGCTGCCACACAAGAATATGGGGCAGAGGTTATCCTCTATGGCGAAAGTTTCGATGAGGCGACGGACAGGGCGAAGAAGATAGCTGCGGAAACTGGTGCCGTTTTTGCCCATGCATTTGATAATCCCTATATCATTGCGGGACAGGGCACCATAGGAGTGGAGATACTTGACCAGATGGACGATTTCGACTCTATAATAATTCCCGTCGGTGGTGGAGGATTGATATCCGGGATATCGACATATCTCAGGGGGAAGGGATACAAGGGGAAAATAATAGGAGTGGAGTCAGAGAAGGCAGCTTCCATGCAGGAATCACTGAAGAAGGGGGTGCCCGTGAAACTTGAATCTGTTGCTACCATCGCTGATGGCATTGCAATAAAATCCCCATCCCAGCTTACTGTAAACATATGCAAGAAGTACGTGGACAGCGTTGTCACAGTAAGCGACGACGAGATATCATCTGCAATGTTCACTCTTCTTGAAAGGGGGAAGATAGTTTCAGAGCCTGCAGGTGCAGCTGGAGTGGCTGCACTGATATCAGGGAAGATAGATGTTAAGGGATCTAACGTTGTTGCTCTCATTTCAGGAGGGAACGTTGATATGACGCTCCTCTCGCAGATAATTGAAAAGAACCTCCTTGAGAAAGGGAGGGAATTCGTCATCAGCTTCATAGTAAACAATACCCCCTCAGAGATGAAGAAGGCAATAGAGCTCTTCTCAGAAATGAAGCTGAACATAGAGGAATTGCATACAGAGCTGTTCGGGGAAGACATAGGAGTCGGGAAGCAGAAGATAAGGGCAAGATTGAAAATCTATGGAAATGATGATCTCTCGAAAATAAGGGCTCGCTTCGATTCTTACGGTTTCAGAATCGTGGAGTTGCGGGGAGCAAAATTTTGATATTCCCCGGAACTAACAAGGAGAATCATTATCATCCCCTCTGACCTGTCCGGGGATGTGGGATTTTTTCTGGCCTTGAATTCACAGATCGGCGACACGCCATAACTCATCAAGGGGCCCTAAAATCCCTGTAGTTCCCCGTCGTCCAGCGTCTATCATTAATCTAGCGCTATTCCAAAGGGAACGGGTTTAAATGCAATCTCGTCACTTAACCTTTTCGTATCTTGCAGTTATCCTTGTCCTGAGCCCACCTCTAGCCTTGAACTCCCCTATCACAACCATGAATCTAGGAGACGCTGATTTCACCAGATCATCGAGTATCTTGTTCACTGCATTTTCCTGGAATATTCCAACATTCCTGTAATTCGTCAGGTAAAGTTTCAGTGATTTCAGTTCTATGATCTTCCTGTCCGGGAGATAATGAATCGTTATGTTTCCGTAGTCCGGAAGTCCGGTCTTTGGACAGATGGAGGTGAACTCCTCAGTGACTATGCTCACCATAGTTGCCCTCTCCGTATAAGGGAAAGTGACGGAATCCACTTTGCCGACATCAAGCTTCCTTATGTTCTTCTGCAGGTTCTCGTATCCTGACACTCCCGACCAATCATTATCTTGTAAATTAATATTACCAAAATTTTTATTCAACGTTTCTTTCCGAGATGCGGATGAAATCGTCTACCGTCCTTGTAATTGTGATCATCATTATTGCCGGTCTCGTCGCACTTACCATTTATAATGATATTAATACTAAGCCGCCTCCAACGGGAAGTCATGCTTACATAGGCGCGATTTACAAGGGAACGAGGGCTGACGTCAATTCAATATATGCCAACCTGAGTATAGGAGGGAAAAACAACCTCGATTCCGTTGTCTATTACGTAGTTCTCTCCGCATGGGATAGCAATAACAGCTATGACCAGGTCGGGATAGCATCCCTTTACGGTAGGTTGTATTCCACTTATTCGTACACAGTGACACTTAAGAACGGGAGCATAAAATATATTTTCGACAATCACTGGTTTTCGGTGAAGGAGGGGGAACATCAAATTGAAATGAGCATATCTGATGGGAACGTGACATTCATTTTCGATAAAACTTCAATCACTGAATTCACGGGTGGAGATTACTTCATAGAAGCAACGAATATTCTCATAAATTCAACTTCCTACAGCGATCTTACTGTCTATGAAGAAATATACGGATTCAACAAGACCCTTCCGGGCCTTTCGTTCAATTTCACCAACATCGGTGTGAAGTCTGTAAACCTGTCCCAGGTGCGTGACTGGTCGTTCTTTGAGCACAACGCTAGCAGGGATTATTCATCCACAGTTCATTTTTACGGCAATGCAGTGAACATCTCCAACATGATGCCAGCTGAGATCCAAAATTTAGGTGGATCTGGAGTACCTACAGGTCCCACACTTAAGAACGCAACCATGGAAGATTCCATTTTGGTTAACTCTTCACAATGGATTTTTCCCTTAAACTGGCTCTGTCTCCTGGTATTAAGGATTAGTCCTGGATTCTAGAGACATCCCCTTCCCATCGAATTCCCCTGTTGCCATGGTAGAACTGTGAAACTTTTTATATGTTTATCCATTATCTTCAAGCCAATGACTGAGATATGAAGGAGGTAAGAAAATGGCAGAAAATAGTTATGTTAGATTTGCAACACCGGATGACGTAAGGAACAAAGCGCTTCAGCTTGTGGAAGTTTCTTCCGAAACTGGAAAGGTGAGGAAGGGAACAAATGAGGTGACAAAGGTTATAGAAAGAGGAGAGGCCAAGTTCGTAGTGATTGCTGAAGGGGTGCAACCCCCAGAGGTTGTCCTCCACATACCGCTCCTGTGCGAGGAAAAGGGGATACCGTACGTGTATGTCCAGAAGAAGGAGGACCTCGGCCAGAAGGTAAAGCTGAAGAGCTCAGCAGCCGTAGCCATAATGGAACCCGGAAATGCAAAACAGCTGTTGACTGAACTGATTGACAAGTTCAAGGAAATCAAGAAATAAAGAGTGATAACAAATGCCAGAAAGCGATGCCATTCCCTGTGAAGTCGTCGAGATTATCGGTAGAACCGGGATGGCAGGAGAGGCCACCCAGGTTAAGATCAAGGTACTGGAAGGAGCTGACCAGGGGAGAGTTCTCACGAGAAACGTGATGGGCCCCGTCAGGATAGGAGACATACTGATGCTCAAGGAGACAGCCAGGGAAGCCAGGAAGCTCGCAGTAAGGTGATATTGATGGAGATAAGACACTGCTCTTTTTGTGGCTCTAAGATCGAACCAGGGTCTGGTAAAATGTTCATAAGGAGGGATGGCTCCATTCTGTATTTTGATTCTTCAAAGTGTGAGAAGAATTATCTGAAGCTAAAGAGGGAACCCAGGAGAGTGGGCTGGACGTCCGAGGGAAGGGCTGAGAAGAGTCAGAGAATCAAGTATGCCAAAGAAGTCGTGACACCTCCAAAGGCAACAGAAAATGCGGTAGCAGAAAAGGAGCAGCCAAAGTCCACAGAACAGACAAAAGTGGTCTAAGGGGGAATAAAATTGAGAACTCTTGTTCTTGTGAAACCCGACGGAGTCCTGAGAGGGAAAGTAGGGGAAATAGTGTCGAGGTTCGAGGATAAGGGGTTGAAGATCGTGGCGATGAAGATGTTGAATGTCAGTAGGGAGGCAGCTGAAAGGCATTATCATGTTCACAGAGAGAAGCCATTCTACAATTCCTTGCTTTCATATATCACATCCGGCCCTGTAGTCGCCATGGTCCTGGAGGGAAAGGAGTGCATTGAGATAGTCAGAAAACTGGTCGGTGCAACGAACGGAGCCAAGGCTGAGCCGGGAACCATCAGGGGAGATTTTTCTACAGGCATAGACTTCAATCTGATACACGCAAGTGACTCAGAGGAATCTGCGAACTACGAGATTCCAATATTCTTCAATGAGAAAGAAATTGTGGCATACGAAAGGGTTGACAGGGACTGGTTGTGACGGAGTATGTGGATAAGGCAGCCCATAGTAGGCATACTTGGTCATGTGGATCATGGCAAGACATCCCTTCTAGACAACATAAGGGGGGGAGTCGTTGCAAGCAGAGAGGCTGGAGGAATAACACAGCATATCGGTGCCACTGAAGTCCCTATAGAAGAAATAAGAAGAATATGCAGCGATATTTTGGGGAATAGGACGTTCAAGATTCCAGGGCTCCTTTTCATAGACACACCCGGACATGAATCATTTTCAAGTCTCAGGCTGAGGGGAGGGTCAATAGCAGACATTGCAGTCCTCGTCATAGACATAAGAGAGGGAATAATGCCCCAGACAAGGGAATCCCTCGAGGTGCTGAAAAGATTCAAGACGCCATTCGTTGTTGCAGCAAATAAGGTAGATCTGTTGGAGGGATTCTCCGGTCTAAAAGGAAGTTTCATAGGTTCTTTGAATTCCGTGAAACAATCGAAATTGGAAGAGCTGGATAACAAGGTATTCAATCTATCATCCCAGCTTTACAGAGAAGGATTCAGTGCAGACAGATATGACAGGATATCAGATTTCACAAAGAATGTTGCAATTGTCCCGGTATCCGCCAAAACAGGATTCGGTGTCCCAGACCTTCTGATGGTCCTTTCCGGACTCGCGCAAACTTTCCTCGAGAGCCAGCTTGAGAACCAGGACGAAACACCTGAAGGCACGATACTGGAAGTGAGGGAAGAAAAGGGAATGGGGGAGGTTGCAGACGCGATACTCTACAAAGGCATACTCAGGAAGGGAGACACCGTATTCCTCGGCACGGTCAATGGTACCAAGGCACTTAAGGTAAAGGGAATGTTCAAGCCTAAGCCACTTGATGAGATAAGGGATCCCAGAGACAGATTCCAGACTGTGGAGGATGTCAAGGCAGCTTCTGGAATCAGGATCCTTTTCCAGGGGGAAGGAGGGATTATACCGGGAAGTCCTTTCAAGGAGGCTTCAGGCGACCTTGTCAATCTGAAGCAATCAATAGAGGAGGCAATCAAGGGCTCTTACAAACTTTCCCAGGAGGGTATAGTTGTAAAGGCAGACACGGTTGGTGGTCTTGAAGCTCTCGTCTACGAACTGGGTAGGCTAAACATACCCATAAAGAAAGCAGAGGTCGGTGGTGTGTCAAAGAGGGATTTCACCGATGCGGAGACAAGCACCCGACCGGAAGATAGGATAATAATAGCGTTCAATGTTCCGGTGATCTCATATGAATCCACTGCAAGAGTAATAGAAAGTAAGATAATATATTCAATAAAGGACGAACTGATAAGAACAAGGGAAGAGATACTGAGGGGGGAGCAGGAGTCGAAAAGAAAGGAGATTACGTTTCCGTTCAAACTCCTCGTAATGCCAGGTAATATATTCAGGATTTCAAAGCCTGCGATTTTCGGTGTCAGGGTCCTGGGAGGAACACTGAGAACAAAGGCAGGTGTCATGAGACAGGATGGAAAGAGCCTCGGAAGCATAAAGAGCATACGGACAGGGGAGAAATCGCTTTCTGAGGCAAAACAGGGGGAGGAGGTCGCCGTGTCAATAGATGAGATCACAATCGGCAGGCAATTGAAGGAGGGGGACATACTGTATTCAGACATAAATGAAAGGGACTACAGGGCCCTCAAGGAAGAAAACCTGAACGTTGATGAGAACATAATTATGGATGAGATAAGAAATATCAGGAAGAAGGATAATCCATTTTGGGGAACATAGTGACTGGTGAGTATCAAGAGAGTTTTTATCTGTGGAATTATACCCATGCCGAATGGAAACAAATTCGGTGGAATTCTGCACGTCTTGCGGAAGAGGTTTGATGGATAGGGGGGCAACATCGTTCAAATGCCCTTCTTGTGGGCAGGAAACGATTAGCAGGTGCAATAACTGCAGAGAACTTTCTGTTACTTATGTGTGCCCTAAATGTGGATTCAGGGGGCCGTAAAATTGGGGAAGGTTGCGATCTCCTTTAAGGTCATGCCCTCTGATGAATCAAAGAATATCGATGAGATAAGGCAAAAACTCGTCGCCGAACTTTCAGGGCATTATGTTCTGGGGCAGAGCAGTGTTGAAGAGCTTGCATTCGGGATAAAAGTATTGAAGATAATAGTTATAGTTGAAGACCAGGGAGGATTCGCCGACAGGATAGAGGAGCAGATACGCTCATTACCAGGCATAGGAGAAGTAGACGTCGACGAGGTATCACTGATATCGTAACATCTATCTGTGCCATACGAAACTCAATCTTTCGTCTAGGCTAAAATTGCATCCTCTCAACCAATGACTTTATTTTTCCTCATGCAAGGTATCGTATAAAGATAATTTGATTTAGATATAAATTCTACAATGTGGAAAAATCATAACAATAGTTTAATAGTAATTACAATTACCAGTGCATCTCATCTAGGGGGTTATAGCAAGATGCATAAAAACACAGCAAAGAGCGTTGCCCTAATTGCCATCGCTTTGATGGTCGTTGGAGGTTTAGTTGGGGCAGCCTACGGTCAAGTACAGGGAACTAGCAAGGAGTCTTTTAGTTTTATTGTGCTGGGAAATGGACAGATTCCAGCAAGTGGAATAAATGTTCAACTGGAAAACGAGCTCGGACAAGTGCTGGCAAGTAATATATCAAATCCCTCAGTATCATTTACTGCATACCCGGGGAATTACGTTATAAATATACCTAGCCAGTACGTTTCGGGTGACGTATACAATTCAAGTCACTATTTTGTGAATCTCTCTCAAAATGGTAATTTATACAGTAGCGGAGTTAAATTCACAGAAGCCAATGTCAGTTTTACGAAAAGCAATGCAAATCTCTTGGTTACAGTTACGGGTGCTTCCAAGATTTATTCTGTATACCTGACCCTTTCTAACTCTTTGATTCTTAATGCAACGTTAACAAACGCTTCCAATCCTAGTTCGCCGTACACTGTCTCTACGGTATCTGGTGTCCAGACTCTGAATGTCCGTTACTATTACGGATCGCCCGCTGTGTATTCGGCAAGGATAACAGTGTCACCAGGATCACACAACATGACAGTCAATGTCACGAGCACGGGAAGCGTTGCAGGTAGCGTTACATCCACCTCAGGCTTACCAGTTTCGAATGTTGAAATATCCATTTATCAGGATGGACAATTGCTCGGCTACGACAGGTTTTCAAACGGTTATTATTTCGTGACACTTCCCGCTGGCAGTTACAACCTTGTTGTCACAGCGCCAGGATATCTGCCTGTATCAGAGCCAGTTACAGTTGGAACTACCCCAGAGTATTTATCGGTATCACTGAGGCCATCGAATCTCATACAGAGTGAAGTGTTCACCCTTGGATCAACATTCCAGAATTTCACTGTTTCAAGTAGCATTACTTTAACAAATTCCACTGTACTTTTTACTCTCCCATATTCCGATTCCGGTTCACTCTATAACCAGATGAAACTTCTTGGACTGAGCAGGGGAGATCTGTGGCAGATAATGAATTACTCAATTCCCCTGACAAGTGTTAATACCCTCATCTTCAACAACTATTCTTACAACCTTCAGAGCTTCAGCTCATCACTCTCAGTTTCTAGCGCAAGCGGAGTTCTCTTCTACTTCAACTTCACCGCTCTTTACTCCCAGTCGCTTGTCAAACTTCAGAATGTGAGTACACTTCAGGTCTATGCCAGCAGGAATACAGTCACTACATCATCCATTGACTATGTTTACCAGGTTGGAATCCCTTCACCTTACCAGAGGGCCAATATAATTGGCAGTAACGTGGCAAATGTATCTGGATATTCTGGAGTTGTCACAATTTCAAACAGCACATTTAATGGTTTCATCAACTTTACGATTGAAAAACAGGAAAACCCAACCCTTGACCTGTCGAACATAAATGCATACTGGCCTGGGCACTTTGAGTCGACAATCATGAACAGTTCTGCCANAAATTTTACCCTAGTTGTCCCNTCCGGCAAAATGGTAAGTATTAACGCTAGCCAGGTACCTTATGACCCAGTGCTACAGACTGACAACTATGCTCAGATGGCATTCTCATGGAACCTAGGAAATGGAACGATCCTCTCAGGCTATAATATCACGGAAGCGTTCTCGGCAGGCTCCCATGCAGTAACACTAAAGGTCACAAGTGCCAGCGGTACAGCAAATTCAACAAATTTCACAATTATAGGGGATTCGCAGAATCCTGAATTCAACGTTCGGATTATACAGAATGGTACTACGGTCAAGAACATATCAACATCTTCCTCTGCAAGCTATGTACTCTGGGTCAATCAATCGCTTACTGTATATTTCAACGCAATAAAGTCACAGGACATACTACCAAATGGGGAAAACACTACNCTTCCACTGCTGATAAACTGGAACATATCTGGGTCGAAACAGACAGGCTTTAATGCGTCATANTCATTCACCACTCCAACGTTCGGGTCCAAGGTTCTATACGCAAACGTGACAGTTGAGAACGCAGTCGGATTGAATATTTCAATAACGTTTACCGTCCACGTAAACGACACGACTCCNCCTGTGGCTACATTCCAGATAACCAACGCTCAGGGGAAAGTGATAACTTCAGCGAATGAATATCAGAATATAACTCTCAACGGGTCAAAGTCATTTGCGCCGAATGGAGGGCACATTGTTTCATACCATTGGGGATATTATTTTTCGAACGGAACTGTCGCCAAACCCAATGTAGACCTAAAGATATACGCGACTTCAGCCAACAATTCTACTGTGACATTATCGTTCATAGAATACGGGACGTTCAAGATAAATCTCCAGGTTACGGACCAATCAGGGCATAAGGACAATGCCACCATTACCATATTTGTGAACGCAGTGAGGCCGGAAGTAGAAATAATGAACGTTACCTATCCAAGTTCATATGTTGAGGGTTCCCCTGCATCTCTAAAGGTTGAGCTGAAGAATGTTGGATTGATGAACGCGTCCACATATTACCTCACCGTAAAGATAAACGGAAAGATTGTGAAGAATGAAACGCTCACAAACCTCTCAACAAATCAGACTTCCAATGCTACCATCACATTTGTCCCTCCTAATTCCGGAACATATTCTATGGTTGTATCTGTTTATGCTGTACACCAGCCCTCATTCTTCAATACAAACGTTCAGGTCACAAAGGCAATATCTGTATCACAGGCCGCCTGGAAGCTACCAGCACTGGTTGGTGGAATAGTGATTGCAGTCGGTATAGTGGCTTTCGTCTACTACGACCTGACAGTGAGGAGGAAGAGACCAAAGGAGAAGAAGGATCAAAAGAAACAGCTTAAAATTTGATTTTTTTTCTTTTCTATATTTTATCTGATGGCTTTATCCCTAGCATATAAAAAATTTGTTCCATTGTTCTTACAGCTATTCTGACAATCTCTACCCTCTTCTGGTAGTTATCGATATCCCCAATCACCGGGCAGTCACGGTAAAATTGGTTGAACATAGATGCAAGCTCGAATGCGTATTTTGCAATCTTATCAGGTCTGTAGTGGTTGGCAGCGTCTTCCACGACTTCAGGATACAGTGCTATTACCCTGAGAAGGGAAGATTCAGAATCAACGAAATTCCAGTTAACTTCCATAGTTTTTTCAGCCTTTGAGAGGATAGATTTCGCCCTTGCATATGAGTACATGATGAATGGTGCCGCATCCCCTTCAAAATTCAGTGCCTCCTGCCAGTCGAACGTTATTGGCTTTTCTGGTGAGTATTTTATTATGTTGTACCTTACCGCAGATATCCCTATCTTCTCAGCAATTTCCTCCAGCTGGGAACCATCGAGGTCGTTCCTCCTCTTCATAATCTCTTCCCTGGCATTATTCACGGCCTCCTGGATAAGTTCTCTGAGATAAACGACATTCCCTCTTCTGGTGCTCATCTTCCCCTCCTTCAGAGTTATGAATGAATAGAACACTGGGTCAATGCCCTTCACATTCATGAAATCCATCACGAACATCAGCTTCCTGAAGTGATTCTTGTGATCCTCCCCCAGGACATCTATCGAAGTATCGTATTTTTTCACCTTGCTCAGATGGTAGGCAACGTCCCTGGTGAAGTAGACAGATGTTCCGTTGGAGCGCACAAGATAAATCTTGCCGTCCGGGGAATCGATGTATTTCGCACCATTGTCATCTTTAATGACTGGAGATAGCATTTCCATTACTTTATTAACTGAACCATCCAGTATGAATTCGCTCTCCCATACAAAATTGTCAAATCTTATATCAAGCTTGTATAGGTCAGTGAGAAGGTCTTCAAGGTATACCTCAAGTTTCTTTCTTGATTTCTGGAGAAAATCAAGGTCTCCTGATTCGGCCCTCTTCATGTATTCCTCGATTTCAGTCTCGTATTTTTTCATGTTTTCAGATATCTTCCTGTAAGATTCTGTGTAATTCTCATCCCCGAACAGTTCGGTTGCAAGAAGAAGTGCCTCAACCTGAGTTCCGATATCATTCACGTAGTATTCTCTCTTTACATCATACCCAAATTTCTCCAGTATCCTGGACAGGGTATCACCGATTATGGAATTCCTGGCCCTCCCCACATGCAGAGGGGCATTAGGATTTGAACTTGTATGTTCTATAAGGACACTTTTCTGCTTCCTTCCAAAATCAAAGAGTGCACCGCTCATTGCGCTATCAATCACTGCCCTTGAAAATGCCAAGTTATCGTACTTTACATTTACGAATTTGCCTGAAAGAGAGAATTTTACGTTCGAATCTGAGAGCGCCTCAACTCCCGCACGGTCAAGTTCANCATTTGTTTTCTGAAAATCAAATGAAATGTCACCAAAGTTCCTCTGTGGCCTGTATGACCTGTAATTCCCCGATATATTTCTTTCAGCAAGATATCTCTCTATCTTGTTCCTAGAGAGGGCATCGAACATTTCATACGGTTTCACTAAAAGTCAATGCAACACCATATTTAAAATCCATTCAGGCTTTTCTGAACCTCCTTCCTTGTTATCTTAAGTCCAAGTAGTTTTTGGAATTCCAGTGCATTCACCGCAGCCTTTGCCTGTGCGTGATTGTTGAAATATATAAATATGTCCCCCTCCATTTCCAGAACTCTCTGAGCCATGGGAACAAGTTCTTCGTTTGTGTAAAGGTAATCATACTTGTTAAGTCTGCCATCTAGCTGTCCCTTGCCAAACCATAGGTCATAATTCCTCCCGTGTAACCGGACATATGAGAAATCTGAAGTAGGGTAATGAAAATAAGGAAGACCGGGGGAATCAACACTGACCAAAGCTGTGTTGTATTTCTTCAACAGGGATAAGAAATCTGGGAGAACACTACTGTCAAGAAAATTCCTGTTCCTCACCTCTATTGAGATCCTGTACCCTGATCTGATTTCACTCAACAGGGACTCCATCTCTTCCAAAATTTTTTGATTCTTCAGAGGGTCTAGGAAAGGGGAGAACTGGAGTAGGGCAGCACCCAACAGATTAGACTCCTTTAGTGGCAATATTACCTTTCCAACAAATTCGTTTGCTATATCTATTCCCTTTCTCGTGATTCCTTCAGGATCGTGTGTCACTTCCCTTGGAAATTTTATGGAGAAAAGGAAATTTTCTCTGTTCCTCATCTTGCTTATCCAGGAGTTGACCGTCCTCTCTCCGGGAAATGAGTAATAAGTGGAATCTATTTCAACTGAATTGAAGAACCGGTAATAATAAGACAGGAACTGCTCTTCTCCCATTCCCTTCGGGTAGAAGGTACCTTTCCAGTCTGGATACTGGAATCCAGAGGAGCCAAGGTATATCATATTTAATAGAAGATTAATTATAAATAAATGCTTTTTCTAGTATCCCTGTTAAAAAGTGCAAAAACTTTTATTGCTTCTTATTGTTATTACAAACGATGAAAAGAGTAGATCTTGGGAAAATTGAGGGAGACAGATCATTTCGCGTTAAGATGGAGATCTACCTTTATAGAGATGCGAAAACAATAATGGAATTCGGGAAGGGAAACAGGAAGAAACTTGAGGAATACATGGAAGATAGATTGAGGGTAATAGAGGAAATACTGAATCTATCCAGGCCATTCAAGATAGTCGATGGAAAGGATGAACTTCTGGAGGTGGGAAAACGGGATCTATAACTGTTATGGAGGTTATGTCCAGAAATCCGGTCAAGGTTGGGACGGAAACCACAGTAGAGGAGGGAGCCATAATTATGACCCAGAAAGGTATAAGTTCTCTTCTTGTAGAGGAGGGAAACGAAATTGTCGGGATAGTGACGGAGAGGGACCTGGTTACAAAGGTTGTTTCAAAGAACCTGCAGGGGAGGAATATTAGGCTCAAAGAAATAATGTCACATCCTCTGGTATACGTGGAAGAAGACAGTCCGCTGGAAGTTGCAGCGGAAATAATGTGGAAGAGAAAGATAAGGAGACTACCAGTGCAATCAAAGGGAAGAGTTGTTGGCATTCTAACTGAAAACGATATTGTGAGAATATCTCCTGGTTTGATTGAAATTACAAGGGGTATACTTCCAGGCAGGAATGAAGGAATAATAAATGGAATTCACGGAATGTGCGATGAATGTGGTGAATACTCTGAAAATTTAGTTTACAGGGCAGGAAAATACTACTGTGAAAGATGCTTTTCATCAATTGAACCACTGTAAAATATATGATTGAATGGGCATTAAGGTCCAGATGGGGAGTAAGGAGTTAAGGACTTTAAATGGAACGATAGAGCTTCCAGTGTTTCTACCAGTTGCCACAAGGGGATTTGTGAAAGCAGTTCCCATGCAGGTCATAAACAGGATGGGCATTAAGGCCCTCATTTCTAACTCAGTCCATCTCTCAATTTCTCCCGGGCTGGATAGGATTGAAAAAGCCAATGGCATAAACAATTTTACAAAGTTTGCAGGAAGCTATTTCACTGATTCTGGGGGGTTTCAGGTTTTAAGGGAAGACCTTGTGAAGATCGGTGAAGATGGAATAGTCTTTAAGGATTCAAAGAGCGGTGAAAGGCTCAAGATCACCCCTGAGGTGAGCTCCACCATACAGCAGAAGATCAAGTCAGACGTAGCAATGATGCTAGATGACTGTCCCCCATTTGGTGCCCCTCCTGCCAGGTATGCAATTTCGGTGGAAAGGACCTACAGATGGGGCAAGATATTCTCCCAATTAAAGGTTGTAGGCCAAAAAAGATTTGGAATTGTGCAGGGAGGGTTTGATCTTGAACTCAGAAAGAGGAGTGCCAGTCTCATGACATCCCTGGAGTTTGACGGCTTCGCTATAGGAGGATTGAAGATAGGGGAACCCAAAGAGATTACTGATGCAGTGGTAGAGAAGACAGTAGGGTTGATCCCGGAGGAATTACCGATATACTTGATGGGCGTTGGAGACCCCGTATCGATATTCCAGTATTCTGGAATGGGGATTGACGTGTTTGATTCTACCTATCCGACAAGGAACGCCAGGCATGGATTTGCGCTCACCAATAACGGATACGTAAACCTGAAAAATTCTAAATATTCAATGGATCTCAGCCCAATTGAGGATGGGTGCTCGTGTGACTGTTGCCTTAACTATAGCAAGGCTGAGCTGAAGGAAGTTTTCAAAAATGAGGACCCCTCATTTCAGTACCTGGTGACAGTACACAATCTCGATTTCATGGAAAGGTTTATGAATACCCTAAGGGAGAACAGGGAGAAAGCTAGGGAAATAGCTTTAAAATTCAGTAAAATCAATAATGGTGTATTGAATATTGACGGATAAGGGTAGGTGGCAGAGCGGCTATGCACGGGACTGCAGATCCCGACTATTGGGGTTCGAATCCCCACCTACCCTCTAATTGATTAGCGGATCTTATTTCCTTTCAGATTGACGTTCAGAATTCTGGAAGAGAAAGTTTTTCGAGAATATTAGGCAGGTTCACATAATCATCAGATGCCGTAAGACAGGCTTCAGGAGATTTCAATTTATACAATTGCCAATCTCTGCAAACAATTAAATCGAAATAGTCAACCTTGAAGAAATTTGAATGTTGGTGAGGCTGACATGAAACCCAAGGTAGTTGAGATGAATACAAGAATTTTTTTTTGAAAGCGTGTGTTTCAAACTTTCAACATAGATCCATATTTCCTAGGATAATGAATGCAGGTAATTCTATGATGGTAGAACGTGATCGTAGAAGAAATTCAGGCCGTATTGAGTGAAATTATTTAACAAATGCCCCATTCCGTCCNTACCAAATCTAGGGTCATTCGACACAGCACGACATCTTTGAGATGTCTCTAATGAATGACTGTGCCGTAAGTTTCACTGCTTCAGAGTATGATGGGAATATATGACTCGTGGCAATGATGTCCTCGTATGTGAATCCATTTCTGACAGCATATGCCCCCTCAGTTATGATGTCTGTTGCATTTGGAGAAATCATGTGCATACCAACTATCTTCTGATCTGAAGGATTTACTGTGATCTTTATAATGCCTTCAGTTTCACCAGTTATCCCTGCCTTTGTCAGGTTGGAAAGGTAAAAAGTCCTGCAGGTACACGCTTTATTGGTAAGTGAGAATTCCCTTTCGGTCATGCCTACCCCCGCAACCTGAGGATTGGTGAAAATAGCCCAGACTGAAGACTCATAATCTATCTGAGAGTTCTGTCCAAACATGTTGCTCACTGCAACTGCTCCTTCCCTGGCCGCCAATGTTTCCAGGAACATTCTCTTGGAAACACAGTCACCGGCAGCATAAATTCCTGGGGATGATGTCATCATTTTCCTGTCTGTGATTATCTGCCCTTTTGCATCTGTTTTTACACCTGCCTTCTCAAGATTGAGATTTTCACTATTTGGAGCTCTCCCAGTTGCGACAAGGATGTCTGATACAGTGATTCTTTCCCTTCCCTTGTGTGTTAAAATATCCACATACTTATTTTCATTTTCCACACCGGCAGATATAACTCGTGTCCTGAAGTGGAATTTCATCCCCTCTCCCTCAAGTCTCTGTTGAAGGATTTGTCCTATCTCCGGTTCCGTCTGGGGGAGCAACGAATCCAGCGCCTCTATAACAGTCACTTCAGAACCCAGGTTAAGGAATGCCTGGCCAATCTCCAGCCCTATTGCTCCTCCACCTATCACTGCAATCCTCTGCGGCAATCTCCTGATTTTCCATACTGTATCACTTGTCATGTACCCTGAATCATTCAGTCCATCTATATTCGGGATAGATGGGCGGGACCCTGTTGCTATAAGCACATTTTGCCCTGTAATCTCATCTTTTGTCTTATTGTCTCTATTGTTTATTTCAATCGTGCGATTGTCAACAAATCTTGCCAGACCCTCGTATACTGTGACATTACGATAATTCTTTATGACGCCAGCATACTTGGTGTTCCGTGCATTGGTAACATATCCCTCCAGTCCTTCCATCACGGATTCGAAGTCGTATTTAACTTCAGATGGCGTTATACCAGGCATCCTCGGGTGGGATGGATCGTATATTCTGCGTGAAGCCTCAAGGAGATATTTTGACGGGACGCATCCTACATTTACACATGTCCCCCCCAATGGCCCCTCCCCAATCATGGCAATGGATGCCTCCCCAGATGTTATTTCAGATGCCTTTATTGCGGCAGAAAAGGCAGCCGCTCCCCTTCCAAGAATGATGATGTCGTATTCCTTGGTCATGATTTCACTCAATTTTTCTTATGAGCGCCTTATAATGAGAATCTTTCCCAAATACTGGAAGTTTAAGGATATCATCAGGTGAAATATCTCTGTCGTCAATCTTGACAACCCCTGTTCCAGTCCTGAGATCAATAACGACATCCTCCACACCATTGATGGCCCTTAAGGCACCCTCAATTGTCAGTACACAATCATCGCAGCTCATACCATATATCCTCAATTCTACCCTCTTGTTTATCATTGAGCCAACATAATAAACTCTTATATTAATCAAAAAGTAAAAAAGAGTTTACCTTGATTGTCCTAATGTTTATTGCCACTGTCAAAGAAACCTGAGTATCGCAGCCGTAATGAAGAGGACAATCCCCATCACGTAATCAATAACCCTGGGTTCTAACTTTTCTACTGCACTTGTTATACCTATCGATGCTACAAGAACGATCACTGAAAGCGAAAGTGCACTTACAGAGACAAAGACAATTATGAGTATTGAAATTTCAGAAAAACCAAGCGGTGTGGCAGATATCAGAATAGGAACCAAGGCGAAGTCGGGAAAAATGCTAACTGCAAGGGCGGAATTTGTAGATAATGCCTCAACCTTTTGGCTCTTTTTCCTTTCTCTAAGTCCGTTAAGTATGAAGTAGAGGCCCACTATAACTAGCAGCACTTCTCCTGCATCATACATATANGAGAGATATGATTTCGTAATCACTAGCCCGATTGCCAGTGCGACAGCTGCCACTGCGACAGAAGTTGACGCATGTAACACGCCCAGAAGAATGCTGATCACAATCCTCTTAAGATTTGAGAACTTCCTGATTGAGGAGATAGTTGAAATAGGAATCCAATGATCCGGAGCAATCATATGGAGAGCAGCCAGTAATACCAGTGAAACCAGGAAGAGATAGAATAATTGCATCTGCAAGGGGAAAATCATTTCATATAAATAGTGGACGTTAGTTCATCCATCACATCTCTGGATGACTATAAGTCGAATAGTGACAAAAAGGATTAATATGAACTTTTTCTGAATTTGCAGTGATAAATCAGGATTTCTGGACATTCTTCAATAAACAAGGGGTATCGAAGGAAAGAGCGGAAGGACTGCTGAGGGAGAGCAAGAGGATTGTAGATTATGAGCGTAGTATGATAGGTCGTGGCCGTTACTGGCAAATATCTAAGGATGAAGTAAGGACAATGTATGCTGTTATGAAATTTCGAAATCCATCCACTGTCATAGAAACAGGAATGGGTCCTGGTGTATCTACAACCACAATACTCTCTGCCGTTGACAATGAGGCAGTTGTGATAAGCATAGACCCTGACATCCCGTACGGCAAAGGAGATAAGGAACTAGGTTTTGTGATCCCTGAGGGTATGAAATCCAGGCTTCATTATGTGAAGGGTACATCCAGGGAAATGTTGGCAGAAGTGCTGAAATCCTTAAAATCAGTTGACATTTTTTTCCACGACTCAGATCACACATATGACAACATAATGTTTGAACTAAATACAGTCTGGCCTAAGCTTTCCTCCAGTTCCCTGATCCTNATTGANAATTATGACTGGACGGAAGCGCCAGTCGACTTCGCTAACGAAAAGCGGCTTTCTTTGTTTAATATCGCAGATGACTTAGCTTTGCTTTCAAGATGAGCCCTGAACGCGGGAAATTAAAGGCCGATACAGATCCCTATTTTCCAGGAATCATACAGTCTATATCTATTCCCAGCCCTTCAAGCCAGTGAAGCTTCCTTATTTCCGTCTCCACAATGCGATTCAGATTCTTGGAGTTGAATTTGATCATTTCACTCCCTATATCACTTTTAAGGAGAATCAGGTTTTCAGCTCCCCCCTTGAACCTGTATTTTCTTAATCCCTGCAAGAGTTCAGACCACTCTTCATCATCTATTTCTCCCCTGCTTCTTTTGATGATATTCTCTGCAGATATTCTGACAAAATTCCAGGAAAAAGATCTTCCTATGAACAGGAATGTGGAATAGCATCTGGAATTCCTGAATCTGAGACTGTCCAGGAGTACTTTTTTCCCAGGTTCCTTCGAAAATAGGGAATAGTTCGAGGAGAGAAAATCATCAATTGCCTTATTCACGCTGTGTTGGTTAAGGGGCTCGGGATGAATATATATGTAATGCTTCGTTACCTTTCCTCTCAGTTTCACATACTGGTCGCTGGGAATGTACCCGTTCACTACTATTCCCCTTATTGAATCTATTATTTTGCATACTTTCTGGCAGTCATTATACTTCACCTCTATTATATTTGAACTTGCCCTGACGTGAGAATCTGTCCGAGATGAGGCCACTACCTTCCTAATCCCAATAGGTTTGAGTTTTTCCATTATCTCTCCTTGGACAGTTCTAACGTTTGGCTGTACCTGGAAACCGCTGAATGATTCATCATATGCTATACTGATGAGGCAGTACTTCATCTCTGTACCTCCTTGAGATCCTGTCAGGATATTTTGTGTGAGGGAAATATCTGCTGTTCTTGAGAATGTTGAATGAACCACGAACGTTTGTTCGATAACCAGGCGAGATGTAGTATTTTCCACATTTCACCCCCACTGCAAGCCCATCTACGAATACTTTTTCCCCTTTCACCTCTCCGGTAAGAAGGCTCTTTGCAATGCCCACCGTTGATACGTTCCTGTTTGCCCCAACTAGTGTTGCGACACCTTTCATTTCTCTGTGGAGGATCCCATTTCCATCGATAATGTTCATCCTATTCTTCTCCACTATTTCCTCATAAATTTCTCCCTCCCTCAGATATAGATAATTTGGAATGTAGGGTGATTTCACTTCCCTGACGACTATTTCAAAGCTCAATTCTTTCCCGAAATCCACTGCAACTCCTATCCCTTTTCTTCCGCTGTACGAAATATCCATCGCCCTCATTTCTGTAGGAAAATCGTCGCTATCTCTGAATCTTATCCCTTTAATGCTATTCCTGAATCTCTTCAGTGGAAATTTTGATCTGAATTCCCTGAACCTGATCTTCTCGAAATTCTCTATCCTTCCGTTGACAACAATGACCCCATCCCGTTTCAGTCTGTCCACCTTCTCCTTTACTCCAAGGGGATGAGTGAAACCGCCAAGCGTGCCATCACTCATCACCACCCTATGGCATGGGAACCTTACAGGATCCTTATTTTCCGAAAGCATCTCTCCAACAGCCCTGGAAGCGACTATATCACCAAGCTGAATTGCTAGGTCGCCATAGGTGGATACGAACCCTTCCGGGATCTGAGCTAATAAGTCGTAAAATTCTGAATACACATCAATTTTTTCTATCGTCAAGGACGACCTCCATTTCCATAAGTTCTTCCGCGGCAATGACATTTGGGAACAATTTCCTGGCCTCTTCCAGTATCGGATCTATTGTGTTATATCTGGGACTGAAATGCACCAAGACAAGTTTAGCAGAGTTAGAGTTCTTTGCCTGAGAGGCGGCGTCTGAACCAGTTGAATGGCCATATGCCACAACTTTGCGTTCGTTTGTCTTATCTCCTGTTGCCTCATGTATCAAGACGGTCGAGTCCCTGAAAAGGTCAATCAGGTTCTGGGACTTTCTGGTGTCCCCCGAGTACGATATTTTCCTTCCCTTCCTGACCCCTGAAGAAAGGTCCTCTACATTTATCCTTCTTCCGTTTGAGTCAGCGTATCCCTCTTTCCTTATAATTTCTAAAATCTTTCTAGGAACGCCCATCTTCTTTATTTTAAGCTCATCGAACCTGAAGCTGTCTTTTTCAACAAAGGCATACGAAAGTGCGGGTACTGTATGGTCCGCCTTGGAATAGGAAACGTAATAATCTCCAAAGTCAATCGATGAACTTCCTTCTAGATCGGTCACACTAATATCAAAACTTAATGAGTAATAACCCAGGGACAAGAGATTTCCAAGTATGCTGGATGCACCCACAGGACCAAATATCTCAAGCCTGTCCTTCCTGCCATACAGGCTCATAGTCTGTATAAGCCCAGGAAGGCCAAGATAGTGATCCCCGTGGAAATGGGTGATGAATATCCTCTTTATCTTCATGAGGGATAGGGAACTTCTCATTAGGGAAACCTGGGTGCTTTCCCCGCAGTCAAAAAGTATTGCCTCATCGTTTATCCTGAGACCTATACTCATCGTATTCCTTTGTGGCGTTGGCCAGGAGCCACCAGTACCAAGAAAATACAATCTAACAGACGATATCATCCTGATCTTCCCAGTATTTTTACTTCTATTTCCTTCATCTCCTCTATACTGCTTTTCGTTCTTGGTCTCGGTGGGAGGAAATAGCAATCGCAAGACGCTGTATCAGAAAGGAATATGTCGAACGCGCCTATCTTTTCCGAAATTTTTTCTATCTCAATCTTGTCAAATCCTATCAGCGGCCTGAATATTGGCATGGTAATCTTCTCTTCTATAGTATTCAGGTTATCAAGTGTCTGGCTTGCCACCTGTCCAAGGTCCTCTCCTGTGACTATTGCCTTTGCACCAATCTCTCTGGCATAGTTCTCCCCTTCCTGGTACATCTCTCTTTTGCAGAATATGCATGTCCACCTTTCCTGTTTGTTCTTGCGAAGCTCCATAACAGTTTTACCTATCATCTTCCTGTGATCCATTATCTTGATTTCTATAGGGTAGGGAGAATATTGCTCAAGAAGTTCCTTGTTTCTGAAAACCTTCTCAAGCAGCCTAGAACTTTGGAAATAGTGGATCAGATTCAGTTCCATACCTCTCTTGAGCATCAGGTATGAAGCCACAGGTGAATCTATACCTCCAGATATCAGCGCGACTCCCTTTCCCTGAGACCTTACCGGAAGGCCGCCGGGACCCTGTATCACGTTAAAGTACACATATGTGTATTCCGATCCTATGTCTACTCCTATGTTAGTGTCATAGTTGAAAAGGTCGACCTTTGCATCTTTATTTAAATTAAGTACAAGTTCCCCAAGCCGGGCAGAGAATTCTTGGGATGTCATTGGAAAATCTTTTGATCTTCTGTTCACCGTAACCCTGAATTTCCCCTTTATCTCTTTCGAGGAGACTATTTTTTCAATGTCCTCCACAGTACTGTTTACCCTTTCCACTATTGAAAAGGAAGAAATGCCGAATACCCTCGACAGTATGTGGCTTACTGAAACTTCAGATTCTACAATGAGTCTGGTCTCCTCTCTCCTCACGTTTGCCCTAATGGAGTTTTCATTCAGTTTTGCCATTATGTTCCTGGCAAGAAGCTCCTCAAAGTAGCTCCTGTTATCTCCCTTAGTACCAATTTCAGAGTACCTCACTAAAGTAAGCACAAGAAGGGAAAGGAATCTATTTTAACTATTTTTCTTAGTTATTGAATTTCAGTAAATACCAGATACAGGAAAGTTTGGTGCTTTTGACCAAAAATCTATTTATGTTGTTGAATAAAGATAAATATACTGCGATAATATAAACAAAGAATGAGTGCGTTCGAACAATTCCTGCATATATTCATAGAACTATTTGTAGTTGTCGACCCCTTCGCGGCAATGATAATGTTCATAAGTTACGGCAGGGGGCAATCTAAGAGCGATAGGAGGAAAATAATAATCGACGCCTCTGCCTCTAGCTTCCTCATTCTGATATTTTTTGCATTCGCAGGCTATTACATCCTCCTGTACTTCGGCATCTCCATTGCTGCACTGGAGATCGCTGGAGGGATACTTATTCTGATGACCAGTATCGAAATGGTAACGGAGGGAGACAAGCCGGCGGGAAAGAAAGGCACATCAAATGGCGAGGAATCAAGGGATTTTGGCATTGTTCCACTTGGAACACCGCTGCTTGCGGGGCCAGGCGCTATATCTCTAGTGATTTTGCTTATGCACGATTATGCCTGGCCTTTAGTCATAGGCGGTGTTGTACTTGTCACTGTAATCACATACCTCCTCTTCTTCTCAGGTTTCTTCATCTACGACATCATAAAAGAGAAGGGTGCTAGGGCACTCACAAGAGTCTTTGGAATACTGGTGGCAGGATTTGCTATTCAGTATATTTTGACAGGGGTAATACTGTTCTTTCATATTTGATCCTTTCAATGATTTTTTATAACTCGGTTAGATAATAGCTCAGTGAATATTATAAAGGCTGATCTAAAAAACATTCAGGTCATAATTGACCACATGGAGAGGGGACCAGTGGTTATTCCGACAGACACACTGTACGCTCTTGCCTTTCCGATACAGAACAAGGCCGGCTTTGATGCCGTATACAGACTAAAGAATATCAATCTTCAAAGTGCCAGTCCTATAGGATTCTATGGAATGAGGGATGTGGAAAGATACTGTGTTCTTGACGAGGGTTCAAGGAGAATAATACGGAAATTGATGCCAGGTCCAATTACACTCATTCTTAAGGCAAAGATGAAGGGTCATTGGGTCATAAATGAAAGAATAGCTGTCAGAATTCCATCATACAGGCTTGTCAGGGAAATCATTAGGAAGGTAGGTCCAATCACAATGGTTGGTGCTAATATAAGGGGGTTCAAGTCATCTGCCAGCCTCAAAGAAATTACAAAACAGTTCGGCGACAGGGTGGAGTTATATGTGGATGGCGGGGAGACAAAGGGAATACCGACTACCATATATGATTACACATCCAAGAAACTTGTAAGAGAGGGTGAAGTTTCAGCGAAGGATATAATGGAGGCACAAAATGGAATTTGAAGATTACGTCGAATCGGGGAAGATTGCGTCCAAGGCAAGGAAAGAGGGATTCGGGATGATTAAGGAGGGGGTGAAGTTCATTGAAGTCGCGGACTATCTCGAAGAGCTTATCAGGAAGGAGGGCGCAAACATAGGNTTCCCTGTCAACCTCTCTATNAACAATGAAGCAGCACATTTCACCCCTCCTCCGGACAGCGACCTCAAGTTTAATCAGGGCGATCTGGTAAAGCTTGATCTCGGTGCCGAAATTAATGGATATATAGCTGATACTGCCGTGACAGTAGAGGTGGGAACAGAAAGGTGGAAATCATTGATTAACGCGAGCTCTGAAGCACTTGAAAATGCCATAAAAAAGGTGAAAGTGGGAGTATTTACTTCCGAAATCGGGAGGGAGATCGAAGCAACGATAAAGAGGTACGGCTTTAATCCAGTATACAANCTTACTGGTCATACATTAGAGAAATATGTGCTTCACGCCGGGACGTCCTTCCCAAACTATGATGATGGGTCAAGAGTTAAGCTCTATCCAGGAATGGCATTTGCGATTGAGCCATTTGCTACGACCGGCAAAGGGAGAGTAAAAGGACTCGAATTTGGAAACATAATGCTTCAGTTAAAGGATGAACCAGAAGATTTCCTCAAAATAATCCACAGGTTCTCAAGGGGGTTGCCCTTTTCTGCTAGGGACCTTGCAAGAAACTTTCCTACTAACTACGAATACATAATAAAGGAGTCACAGAGAAAGAAATACCTCTATTTTTATTCTGTCCTGAAGGAAAACGTGGGGGAAATGGTTTCACAGGAAGAGCACTCTATTTTTCTACGTGAAGATGGTCCGGTGGTAACAACTCGGTGATAAGTTTATCTACATTCGCAAAGAGTTCGTCCAGTGTGACATTGCTGTCTATGTAGAAAATGTTGTTTATTTTTCCCTTTAGCCTGAAATAAAGATCCTGTACTTCNGTGAGATATTCAGCCCTTTCAAAACGTGAAAATTNTCCCCTTTTTCTTACTCTCTCCAGTGCTCTNTCCACATCACTGTAGAGAACAACAATATGGGTGGGAATGATCGGTAGAAGTTTCATCGCATTCCTGAAGAAATCCAGGTAGTTTTCAAATCCTCCAAAATA
>JGI24721J26819_10000377_pt1 | contig 48665 bp, 56 predicted proteins | sample YelNatPaOPGAMG01_FD_26819 | JGI IMG/M metagenome (IMG submission 26819) | reverse complement strand
AAAGCTCCAGCTTCAAGGCGTTGTGGACTGCATAATTAAGACAGCTAAAGGCGAGTATGTTCCAGTTGAGTATAAGAATATGAATTCTGATAATGGAAAAGCGTATATGGATCATAAGTATCAGCTTGTAGCTTACGCCTTGCTCGTTGAAGAAAACTTTGACGCTATTGTTAAGCGGGGCTTTGTCAATTATATTCCAGAAAAGCTAATTTTACAGTTTGAAATCACGCCGACAATGAAAAGTTATGTAAAAAGGGTGATTGGACACATAAAGAAAATAATCAAAGAGGAAACGCTGCCCCCAATAAGAGTAGCCAAAAACAAATGCCAAGGAGGATGCGGACACAAACAAACATGCCAAGAACGCTGATCTTTAAGGACAAATTTACGCTCCTCTAAGAAAATATGCTAATAATGGGTAGCTAGCAGGAAGAAGATGATCAATAACGTTTTTGCCAAATTTTGCACGAACTTGAAGTGAACCCATTTCATCTTGACCTAACAAAATGTCTATTTTTTCGTCCTTTTTAGCCCTTGGACCGCTGACTCCTACATATCCTTTTGTAGAAAGTTCTCTTTTTTCTTTGTTTGAGATTAAAATAGTAAGAGGACTTTCATTGTATACGATTCTCCTCAACCTACGAATTTCATAATCGCCGTCTAAAGTATAAGTAACTGATGCTGTGGAGTTGATGTCAGCGCCTTTTATGAGACTTTCGGCCTTTATTGAAGCATCTTCGTCAACAAACAACCTGTATAGAGGTAAACGTATGTAATCGCCATCTTTCAGAAAGTCAATAGCCTCATCTTCATTCCTAATAAGAGGCAAAAGCCTAACTTCAGGTTCAAAGTTTCTGAGACATTGAATTATTTGCAGATGCACATAGGAGTTTTCCTCAACAAACTCATAAACGTATTTGGTCAGCTTTTCAATGATGTCAATGTTATATGCTAAGGGAAAGGGAATAGCTTGAATCTTTCCATAGAGCTCAACTAGTTTTCGGGCAGTCCCCTCAATAAAAGATGAAATGACATCCAAGTTGATCGGAGAATCCTTTTGAAGACTATCAGCGTATTTTAAGTCCTCTGCGTTGACACCGAATTCTCGACATGTAATTTCTTTGTCATCTTGGAGGCTTTTTAAAACTAGGAGGTAGACTGTCCCAACCTGGCCTGGCTTGCGTGCGCATCTTCCTACTCGTTGGATAAAGGAATCTGGCGGGCATAGGGTCGTGACTAAAACATCTGCATTTACGTCTAGTCCAACTTCGCATGCCGACGTAGATATAAGAATGAGCCATTTCCCTTCTACTATATCTTCAACTATTTTTCTTCGTTCTGAAACAAGTTGTCTTCCATGATAAAGCAAGATATCCTTAGCTGATCCAAGTTTTTTGCATAAAACGTCATAAAGTTCAACAGCGAACCACACTTCATTGACGACAATAAGTGAACGCTTCCCTGAATCTATACTATGTCTTAAAATAGTTACCAGTTCCTCTTTCGTTATTTCGCCTCCGTAGATTCGTTTTCCACTCTCGATTTTGTTTCCCCTTTCTTTAAGGAATTTCCCTCCACGGAACTTCTCGTGAAAAAAATCAAGCAATTCTTCTGTTGGACTTGGAAGAGTGGCAGACATTGCTATCAGCTGAGGATTGAACCATGGGTGTTTTTGTTTAACTTTCAGAATATTTCGAATAACGTGGACAAATGATAAAAAAGCTATACTTTCATAAGAATGGGCTTCGTCAAAAACAATTATGCTTCGAGCTATCTTCATTGGATATACCATATTCCATCTTTTATGCGCATATGCAAACAATCTATGGACAAACGTATCAAAGGTCGTCAATATCACATGCGAGTTATAAAAATATGCCTCTTTTTCATCTCCGGTGTCTATGCCTACTTGAATATTTGGTGCGGGCACTCCAAATAAGGATGTAAGTACTCTCGTGATACTCGGGATTATCTTCTCGAATTTCCTTTTTTGATCTTCAACAAGAACTTTCGTTGGGTAAACTAAAATCAAATTTTCTAATGGAGGCTTTATTAAAATTTTTACAAGAGAAGGTATACCTATTGCGTACGTCTTTCCACCAGCTACTCGAACAGACACCAAAATATCTTCGGTGGAGAATATTATTTTCTCCCAAAGTTCATATTGATACTCATGTGGACCTTTGTATCCACTTATACCAGAAAATACTTCATCGTAGATTTTTTTGCAAATATCTCGGCTCTGATTGCGTTCTAGCCCTACCACCATATAGGTAGACCCTTCCCATTAACTTTGATATATCTTCCTTCGGCCAGTCCTTCCTCCAATTGAACAAAAAGTTTTCTTTCCACTCCAATTAAAACATCACCGTCAATTAAGTATTTGAGTGGAACCATGTATATTTTTGCTGAAACAGCACTTTGCCCACTTTTCAACCTTTGCTCTACATGCTCGATAGGAACAGGGGTTAGTGGAAGATATTCGCCTTGCTCTATTTTACAAATTGTTCTGCTTATATCGTTTATATAAATGAGGCAATTATCACAAACAAAAAGCATCGCACCTCTTATGTCTTCTAAAAACTTACATGGCTTTTCGCTAATCACATAAAATGTGATATTATCACCCACATAACCCTCAAACGGTAAGACACCGAAGGTCATTTCCTCTTTCTTTTCGCCTATACGCATTATTCTTCTAGTGCTTTTTCTAATGTTGAAATTTTTGCCAAATATCCCGAAATGTGTATATACGCCCTCTAACTCGAGTTGTGTCGGCTTAACTATCTGATTTTCTCCTTTTTTGTTCATCCATAAGTATGTGGATTTGGTTAGCGTATATTGAAGAGATTTTCTTAGACTCTCTAACATACCGGAAATTGTTGTTGGTGGGACAAAAGGGTAAGACGCGAAATGTTGAGTAATGGTGATCGGCTGTACGCGGAAAGTTCCTATCAAATCTGCTTGAAAGTTATAAAGGTTAAGCGTGTTGTCCATTACTGACTCTTGCCTTTCGACCAAGTTTCAACGAGCCTGCAAAACTTATCAGAAATTTCTTCTAGTTTTTCTATGCACTGAGTCCCTTTGAAGAAAAGCAATTCAGATAAGGTTTTCTGCATTGCTTCTGGTCCAGTTTTTATTTCAAAATTGGCGAAGCGTTGACTTAACGTTTTATAGTCTGTTTCAACTATGCTGATTCTGAAGATGGATGGATAAAGTGGTTTGTCACTTTCAAGGAGGAAAACAGCGGGTTCTCCATTAATAGTTGCTATATCCAATTTTCCATGCGCAGCTCCTCTACTTGTATATCTACCTTGCCTTATCGCTGAAAGAAAAGCATAGGCCCAGCCTCCAAATTCATCTTCAGTCATCCATCTACCGAATGTATAGATGGGAAAATGTGTACCAGGCTTAATTGCCTCTTGGGTTAAGATAGCTCCGCTTGTTAGTTTTAATTCATCTATTATGTTTTTATTAAGCTCTTGTACGGCATCTTCCTCTATTGCAACACTGTCAGCATATCTAATTCTAGATGGATATTGAAGGGTCCCAAAGATTAAACATGCAGGACATTCACCGCAAAGAGGTTCTTCTCCTTCTCTTTCAACCACTCCTATATGGCAAGTTTTTAAATATCCGGGACTAAATTTCTCTCGCAATTCATGGATGATACGCCTATCAACACCTCGACGTTTGCTTGCAGCAAAAATTGGTCTACTTTTTCCATTCACTTCGGCTTTTTCGATATACGCCACTTCAACGAGTGGTTCGTGCCCAAAAAACACGAAGCCTTGTGCCTCTAAAATGGCAAATGCAACGAAATATTTACCATTATCTTTTGATAACCAGCCATCTTTATCACGTTTTAGAGCAATTTTGTCGCTGCAGCTTTCCCAAACAGGTTTTATTTTGTTTTCATTCATTTTGCTCACTCACTCTCTACGAAATCTAAGTAATTCTGCTAACACGTAATAAAAAATTTCTGTAAAAATCACTTTGCGATCAAACTTTGAAAACTTGTTAGACAAAACTTGAATAGCCTCTAAGAAGTTCTCCAGAGTCGCTTTATAGAAACCTCTGTTAATTCCCGTGTATAGATACTGCGCATAGTTTTCACCAATAAGATATTCAAGTACTTTTCTTGCTTCATTATATGCTCTTTCTCTTTTCCTTCCAGTCAGTTCTATAGAAGCTTTTATGAAAGCTTCAATTCGTTCATCACTTTTGATGGCTTCGAAGAGTTTCCATCTCTCCGACAAATAAACCACCTTTTCAACATTTACACAACTACTATTACTTATAGTTTTTATCATATCATCACTTAATAAAAGATTCATCGCATACGCAACGCGTCTAATGGGCTTAGTTACCCTTTTGTGTTTAGCTAACATATAAAATGCTTGAGAAAAATTTCCATTTTCAACTACTTTAGAAATTCTACTATAAGTCCTCCATTTTTCTTCCTGTAAAGTCCATTTGTCACGGGCAATCATAGAAAAAAGTCTATAAACGATTCCTTCACTCAGATCTCTCCGCCACATGTCATAAACTTCGGGATAATAAAGAGCAATAACCGCTGGGTTAACTTCAAAATTTGCATTTACCGGCATCTTGCCTGTCATTATGAAAAAGAGTGAAACGACAATATGAGCCTTTTGCCTTTGCGGAGCCCCGGTTTTCACAAATATGGAGTTTTCATAGAACGTTACGTCAGCCACCGTATAAGGAACGGAAAAGTTAACCGGCTCCGCATATCGAATCCATATAAAGTTTCCTCCATAAGCAAGATTAAAAAACGCCGAGATATAGCACCACTCACACATTTTTCTGAACGGTGCGTCACGTCTAACGTTCCGATCTGCTGGCACATTTTCGTTCGCATAACCAATAGTCAGAATAGTGCTCCTAAACCTTTTTTCACTTCTTCTTACAGAACAAAGCAAGCACGGATCAATTTCACGCGAGCAGTATTCGGATGGCGTTAAAAGGAAGTGTTGGTCCAATTTGAAGTCTATTGGTTCATTGATTAAAGTTCTTCCTTTTTTCGCTCCATGTTTTTTAGATATAAAGACTTCGCTACCTTTAAGTACGTTGCATGTTACTGGCGGAAGACCTGAAGAATAAACACGTCTTCCTTTGATTTTTGTATGAGAGAGTAAGAACGCTACAGACAGAGGGACCTCAATTTTTTTAAAAAGTTCTTTGTCAAGTTCTCCGCGTTTATCCATTGGAAAATTTGTTTTAATAAGCGTTGTCCCATCGAGGCTTGTGCTACTCTCTGCGCTATAGCCCATATCCTGAAGACATTGCAGGCAAACTCTGGAAAAGTTAGAATTGGCACTAGGTATCAAGTACAAATGTTCTTTAGGTTCCATGTTCCTTCCTCATAGGAGACCAACGAGGAGAAGGAAAAAGTACAAAAAATGCGTCCCTATTCAAACGATGTGATAATTCAAATTCCTCTTTCGGAGTGAAAACAACCTCGCCATCATTAATGGAAACTCCCTCAAGTATCGTTATATAAGTGTTAGTGATTGATACTTTGAGAGAACATAAGACGGGATCAAAAGAAAACAATTTTGGCTCTTCCTTATTTAAAATAGAACCTATTAAATTACTAGATACTGCATCAGCAATCAGTAAAGCGTAGGCATGAGGTAAAAGATCGGGAGAACCAAGCGTCGAAGTTGCAAGGGAAGTTGACAGTTCATGATGTAAAGCCATTACGGCTAGAACTTGGCTTTCAATTGGATCTACCAAATCCGAGAATTCGCTCGAGATTTTTTTGTTTGCCTCATACTCAGCAATTAGCATTTCCAGTATTGCATCTTTACTATGAAGAGGACAAATTTTTCGCATTTCCAAGACACGCCGAAGCACTTGAGCGTGATATACTCTTTTGACGAGATTCCGACTGATATGTACTTTATTATCCTTGTACATGGAAACCCAAAGAATTTTTCCAATATCGTGTGGAAAGCGCGAGGCATCTTGACTTAATGGCTGCAGTCCAAATTTTGTGATTATATGCTCATATATATTAAAGGTTAGGTCATTGTGAGCAGACACCGATTCACTTATGATAGTTTTATCAGGCAACATTGTGTAATCGAGTTTAGCTGGAGCTAAGTCGCTGAGGATCATAATAATTCAGATAAAACTTGTAGATTTCAAAGTATAAAACTTTTTAGAAAGCTTACATATGTCATATGCATTCTACGTGCGGCAGGCTTAATTCTTAAGCGTTTGCAAAACAAGTTTTGTTACTCCGTATCCTGCTGTTTTGTTTCCTCCTATGTTTGAGTAATCTGCATATTTGGCCTGAATAACTGTCACTTTTTCCGCTCGCTCTCTAAATCCTTCGTTTTATCAGTTCGCTATGAACTTTTTGCCTTATCATAACTGCTAACTCCGTTCACAAGTCTTTAAAATTTAATGAAAAGGTTGGTAAAGTTTAAATGGCTTTCAGCGCTTATACTACTTGGTGGAAAAAGTGACCGAGAGCAAAACCGTTAAAATAGGTAAGGAAACATACGTTAGGCTTTCCGAGGTTGCTGGCGAACTTCAAATGAGGTTAAAGCGTCCAGTCTCGCTGGACGAAGCCATGCGTTATCTGCTAAGCTTGAAGTCGAGGGGGAGGGGCGTCAGAATAACAGATCTAGCTGGTTCGTGGGACATGTCTGAGGAGGAATGGGCTGAGATTAAGGACTCCCTCGCAAGGGTGTGGGAGAGATGGAAATTACCGGAACGCAAGTTGTAATTGACACAGATATTCTGGTGGACATGCTCAGGGGCTTGGAAAAAGCCGTTACCTTTATAGCTGAGTTTGAGAGGAGGGGGTTAACGCTTTCAACAACTGTTATCAACACTTTTGAACTGTTTTATGGAGCTTACAGGTCCAAGAAAAGGCTGCAGAACATAACAGCCACACGCAGATTGCTAGAACAAATGATTATCTTAAAGTTGACCCTAAAATCAGCTGAAAAAGCAGGACAAATCCACGCTGAGCTGGAGGCGAAAGGGCAGCCTATAGGTATAAGGGACGTAATGGTCGGCGCAATCGCCNTGACTAAGGGTTACCCCATAATAACGAGAAACACCGCACACCTGCAAAAAATAAAAGGTCTTAATTTAATAACAGCCCCTTAATGTAATACAAGCTCATTTTATCACCTCATTTTCAGCCTCAACCCTCAAAATTGCCTTTATAACCCCAAAACCTCCCGTCCTGTTTCCTCCAACATTAGAAAACTCTCCACATTTAGCCAGCATAACCGTTACTTTGTTCCATTCGCTTTCCAAATCCTTCATCTCGTAGGTGCACCACCCAATAAACCCCACAGCCTTCTTTTCACGCATAACCGCCAACCTTGTTCTAAGCTTGTAACTGCAANCACCCACATTCTTACTCAACCAATCCTTATAAGTCAAAAACTCCTCTTTGCCAAATCGTCTACCATCACTGAACTTGTTCCAAACGCGCATCAACCCGGAAAAAATCCTCACGGCGTCAGGAAACATCCAGCGGTAATTGCTGCCCAAACATGGCAAGTAGGTAGGCGTCTCAAAAACAAGCTTGAACCGCTCAGCCGCTTGGGGTTCACGCTCTAAATCCGTGTAGCTTTTACTTTTGATGCTTAAGGAGGCTATGCGAAAAACCTTGTCAAAAATCATAACGTTATTCTGACGCTCAAAAAACTTTAACACGTAACCAGCCAAATTATCCCTCAAAAATCTAAAACCCACATGACAAGGATAAGCGGGATCCAAAACAAAGCCATCTTCAACCCTTGAAACACTTCTAAAACGCAAAGGCGTAACACTGTAAGGCTTAGAAACGTTCAACTCATGCAAAACACCAGCCGCAGACGGATCCACCAGCCTAACAATATGCAGCAACAAACCCCTAGCCACATGTCCAGTAAAAAACGGCAAAACAACACTCTTCTCGCCATACAGCTCCAAATCAACCTCAACAGGCAATTCCACTCAACTCCCCATTATGGGATTTGAATGTTATCCATCGGAAAAATAATAATTAAATAGAGGCAATTAAAACTTTCAGAGAACAGCGTGTTTATGCAAGCGCCTTGTTGCTGGTTAGCCTATTATAAGGCTGTTTAACACTGTTAGGCTGACTTTTTCTGCTGCCATAGTAAGGGTAGGTAAAATGGCTAATTCTTCACGCCCATTTTCGTTTGAAAACTAGGGGGGAGGGATAGGTGAAAACGATAGGGGGGTAGGCATAGGTTGATTTTTACAGTTGGCGGTTAAAGTTTGGTGAGTTTTAGGCATTGTTATAGTAAGTCATGAGCAGATTAAGCCATGTTGTTTCCGTTGCGAAGCTTTGAACATATGTTTCATAGTTGGGGTTGTAGGCTTCTCTGTTCGGTGGGAAGTTTATTGTTAGCCCGTATTGTTTAGCGTCAAGATTACCTTGAGGGCTTATGTGATCTTCGTAAAACACCATCGTGCCTACGCTGCTCAATAATTCTGACGCTAACTTGTCAAGTGTTCCATCGTTTGTATTTTCCATAATGACGCTTGTGAACTTGTAGAGGTCTATGTAGTAATATGCACCCATCGTACCCATTATGAATTTCTGTTGAGAGGCGCCTCTAGCGTCCGCGATAACCCCTTTATACTCGTTGATGTTTTGACTCAAGTAGTCGGCGAAGGCGTTTAGACTTTCAGCCATTTCTGGAACGGATGTCTCGTCGATCGCCGAAAGTTGGACAAAATACGTTGATTGCATACTTTCGTAGTAGCTTACATATTGCGCTACGATTTCCCTGCTAAACGTGTATGGATCAGCATTTGGGTTTGCCGACAAATACTGCATTAGGTTTTCATATGGCCAACCGTATCCAGGTATGAGCATTTCAGAGCCGATCACAATGTTCGTGACGTCTTTTAGCTCATAGCACACTTCTATCATTCCCATTAGGCAAGCGTCAAAACCAACTATGTCAATTTTCCTTTTACCTTTTTGTTCAGCTTCGGCAAGTGCTACTTCTATGTCATGCGGGGAAAGATGGTTGCCGCTTGATTCGTCCCAACAAACTCCCCTATAGCCTCCGCCATGATCCCACATGTCCAGAAGATAATGTGTAGACGCATAATTCTTCATGACATATTTTACGAACCATGCGAGAGTTTCCGTTGAACCCATATCCACTTCTCCGATGGACAAGACGACTTCAATGTTATTGTGTGTAATCTTGTAGATGTATGCTGGCTGTTCAAGTCTATCCATAAGAACTAAAACGTTCACGTTTGCTTCGGGTGATAAGCCGCTACTCATCTGCTGCAGGTTCAAAAGCCCATAAGGGTCAAGGTTGTTGTCAGCGTCTAAGTAGACCATGAAAGTCCATGAAGTTTTAGAGTTTTTAGATGCGAATGCTAATGGAGCGTGTGTAACCGCAAAAATTGCAATAACCACAAGGACCAATGCACTTATACGCTTAGCCATCGCGCATGTGCCTCCACGAAGATACACTAACAGAAGCATCATATATGCCTTNTTTCCTACNACGATAAGGCACTTTCCGTTACGTGCCGAGTTGTTTTCGNAAAAGCTTTTATTTGAAACGTTCTTAATGAAACTGCGAGGTTTGATTAATGAGTTTGGAGTCAAATAAAACCTTAAGTGGGATTGGTGCGATACTTGTTGCACTAGGTTCTTTTGTGCCGTTTCTCGGCTTGGTAGGCATAATACTTGTGCTGGTTGGCATGAAGGGACTGGCAGATTACTATAATGAACCTGGAATATTTCAAAATGCACTATACGGTTTTATCTTCGGAATAATAGGCATNATTTCGGCTGGCGTCGTTCTAGTTTCAATGTTTTTCGGCGGATTGTTCGGTAGAGCAATGATGGGTTCAGGTGGAATTTTGGGTTTCAGCTTGGTTTCGTTNATTTTGGCTTTGGTTGTTCTNTTCATATTCTTTTTGTTNGAAGCGATTTTCTACAAGAAATCGTTTAACATGATTGCGGAAAAATCAGGCGAGAAAATGTTCGATACTGCTGGAATATTGCTGCTGATAGGCGCAGTATTAACAATTGTAATTATAGGTCTAATTCTGATACTAATTGCATGGATACTTGCGGCAGTGGCGTTTTTCTCAATAAGAGTAACCCCACCATCCCCGACCGGACCTGCGCCTCCCCCGCCCCCTCAACCATAACATAGACCTTACACCTTGACAAAAATCACTCCGCCCTCACAAATTTTTCCTGTTNAAAAGCACTAACAGAACATAGTTGCTGAAAGGATTTAAAGTTCGTGAAAATGCAGAGTATGGGAGTTAACAACAATCAAGAAGCGTGATACTGTGGTGTTTATAAGGAAGTTCATGTATTTTTTAGGGTAGTAACGTTGTACTGTTAAATGGCTAAAACAGCGCACAACGTTACACGACAATGCGGTGCTAAATAGAGAGAGGTGATGTGAAAATGTCTGAAAAATTTGAAACGATCTTCATTGGGCGAAAACCAGCAATGAACTACGTTCTAGCCATCGTTACTGGGCTTTCATCGTCTGACGCCAAGGAAATAACTATAAAGGCGCGTGGTCGAGCAATCACAACAGCTGTTGACGTGGCGGAAATGTCAGAAACAGATTTCTTAAGGATTTAAATGTAAGTAAAATATCCATTGGAACAGAAGAAATGCCGCCGAAACAGGGACAAAACAGGTCACGAATGGTTTCAACGATGGAGATAACACTTTCCAAATAAGTTTGAATTGGAAACAAGCGTAAGCAGCGATTGCCCACATTTTCTTTTAAACCCTTTAACTATGATATTATTGCGCTAGTGAGTCACTAAATTGTGAAATATCTGAGGCTTGCAAAATTTCTCTTCTCTTCACAATCTCTTTAAAGTCTACGTAACCGCCATCCACTATCTTCAACTTAGCATTGACCCTTTTGCGTTTAATTTCCACAACGTTGTATGAATTGCAGAAGAAACCCCTCAACTTTTCGCATGATACGCTACCAGCGTGAACAACTAGCATATCTTCAATTTTCCACCGCCACGGTCTGTGGCGGTGTCCACAAAGAACCAAATCCACCTTAGATTTTATCAAACTTCTTAGAACATCTCCAGCATCCACAATTGTAATTTGGTCTGCCCCGGTGTCCGGAACCGGGATGATGTGATGGTGTATCGCAACCATCTTCACCTTGTCCTTATACTCCTCAAGAGTTTTCTCCAACCATAGATTTTGTCTATGTCCAACTTCCCCGTCATCTCTGTCTGGTCTCGCTGAGCTTAACACCACTATAACAGCGTCACTGGTCTCCGTCACCTGTGAAAACTGGAAAAACTCCTTGAAGAGCAGGTATCCAGTTGAACGGTAGTCATGATTTCCACTTAGATAAATCACCTTTTCAGCCTTCAGTTTTTTCAACTCCTTTGAGGCATCTGTAAACTCGGATATCAAACCGTTTTCAGTTAAGTCACCAGTCACAAGCACCACGTCGGGTGAAAGACCGTTTATTTCTTTTATAGCAGTTCTTAGTATTGTTCTTCGCAACATCGGACCGCAATGGATGTCTGAAATTTGAACCAGCAACATCTCTATCACAAGTGTTCGCTTTTACTCTCGACTTGCAAGTATCACTATGTAGTCAGCCGTGTCTGCACACATGTCAGCGGCATGTTCTATGAATTCTATTAAATCGTCAAAAATCACCATTGAACCACAGTTCATCTTCTCTGAATACTTTATGAACAGAGTTTTTGTTTTAAGATATTCTTCGTCAATCTTATGTTCAATCTCCTCAACTCTCTTTGCTCCTTGTATTGCTTCAGTTGGGTTTGCCGTAATTTTTTCGATGCTCCCCCTCAACGCGTCAGCGCACTCAACCAGNGTAGAAGTCATAAGAACAGTGTTGTCCCACATTTCTTTCGGTATCTGGGAATCAGAGAGCATTTTTACGCATCTCGCCACATCTTTCACATGATCAGCTAATGTGTCGAGGCGTTTAACCAGGTGCATTAGATCTTCTCGGTACTCTGCAAACAACGCAGCGCCTTTGGATAACTCCTTAAAAACCTCCGTTCTTAAACTATCCACTTCCGTCTCCATCTTGAAAAGGTTTTCAATGCTTTGAAGCGCCTCTTTCTTCTTTGCTTCCGAAATGCTTTTAACCGCTTGATGAAGCAAAGTCACCGTGCCAAGNGCCTTCGTTATCTGTTCTTGAGCCAAATCCAGCGCCTTTGTTCTTCTTCGCCTTTCAAACCACGCGTAGCTTTTCTTCTCCAAACCTCATCTCCTCTATCATAGTTTNCTAAGCGCGTTTATAACATTTCTCAAAATACACTTCTTACAAGCTTATAAAGCGTCATATATGTAGCTTATCACAATTTTCCTTGCTTTTCAGACGCCCAGTAAGAAGTCACTTTTCCCTNACTGTCCATCACGTATTCCTTTTTGAATATAGGCGCTTCTTTCTTGTATCTTTCAACAGCCTCTTCCAGCACAGGAAACACATTTTCACGATGAGAACCAGCAACAATGACATATACGAGATCTTCGCCAACCTTAAACTCGCCGAGTAAATGATGAATTTGGACATCAANTATTCCACTCCTCTTCTTCAGATCACTGCATATGTTTGCCAACGTTTCATTTGCCTTTTCTTCATAAGCTTCTAGCCTTAACTTTTGCACTTTTTCTCCTTTTCCGTTTTCTCCACGAACTACTCCGATAAAAAGTGCAATTGCTCCCGCACTCTGAAAATTTGGTTTGTTTTTCACGTTCTTTATCAAGTCAAGAAGGGAAATTTCCCCTTTTTCATGCACCCCTGCTTCAGTTATCATGACAACACTCTCATAACATTAATTTTAGATTAACCGTATAAACGTTAATTTCTCTGTTCTCAAAATCCCTCTTCATTTCAATATTTTCCTAACGCTGCTAAGAAGCTTGTAAAACTTTATGAATCTTTCTCGCGCTTGGCGTAACGAGATTTCAGAAAAGACTATAATATCATCCGGTTTGGCTTGTCCAAGAAGTGAAACGTCTGGAGCTATCACAGTGGCTATTTTTGGGTATCCACCAGTCGTCTGTGCATCTCGCATTATCAAAATTGGTTGTCCATTTTTCGGAACCTGAACTGCCCCAGGTAAAATTGCATCTGAAACTATTTCCACATTCGCTTTATGCTCTATTTTTGGGCCTTCTAGGCGATATCCCATACGGTCTGCTTCAATTGTAACTTTATATTGACTTGAGAGAAAGATCTTTATCCCCTCTTTTGTAAACATACTTTTTTGCGGTCCAAGCACAACATGTGCAGTAAATGGACTTTTGAATTCTGGCGTTAGCTCTTCCGGAAGTGCGTACGCTTTTTCTACGGGATGTACATCAAAACACTCTATTATATCACCAGCTTTTAAAGGTCTACCATTGATTCCTCCAAATTTGCCACGTACATACGTTGATCTGCTTCCGAGAATTAATGGTGTATTTATTCCACCTCTTATTGAAAGATAGAATCGGCATCCACTTTTTATTTTTTCAGAAGAGATAACATCACCCTCTTGTACTTTCAATGTCCGCCACATTGGAACGTTTTGACCGTTAATTTTAGGCGATGCTCCTCCTCCAGTTATTGCGATTTGTGTATCTGTCAAGGCTTGGAGCTCTGGTCCTATAAGCGTCGCTTCAAGGCATGCAGCGCCAGGGTCATTTTTCACCAAAAAGTTTGCGGTAACTAGTGAGAATGTGTCCATTGCACCGGATATTGGCACACCATATTTAAGATAACCATATCTTCCAAGATCTTGAACAGTGGTTAAAAACCCTGACTTAAGCACTTGAAATACTTTCATTTAAGGTTACCAAGGTTACCTTAAAAATGTGAATGGTTCCTTTTGAGTCGAATTTTGGATAGTTTTGAATTCTTCTTCTGAAATTGGTTTAAATTTAACAATGTCTCCGGGTTTCAGAAGCGCAGGAGGCTGTTGTTGTGGATCAAACAGCCTAATCGGTGTTCTTCCTATTATTTGCCATCCACCAGGTGCTTCGCATGGATAAATTCCAGTTTGTTTTTCTGCTATACCAACGGAGCCTGCAGGAACTTTAAGTCGTGGTTTTTCAAGGCGCGGCGTTGCTATTTCATCGGGGACTTCTCCAAGATAGGGAAAGCCGGCAACAAACCCAATCATGTAGACCCTATATTCTCTTTTCGAATGCAAGGCAATAACCTGTTCTTCGCTTAGTTTATGATATTGGGCAACGTATGCAAGATCTGGTCCATATTCTCCGCCATAAATAACTGGAATTGCGATTTTTCTTCCTTTGGTCTCTACTGGTGTTTTTATCAGTGTTTTTTCGATTGTTTTAATGCGAAGGCAAAGTTGCGTATACGTGGTCTTGAGTGGGTTATAACGAATAAGTAATGAGCGATATGTTGGGACAAGTTCTTCTATTTCATAAATTTCAGCCTTTGAAAGCTTCTCATTTAAGGCGATGACTTTGCTGTTTATTTCCGGACTTATTTCGTCTCCGAATTCGACAACAAGTGCTGTTTCGCCCACTGGGAAGTATCGCGCTGATGGATACCCTTTCGTCTTCATTTTTTCACCAAAAGGGCTATAGGAAGTTTTCAACGGGCGTAACTTCTATATCTGCTTTAGTTAATTCNCTCTTCAGTGTCTCTGTTAGCTCAACAGCGTTTGAAGTATCTCCGTGGACGCAGATTGTGTGAATTTGACCAATGTCTATAGCGTANCCGTTGATGGCGATAACTCTTTGTTCCTTTACAACTTTAATAACTCTTTCTACAACTTTTCGTTTTTCTTGGATGAGAGCATCTGATCTTCTCCTTGAAACGAGGCTNCCGTCAGGATTGTAGGCTCTGTCAGCAAAAAATTCGTATGCGACCCTTAACCCAGCCTTATCCGCGATGTTTGCCAATACTGATTTTGGAGGCGCAAAAATTATCAAATTTGGGTTTAATGCTTGAACTGCCTCTACCACAGCTATTGAAGTTTCTTCATCCTTTGCTGCGCTATTGTATAATGCTCCATGAAGTTTCACGTGTTGAAGACTTGTACCGATTGTTGACGCAAACCCATGGAGGGCACTTATCTGGTAAATTGTGTAGTCTCTTATTTCTTCCGAGGTCAATTGAATTTCCCTTCTTCCAAAGCCCAGAACATCGGGATAGCCCGGGTGTGCGCCGATGGCAACATGGTATTTCTTCGCTAAACCCGCAGTGTGCGCTATAGTAACGGGGTCACCAGCATGGAATCCGCAAGCAATGTTTGCTGATGTTATATGCGGCATTACTTTCTCGTCGTTTCCAATCTTGAAAGCACCGTAACTTTCGCCCAAGTCACAGTTTATATCTATTTTAAACTTCAAAATTCATCCCTGATGTAGCTTCTTAAATCTTCCAACGCTGCTGATGGGACTGGTAAATCCTTCATTGTAAGTAAACCTGGCTGCGCTTTCATCACCTTTGGAATAGCGTTTACAATCATCGCTACTGTTCCTGTGTCGCCGTGAATGCATGGTTTTATTTTCTGCCTAACTTCTGGAACGCCAATAATTGTTATAGCGTCATATTCTTCTTCAGCGCCGAAGTAGGCTTGGAATTCAAGTGTTATTACTTCTTTGTTCCCGATTATGCCCTTTGCCTTTTGCTTTATACCTGCCACTTGACCGGTTTTAACTTCTATGTGTTGGCTTTTAGCTGGTTTTTTGGCGATTACTGGTTCAACCTCTGCGGCTGCAACTTTATCCATTTTCCATGCGAGGGCATCAGCGATCATCGCGATGGATTGCTCAAGTCCCACGTGTCCAGTAATTTGCTTATTTTCTATTTTTTGTTTGAATTCCGTTGGGGTTAGTCCTGCACCTATCTTCTTTTGGAATGGCAACCGCCTTTTCGCTGCATCCATTACTCTCATCGCCTCTATTTTTTCTATTTTTTGGCAAACCGCGGTTAGCGTTATTACCAGCGTGTCCATTAAAAATCCGGGATTTATGCCGGTTCCCAATACTGTTGCTTCATGTTTTTTTGCTAGAGCATCTAGCTTTTTCGCAAGTGTTGGCTCGGTGTAGTAGGGGTATGTTAATTCTTCACATGTGGATATCACTTTTACGCCGTGCTTTATGAGTGAAGTTATCTGCGGGTATGTATCTTTAAGGAATGATGAGGTTGCATGTATTGCCAAATCTGCCTTAACTTTGGATAATGTGTCATCCACGTTTTCTGAAACCGTTACTCCAAGATTCTTCTGTATTCCCAGTACTTCGCCTAAGTCTTTGCCAATCTTATCTTTGGCAACATCGACGGCGCCAACAATTTCTACTCCTACTTTGTCTAGCAAAAACTTAGCAATGAGACTGCCGACTGCACCGACACCGAACAGGATAACTCTTATCTTTCGCATAGGCGTTCACCATCCCTCTTCATCTCTTGTTTTAACTTTATAAAATGTGCTCGCGAGTATTCGCTGAGTGAATTGGTGTTTTTGAAATCTTTACATTTGTAAACCTTTATATCCATGAGAAAGCTCAAACCTATGAGAGGGCTTAAACATTGGCGGCGTCTGAAGCTACACTGCTCGAGGAAGAAATTAAAAAGCTTCTAGACGTGGAAAAGCTCAAACACTGTTTTGAATGCGGCATATGCACTGCAAGCTGTTCTATGGTGGAATTACTTGAGAAAGATTATAATCCACGCGGGCTTCTTGAAAAAGTTTTCTTGAGCCCCGAAGACGTGCTGTCTTCTTATGAGCTTTGGCTTTGCGCTTGGTGCTATAAATGTTACAGACGATGTCCACAAGCTTTGAAGTTGCCAGAGATTTTCCTTTTTATGAGGACGGCTGCTGCAAAGCGTGGTTATTTGAAACCCTTGAAAAGGCCATCCAAATGATTGTTGAAAATGTCCCCCTGCCTCTTGTGGTTACACTTGTTTGTTTGCACCCAGAACGTGCTGGACTTGATGTACAAGAATTTTTAGAAAAAATTCGTAATAGGCGATCCAAACTAAAGGCTAAAAAGCGTTCAGTAGTTGGCTCTGAAAAAAAAGTTGCGGTTATTGGTTCTGGACCAGCAGGCTTAACCGTGGCGTATGAGCTTGCTCGAAAGGGTTATCACGTAACTGTTTTTGAGTCTCTTCCAGAGCCTGGAGGAATGCTTAGAAAATGTATACCTAAACACCGTTTGCCAAGAGATGTTCTTGAGGACGAGTTGAATTTTCTTCGTAGTTTAGGTATCGAATTTAGGGTTAACACGCAGATTGGTAAAGACTTAAATTTTGATGACTTGTGGAGTGAAGGCTACCATGCTGTTTTTGTCGGCGTGGGGGCGCATAAAAGCCAGAAGTTGAGGATTGAAGGCGGAGACTTGCAAGGTGTGGTTCACGCCTTAGATTTTTTGTGGCAAATCAACAGTGACAATAAAATTAGGCTTGGTAAGAGTATCGCTGTGATTGGTGGCGGAAACGTAGCTATAGATGCGGCTAAAACCGCTTTGAAACTAGGCGCAGAAAACGTAACAACATTCTATAGGAGATCGAAAGACGAGATGCCAGCAAACCCCTGGGAAGTTAAAGAGGCAGAAGAGGCTGGCGTAAAATTCGAGTTTTTGGTGACGCCAAAGAGGATTGTAGGAGAAAACGGGCTGGTTTCGGCGCTTGAGCTTGTTCGTATGCGGTTAGGCGATGTAGATGAGTCTGGTAGAAGAAAGCCGCTGCCAATAGAGGGCTCCGAGTTTGTTTGGAAGACAGACATGGTTATTTTGGCAACCGGCGAGGCACCAGATTTGGAGTTTCTGCCAAAAGAGTTAATTCTTAACGATGATGGAACAATTTGGGTTAATCCGCTGACCATGGAGACATCGATTCGTGGAGTTTTTGCAGGCGGCGACGCTGTAACTGGTCCAGCGTCTGTTATTGAAGCAATCTGCGCTGGAAAACGCGCTGCATCTGCAATTGAGAATCATCTTAAAGCTGTGGCTATAGAGGCGTAGCTCTATGACTGAAGAGAAGGCGCCAAAAAGCAAAGTATCTGAAGAAATTCGTATAGGCGTCTACGTTTGCCACTGTGGGCTAAACATAGCTGGCTCTGTGGACTGTGAAGAAGTAGCTAAGTTTGCTGCAACACTTCCACACGTTGTTTTAGCCAAAGACAACATGTACACGTGTTCAGATCAGGGGCAAGCTCTAATAAGGAATGATATTAGGGAGCATAAGCTTAACCGAGTTGTTGTGGCGTCATGTTCGCCTCGCCTCCATGAGCCAACTTTTCGCAAGGTTTGTGAAGAGGCTGGGCTAAACAAGTATCTTTTTGAGATGGCTAACATCCGCGAGCAGTGTAGCTGGGTTCACTTGTACGATCGTGAGGCAGCTACGGAGAAAGCAAAAGATTTGGTTAAGATGGCTGTGGCAAAGGCTGCCTTTCTTGAGCCTTCGGAGGAAATCGAAGTTCCGATAATCCGTAAGACTTTGATTATAGGGGGCGGTGTTGCTGGCATCCAAGCTGCCTTGGATCTTGCGGATACTGGTTATGAGGTTTATCTTGTTGAAAAGGAGCCTAGCATCGGCGGAATGATGGCGCGGATAGATAAGACTTTTCCGACAATGGACTGTTCNATTTGTATACTTGCGCCGAAAATGTCGGATGTCGGTCATCACCCTAACATTGAACTGTTGACCAACAGTGAAGTCATAGACGTAAAGGGGTACATCGGCAACTTTCACGTTAAAATATTGAAGAAACCCCGATACGTCACGAAGGACTGTTCTGCATGTGGCGAATGCACAAAAGTTTGCCCAGTTACGGCGCCAAACGAGTTTGACGCGGGACTAGCCATAAGGCACGCAATTTATACACCCTTCGCACAAGCAGTTCCAGCAACATACATAATCGATATGAACACATGTCTAAACAAGGAAGGCGTAGTTGTCTGCGACAAGTGCATGAAGGCATGTGAAAGGCAAGCAATAAACTTTGACATGAAGCCAGAAACCGTAGAAATCGAAGTTGGCACAATAATCGTGGCAACAGGTGCGGATGTCTTCGACCCATCGGCACTACCAAACTATGGATATGGAAGATATCCAAACGTAATTACATCCTTAGAATTTGAAAGGCTTATAAACGCTGGCGGGCCCTCGGGCGGACACTTAATAAGACCAAGCGACAAGCAAATCCCAAAGCGTGTAGCCTTCATTCAATGTGTTGGTTCCCGCTCCAACAGAAATGAGAGGCTATATTGCAGCAACGTCTGCTGCATGAATACAATTAAGGATAGTCTTCTAATTAAGGAGCATTGGCCAAGAACGGAGATCTACGTGTTTTACGTTGATATACGCGCTTATGGCAAGGGTTTTGAGGACCTTTANCGAAGAGCAAGAAAAGAGGGTGTCAAGTTTATACGCGGATTACCAGCCGAAATAATTGAGGATAAAAAAACTCGCAATTTGTGGCTTATCGGCGAGAATACGCTGCAGAAGGAATTGTACAAGATAAACGTGGATATGGTGATACTTTCAGTTGGTTTGGAACCGAGAAAAGACAGCGAAATAATACAGCGATTACTTACACTTTCGAGGACACAGTATGGATTTTTCATGGAAGCACATCCAAAACTGAGACCGGTGGACGCTGCAACTGGCGGAATATTTTTCGCCGGCTGCGCNGAAGCGCCTAAGGACATAAAAGACAGCGTAACACAAGCAAGTGCAGCCGCCGCTAGAGCTGGAATTTTAATGGCGAAGGGTAAAATCGCAGTTGAAGCTATAACTCCCATAACTTTTCCAGAAAAGTGCAAGGCTTGTGGACTATGCATAAAGGTTTGTCCTTACAATGCTTTAACGTTAAATAAAGAGTTGAGGCGCGTCGAGGTCATAGAGGCAGCGTGCGGAGGATGCGGGACATGCGCTGCTGAGTGCCCATTTGAAGCCTTAACACAAAATCATTTCACAGATGAGCAGATTCTGGCGCAAATAGACGCCGTAACAGAGCATGATGCACACAGAAAAATTGTTGCCTTCTGTTGCAACTGGTGCGCATACGCTGGTGCGGACTTTGCTGGCGTGAGCAGAATGCAGTATCCGCCTAGCGCCCGCATAATAAGNACAATGTGTTCCGGAAGGGTTTCTCCAAAATTCATTGAAAGAGCCTTTGCCAGGGGCGCTGCGGCGGTGCTGGTGGCAGGCTGCCACCCAGGAGATTGCCATTACATAAACGCTAACTATCAAACTCAAAAGCGTGTGGAACGTTTCTGGAAGAGGATGGAACAGTTAGGCTTAAAGAAGGAGAGACTTCAATTGTTGTGGGCTACAGCGGCGGAAGGCGAGAGAATCGCCTCAAAAATCCGTGAGATGCATCAGGTGATAAAAGAAATCTCGCCGGAAGAAATTGAGCATTCAAAGAGAGTTTTTGAAAAAGCATTAGGAGGAGGTTAAGCATGCCTGAAAGGATTTGGCGTGAACCCGTAGACAGCGAAAAACTTAAGCATTCGAAAGCGGAAATCCACATAATCAAAGATCAATGTAAAGGTTGCGGTTTCTGCATTCAATATTGCCCCAAAAAAGTTTTGGAAGAATCAAACGAGATCAACGCACGTGGTGTTCACCCGCCAAGGATTGTTGATGAAAGTAAATGTATTTTATGTAGTTTCTGTACGTCAGTTTGTCCAGACTTTGCAATATTCGTAGTTGAAAAGGAGCATGAAGAAAATGTCAAGCAAAATTGAAAGAAAGGCTATACTCACAGGCGCGCACTTCATGAATGGCGACGTTGCCTGCGCAGAAGGAGCAATAGTGGCTGGTTGCAGGTTCTTTGCGGGATACCCAATCACGCCAGCAACAGAAATCGCTGAACGCCTTGCAGAAAGGATGCCAGAAGTAGGCGGAATCTACATCCAAATGGAAGACGAAATCGCATCAATCGCAGCAGTAATAGGCGCCTCTTACGCAGGCTTAAAGGCTATGACCGCCACATCAGGACCGGGCTTCAGTCTAATGCAGGAAAACATTGGTTTAGCAGTTATGACGGAAACTCCATGCGTGATTGTAGACGTGATGCGCGGGGGACCAAGCACTGGTCAACCGACGCTGCCAGGACAGCAAGACGTTATGCAGGCGAAGTGGGGTTCACATGGAGACTATGAAATTATCGCGTTGTCGCCTTCCTCTGTTCAGGAAATGTTTGATTTAACAATCGAAGCCTTCAACCTGTCTGAGATGTACCGTGTTCCAACAATCTTGTTAGCTGACGAGGTTGTTGGGCATATGTGGGAAAAAGTAGTTATTCCTTCACCTGAAAATGTAAAAATAGTTAATCGCAAAAGGCCGAATGTTACGCCGGAAAAATACCTGCCTTTCATGCCTGGCGAAGATTTAGTTCCGCCAATGGCTTGCTTCGGCGAGGGTTTCAATTTTCACGCCACTGGCTTGACGCACGATGAACATGGTTATCCACAAACGCAAAGTTCGGAAGTTCAAGAGAAACTTGTTAAGAGACTCTGCGACAAAATAAGAATGAATGCAGACAAAATAGTGAAAGTCGAGGAAATTATGTTGGAAGACGCGGACATCGTGATTGTTGCTTATGGCATAGTTGCAAGAGCCGCATTAAGCGCTATAAGAAAGGCTAGAGCGGAAGGAATAAGAGCGGGTCTTCTACGCCCAATCACTCTGTGGCCTTTTCCTGAGAAGCATTTGGCACACGCCGCAAGAAAGGCAAAAAAGATTGTTGTTGCAGAAATGAACTGTGGTCAGCTTCTACGTGAAGTCCAAAGGGCGGCTAAAGAAACGTCTGTTGTTTTCCTTTCAAAGTTGGGTGAAGACCCTCATACACCTATGGAAATTTTAGAGGAGATCAGGAGGTGCAATTCATGACAGTGGAAGTTGAGCATCCATTATCAAAATATTTGCGGAAAGCTATGATGCCGCACATATGGTGTTCCGGCTGCGGTAACGGCATAATCTTAAACTGTTTTGTCCATGCAATAGATGAACTGCAAATAGACTTGGATAAGCTTGTAGTTGTTTCCGGAATTGGCTGCATCGGACGTGCAGCTGGATATGTAAACACAAACTCTTTCCACACCACTCATGGTCGCCCAATAGCTTTTGCCACTGGAGTGAAACTAGCAAATCCGCAATTAGAGGTTGTTGTCATAAGCGGCGACGGTGACCTCTTTGCAATTGGTGGAAACCACTTTATACATGCCGCGAGAAGAAACATAGGAATAAAAGTGATTTGCGCCAACAACTTCAACTATGGAATGACTGGTGGACAGCAGGGACCAACGACACCACTTGAAGCCTTCACGACAACAACTCCATATGGGAACATAGAACATCCATTCAACCTCGTCCATCTGGCAGCAGCTTCAGGCGCAACATACGTGGCAAGGTGGACCACGCTTCATGTGCGCAGGCTGACGCAGTCCATCAAACGGTTGCTGCAAAAGGAAGGCTTTGGTTTTATCGAAGTGATCTCGCCTTGTCCAGAGATTTTCGGTCGGCGCAACAAGATGAAGACTGGTCTTGAAATGATGGAGTGGTTTAGGAGAAGCTCCGTTGTCGAGAACTTTTCTGACCCCTCAAAGGCGGAAATCACTCCAGAAAAGATAGTTGTGGGCGAATTCGTGAATATAGATAAAATAAGCTATGAAAGGCTTCTTCACGAGAAGATTGCGCAGATAAATGAGGAAAAAATGTGGCGGTGATTTAAAATGCGTGCCGAAGTTAGGTTTGCAGGTTTCGGTGGTCAGGGAATAATAAAATCTGGAATAATTGTGGCAACAGCCGCATGCATCTACGGTGGCAAAAACGCTGTTCAAACGCAATCTTACGGCCCAGAATCCAGGGGCGGTGCATGTAAATCTGAAGTTGTGATAGCCGAGGAAGACATAGATTTTCCGAAAGTTGTTGAACCAGATGTGCTGGTTGTTATGTCTCAGCATGCCTACAATGAGTATGCTGATAACGTAAAATCCGGCGGAACTGTACTTTTAGACCCCGACATGGTTCCAAATGAAAAAGATTTGCGTAACGTCAAGGTTTATCATATTCCCGCTACGAGGATCGCGGAAGGACTCGGCAGAAAAATTGTGGGCAACATCGTGATGCTCGGCGCCTTTGTAGCCATCACCAAGCTTTTGGATAAGGGTACTGTAAAAAATGCTATAAGAGATAATGTGCCAAAGGGAACCGAAGAATTAAACCTTGAGGCTTTCGAAAAAGGCTACGAGTATGGCGAAAAACTGTTAAAAAGCTAATTTTATCCAGCTTTCTGTGTTTGCGGCTGCGCTACCTGAGTTACCAGCTTTGATTTCCTTATGCCCACATGCCGGAGGGGGACAATTTTCTTTGCCTCGTTGTATATGTCTGATGCTATTTTGCCTAAAACCATCTCTTGGGCAAACTGGTCTAACGTTAAGTTTGAAGCTTTTTCCTTGATTATCTTCTCCATGATTGCCCTAACGGCCTTTTCTTGTGATGTCCTAATTCTTGAAAGCGTGAAGGCGGATGCGGCTAGTCGCAGCTTGTATCCATCCTTTGTCATGACGTTAAACATTCCATCAACTTTTGTTGTTCTTCTCCTAACCAGACTGCGCAGATAGTCACGTGCATACTCATGTCCCTTGAACATAGTCTTCGCCGTTTTGCCGTCAACCTCTGTTATCTGGAAATACATTTTTAAGTACTGGTGTGCAAAATCGCTTGTTATATCATAAAGCGTTGAGTCGATAACTCTGCCTATAAGTTTTCCAGGCTCATCCGCTGGCACTGCTCCTAATTCAACGTTTCCAAAGTATGGCGGAGCCAAAACTGTGTACCATGCCTTGCTTCGCCACTTATCTCGAACTTTTTTTGTTTTTGTTGACACGTTCATCCTCCGTGTTGTAGCTTTGAAATTCACATTAAAGTATTAAAAGTTTTACCGTTTGGCTTCGATTTTCTCTACGCCACCCATGTATTTTCTCAAAACTTCCGGGACTATAACCGAACCGTCTTCTTGCTGGTAATTCTCAAGTATGGCAACAATTGTTCTGCCAGTAGCAATGGCAGTCGAGTTTAATGTGTGTACAAACCCCTTCGGCGGGGCGCCTTCTTTTTCCCTATACTTTATGTTTAGCCTTCTTGCTTGGTAGTCTGTGCAGTTACTGCATGAAATTATCTCTCTGTAAGCATTTTGCGCTGGCATCCAAGCTTCCAAATCATATTTTTTGGCGGCAACTGTTCCGATGTCTCCCGTGCAAACATTTACTATGCGGTATGGCAAACCGAGCTTTTGTATAAGTTCTTCAGCGTTTCTTACGAGTTCCTCATGCATTTTCCATGAATCCTCAGGCTTGCAGAATATGAACTGTTCAATCTTGTTAAACTGATGTGTTCTAAATATTCCTCGCGTGTCTTTGCCATGCGCCCCCGCTTCTTTTCTGAAGTTTGTGCTTAATCCGACAAATTTAAGCGGTAAGTCATTTACCTTCAAAACCTCATCCATGTACATTGCTGCTATGGGGTGCTCTGACGTTGCAATCATGTATAAGTCTTCATTTTCAATCTTGTATAGAACATCCTCGAAATCGCTTAGTGAAACCACGCCTTCGTATGGTTTTCTCCTCATCATAAAGGGCGGTTCTAACGGCTTGTAGCCCTTTTTAATAAGCTCCTCTAAAGCGAAGCTTATGAGTGCCATGTCCAAAAGCACGCCTTCATTTTTTAAATAAAAAAATCTGGCTCCAGCAATTTTTCCGGCTCTTTCAACGTCCATTATATCAAGTTTTAAAGCTATGTTAACATGGTCTTTAACTGGAAAGGTGAATTTTGGTGTTTCACCCCACGTTCTTATCGGGACATTATCACTTTCGTCCTTTCCTACAGGCACGCTTTCGTGTAAAAGGTTGGGCAGGCGCATTAGGCAGTAGCGCACTTTTTCCTCGTAATTCATCACTTGTCTTTCCAGATTTTCTATATCTGAATCAATGGTCTTCGCTTTGGCAAGTTCCTTCTCAACGCTTTTTCCTTCCTTCTTTAATACTGCAATATGCGCTGTTACCAGTCTCCTTTCGTGGCGTAACTCATTCAGCTTCGTTAACAGTTGACGCCATCTGTTGTCATAATCAATTAGTTCATCTAGCACTCTAATATTTTCAGGTTCTCCCCTTTTCATCAGGTTGTTTCTCACAAATTCCTGGTTTTCGCGGATAAGCTTAATATCAAGCATTTTCTCACGCAAGCTTGCGTTTAGTCTACTTCTAGCCTTTAACTTTACATTTTAAATTGACTATTTAATCTTACGATAATAAATATGGTGAAAATCGGAAAGTGTTTTATTCCTAGAGGCAAATAACTTGTTGAGGATAGCTTATGCCAACAGCCTTTGTGTTAATTAACGCTGAATTGGGTTCTGAAAACAATGTGTTAAAGGAGCTGGAGAAAATCGAAGGAGTTGAGGAAGCTTTCAATGTTTATGGGACCTACGACATACTCGTGAAGGTGAAGTCTGACACCATGGATAAACTTAAGGAAATCGTGACTTGGCGCATCAGAAAGCTTGACAACGTTAGGGCAACGTTAACTTTAATGGCAGTTGAAGAAATGAAGTAGAGCCTTATAACTTCCTTCTCTTTACTACGTTAAGGCTTCTTTCGGCTATTGCAACGCAAAAGAGCAAATCGTCAATTGTGGAGGTGAATGTCTGAAACTTACATTTACAATTAACTTTTGTGATGACCTTTGCATTTTCACAAGTTGTGCAGACGGTTAAACCTTTAGGCGTTTTAGAATTATCTGGCGAGACAGCATTTGCTATTGCGCGTGCAAAATCATCATCCTCATATTCGAGTAGAATCTCAGCCTCCAACTCTTTCGCCTCTCAACTGCTTCCCCACAAGCTCGTCGACCGTTTTGATGAATATGTCAATATTCTCTATTGGGACTTGAGCGCCTGCCGCTATGTTGTGTCCCCCTCCATTTCCCATACATTTTTCAGCTGCAACTTGCATGATCTCTCCGAGGTTTATTCCTCTGTTCACCATCATATCTATTGTTCTCGCCGAGAATTTTGCTAAATTTTCCTCTTCAACATTCGCATAAGCAATTAGTGGCTTCTCAGGGTTCGGGAGGCTTGTGGATAAAATTGAGGATACAGCTCCTATTATTTTGTCGTCTATAAAATTTTCACCGTAAACCACGTAAATATTGTCCATCTCCTTCATTCTCTCGGAAGGCTTTTCCATAACCCATCCGAGGTACTTGCTGATGGTTCCCCTGTACTCTTCTAACACGTTGATTGCTGCTTCAAGGGCTGCGCCTCTGTCCCCCATACAAATTGAAACGCCTAGGCTGGGTTTGTCCATTCTCCCGGTAGCATTTAACAAAACGGCAAATTCCCTTGCATCTCTAAGGGGCGTCCAAGGCTCTTCATTTTTTAAAGTGTAAACGTGCCCAATGAGATTTCCAATTTCATAGTGTAAACCTTTTGAAAGCAGATGGTCGGCGATGGCTGAACATAGCGTTTTCTTTTCTTCTTCCGAAAGGTCTCGTAAAGCGCGCCATTTTTCGCCATCCTTTAATTTGATGTTTAGGCTTGTTAGAAATTCTACGCTTTTATCCTCTCTTCCGCTGATGTCTGGTATAAACGGGTTTGTTGTTGACGCCAAACTCTTGTGGATGGGACGCGTTTCCCTGCCGAAAAATATTATGTCTTTTTCAACTGTTAGTAACCCTGTGTTTAACGCATCCTCAACTATTTTTTCATTCATTCCACCGAGTTTTCTCTGGTCATATTTGTCCTGCAAATCACCTAAAGCTCCGACAACTGCTATTGGCGCCAAATCCACATTGTTCTTATCAACAGCCTTTGCTACAAAATAAGCAACGCCAGCGCCGCTTATGTCCTTTGCGCCATCAACTCCATATAAATGCGGGTTTACCTGCACGAAGTTGTCTGATTCCTCTTCGCTGACTTGGTGATGGTCTAAAATCACCATTTTGAAATCTGCAAGTTTTTGGTTTAGTAGGCTCAAGTATCCGCTTCCGAAATCCGTAAAAATTATGAGTTGCGGCTTGTCCGCGAGGATTTCGTTAACAATTTTTTCATCAACCCACTGAGTTATCCTAATTCTGAACTTTGCATCAAGCCTAAACAGCATTTTTCCAACAATTCCCGCCGCTGCTACTCCATCAGCGTCTAAATGTGAAAAAATATGGATAAAACCATCCTCTTTTGCAACCTCCAAAATTGTTTTAGCTGCACGTGCCGCAGCATCAAAAAATTCTGAGAGCTGCTTCTCTTCTATGGTCATGGCGATCACAAATAGGCTAGGAAGCCTGATTATTTAAGGATTTAAGACTTGAAACAAATAAAAGCTATTTGTTAAGGGTTAGGCGACAGAAGCGATTTTTGGCTCATATTTCCAGTTTTGCGGTAGGATGCCTTCTCCTTTATAATATCTTGAAAGTTTGTGGATTTTCGCCTCGACAAGTTGAAGAGCTCTCTTATTATGCAGATCCTTCCTGTGTTTTTCAAGATGAGCGGCAAGGCTTTCAGCCTTTTTCAGTAAGTTTCCTAGATCTTCTGGAATTGAAGGCGCAAGTCCAGCGTCTTGAAGTATCTCCGTTATAGTTTTCCCCGTTATGGGCTTGACCAGCGGTATAGCGTACTGGTCTCGGAGTAATGTGCCTATGCGGCTCGGCGAATTTCCTTCCTTGGCAAGTTTGATAATGAGCGCTTCAACTTCCTCTGGTTGGTATTTGCACCAGCTTGGCGGTCTTTTGCTAACTGGTCTTGTTTGATGAGATTTTCCCTTCTCTTGTTTCGGCATTATTTATCACTTTAAATCTGTATGAGCGAGGGTAGACTGATATTTAAAATTATTGATAGCGCGCTTGTTTATTCTTTGCTATCACCTAAACTCTTATACCACTCTGCAAATTTGCGTAAAGCCTTTGCGCGATGTGAAAATCTATTTTTCTCCGTTATACTCATCTCAGCAAATGTTTTTGTGCTTCTTGTCGGCTTAAAGACCGGGTCGAATCCAAAACTCGACTTATTTTCGCTTGTCCTTTCTTCCAGTGTTACTTCACCCTCAACTTCTCCACTAAAACATATGGGCGCAGTAGTGTCTGACGAGCAATAGGCAATTACTGAACGAAAAACCGCTTTTCTATTTTCAACATTTTCCATGAGTCGAAGTAAGCCCTTATTACCTATTGTCTTGTAGACGTAAGAGGCGTATGGTCCAGGAAAGCCATTTAAGGCTTCTATGAACAGTCCCGCATCCTCCACAATTATGGGCAATCTGCATTTTTCGCATACATCTAATGCGCTTGTCTTTGCAATTTCCTCTAAGCTTTCGCTTTGAATTTCCAAAGTTTTGATTCTGAACATTGCTACTGCGATTTCGTATCTTGCTAACTCTTTGCGCGCTTCGTTAAACTTGTTGATGTTGTTTGTTGCGAAGAATATCACTTTGCCCTTCAATTGGAAGCTCATTGTTTCTCACGCTTTCTCTTTGCTCCTTCAGCTGCCACACTGAGGTATTTTTCCCAATTTATCTGCGTTATCTTCAAGGTATCGCCACCTGTGTCTGTGAAACTTGTCTTTTACCCCATTGTTCCTTAATTATGTTATTTCCTCCCTTCTTTCAGCAATGTACCTTCCTCTTCTTTCTATCTCTCTCACCTTTTCTAAAACGTCTTTTGTGTTTTTCGCGCCTAGAACCGTAGAGTATCCTTCGATTACCGCGTTGAAACATTCTTCAGTAAAGCGGAAATGTGTACTTTGTAAGGCTCTCTTCATAAGGTGCAAATCAACCCCCCTGGCTTCGAGTTCCATTGTTTTTTCGCCGAGTCCAAAATCTACAAAGTAGATTTTTCCTTCGTTGTTTAATATCATGTTTGATGTTGTTAAATCACCGTGAATTATGCCTCTCTCATGAAGGTTTCCAATTAATTCGCCAATTTTTTTACAGATATCCTCTCTTTTGTTTTTTGTAGTCTCACTTAGCAGCTTTTTCACCTGGATTCCTTCGATAAACTCCATTATTATCGATGCTTCGTTCACATCAACAAGAAAGATGGTTGGCGTTGGAACTCCAGCCTTTTTTGCTTCATTCATCAGTTGAGGTTCATGAATCGTCCTATAAATTCGAATTCTCTCGTCCAGTTGCGGTGGGCGATACTTCTTTGGTAAACGCTTTTTAATGACCACTTCTCTTCCATGCCAATGTGTGAGGTAAAGGCTTGCTTCTGCCCCTTTCTTCATTAATAGAAGCTTCATTTCACCCATGGAACTTCGACCTCTTCAAGGCGCCACCTAAGCTTTACAAAGCTTTTGTCAATCGGCGTGAACACGTTGTGCTTGTAAGCTAATATGCCGGTCCATGCTATCATTGCTCCGTTGTCAACAGCAAACTCGCTTGGCACGACACAGAGTTTTGCGTCATGTTCCTCCGCTATCGCTTTAATCATAGACTGTAATCTTTTATTTGCAGCTACTCCGCCAGTTAACAAGACCTCTCTCTTTTCTGTATGTGCAAGGGCTCTTTCAGTGATTTCCGTAACCATGGAGAACGCTGTTTCTTGAAGACTATAACACAAATCCTCAAGCCTGTAAGCTTTGCTTTTAAGCAGATTCACCGCAGTCGTTAGTAAGCCGCTGAAAGAAGTGTCCATGCCCTTTACCGTGTATGGCAATGGAACCAACCGTTTTCCCTCCGCCGCCAGCTTTTCTACAACTGCTCCGAATGGCATGCCCGCCTTCTGTCTTAATCCAGCTTCTCTTGCAAAAACATCTAGACAGTTTCCAAGAGCTATGTCTAGTGTTTCTCCGAACACTCTGTAACGTCCAGAATCAAATGCTGCAACGATTGTGTTTCCTCCAGAAACATAAAGCGTAACAGGGTCTTTTGCTCCTGTCTTTAGTTTTCCTATTTCGATGTGCGCCACGCAATGGTTGACGCCTATTAATGGAATTTTTAAATAGTGCGCTATGGCTCGGGCTACTGTCGCCGTTCTTAAACATGGCCCTAAACCTGGACCTTGAGAAAAAGCAGTAACAGATAGGTCTTCTGCTTTTATTTTTGCTTTTTTGAGGGCTTCTTCTAAAACTTGGCTTGCTTTTTCCGCGTGATGTCTCGCTGCNTCTCTCGGGTGAATGCCGCCTTCTTCAGGTATATACGCGCTTATAACGTTGGCTAATATTTTGCCATCTAATGTTGCTACTCCCACGCTGAAATCGTCTGCTGTTGATTCTATTCCTAAGCAATAGACGGTATCAGCCAATTTTTTCCTCATTTTAATCCTTCGCGATGTTTTCCTCCAAAAAGTTTAAGCATACACTTTTTTATTTAAAACGCTTTATTATATTATAGGTAAGGCGGAAAAAACAGAAATGTCAAAACGCAACGATTTGGAGCAGAAGGCTCTACAGTACATAATAAACACAGGGTTCGAAGGTGTCCTTCAATCAGAATTGTGGCGTAAACTAGGCGCAAGCAGCAGAGAAGGTTCCAGAATCGCCCTCAAACTTGAGAGCAAAGGACTTATACGAAGAGAGAAAGAACTTCGTGATGGAAGATGGACCTATAGACTTTTTCCAAAAAGACTTCCGGCATCAATAGATTCAATAGCTGATTGCCCATGCCTCATGTGCCCAGACGCGGCGAGATGCGACCCCGCAAGTACAATTTCTCCGCAGACATGCGAAAGGCTGACGCAATGGCTTATTTCCATATCTAAAAATGAATCTGGACTTTCGGGTGATAGTTAGTTTTGCCTAAAGCTTGGATGCAAGAGAGGAAAAGAGACTATTATTACAAAAAGGCTAAGGAAGAGAAGTATCGTTCAAGGGCAGCGTACAAGCTTCTGCAAACAGTTGAAAAATACCATTTCATGAAAAGTGGTGACGTCGTGTTGGACTTAGGCGCTGCACCTGGCGGTTGGCTTCAAGCTTCGAGGAAGATTGTCGGTAAAAAGGGCTTCGTTTTAGGCGTTGACATTAGGCGCATAGAGCCTTTTCCAGAAGATAATGTGCGTACAATCATAGGCGACATAACCGAGCATGAAACGTTGGAGCAAATTTTGAGCATGCTTCCGAGAAAGGCAGATGTTGTGATTTCAGATGTTTCCCCTAACATTTCTGGGATATGGGAGGTTGACCATGCTAGGCAAATAGACTTGGCACAGCGTGCACTAGAAATAACCCTAGAAACCCTTACGCTTTCGGGAAACTTTTTTGTAAAGGCTTTTCAAGGTGACATGCTTGGCGACTTTGTTAAAAAGGTCAGTAGATGCTTCGAGGTTGTGCGTGTTATAAAGCCGAAGGCAAGTCGTGCTAAAAGCTCTGAAGTGTTCATTTTGGGACTATGCCTAAAGAAATTTGAGAGTTAAGCATCAAAGATAAATCTGTAGACCCCTATTTTTATATGCAAGGTGAAACTGGTTGAGAGTTGTTGCCGCAGACTCATCTTCCGCCATATTAAACGGCAAATTTGAATCAATCTGCATTGTTGCAACAGCGGCTGTTGCAGTTGACCCTCCATATCGGGAGCCAACCATAAGCATAGCTGAACCGATCTTTGCAGATGCCAAAAATGGGCATGAAGTTATAATTCGGGAGGCAGAGCTCTGTAAGGAGCTGCTTAGCAAAGTGAAGGCTGACGTTGTGCATCTTGACATGTCTCTAGGCGCGGTTCCCCTAGAGCAGCTTTCCCCGATACAGTTTTCCGAAATGCGAATTTCAAACAAAGCGAAGCACCATCTCCTCAAGATTTTTCCAAAAATAAGAAAAATTACTGGCGAAATTACCCAAAAATACGGCGTTGAAGTCTTAGCAATTGGAAAAGAAAGCATACCTGTAAGGATTGCGGAACTAACATCTGGAGCACATGCCATCCTATATGCTTGTGAGAAGGCGGTAAAAGAAAATCGGGAATTTTTGCTAGGCTTACCATCAAAATGTCAACATAAAATTGCGGATGGAAAAGTCTATCTTTACTCTCTCATGCTTGCCGAGCATGACGTCAGAGGTTATGCAGAGGACGAAAATGAAATTTTGAAAAAAGTTAATATCGCTGAAATGTTAAACCCAACCGCAAGAGGCTTCAGAATCATAAAAATAGTTAAAAAGGATTAAAATGGCAAGTGAAATAAAAGAAACTCAAACAATACCGCCTAGTGAGGCGGTTCTGGCTGTTATTGCAAGTTTCTTACTTTTGTTGTTTTTAGGGGCAATTTTCGTTATGCTAGTCGGTGTGGGATTCGCTATGGTGCTTGGAGAACTGCTCATTGCAGTTGTTCCTTTCGGTTATATGCTTTCTAAAAAAATTAATGTTAGAAAATACATAGGGTTTGAAATGAGCCTTAAAAGCATTATTATAGGCATCGCTATAGGTGCTTTACTTCTCTTGTTTGACATTTTTGTTAGTAATGTGCTAATTGCAATATTTGGGCAAAGCGAAACTGTCGAAGAAAGCAATAAGTTGATAATTGAAATGAGCAGTTCTCTAGATGGATTGATTTTGATTGTCACCTCTTTGGCATTGGCTGGAATATGTGAGGAATTCACCTTCAGAGGCTTCTTACAGAATGCAATAAGCAGCAAATATTCTTCTGGAATAGCTCTACTTGCGTCTTCCTTAGCGTTTGGTTTCTCTCACTTCGATCCACAAGCTGTTTATATGATCTCTGCGTTTTTATTAGGGCTGGTATTAGGCTATGTTTATTATCGTTGGCATTCATACACCATTTCTGCGACAGCTCACGCAACGCTGAATCTCATAGTCCTAGCTTTAACAATTCTCTTGCCCTAATTTTGATCTATGATTTCTAGGCTGATGTCTAATGTTTTTGGGCTTGCTGTTATTTCGCCTAAACTGATAATGTCAACGCCTGTGGAAGCGAAGTCCATAAAGTTTTTTGTTGTTATTCCTCCGCTTGCCTCAAGCAGAACCTTTCCATAAAATCCCTTCTTCTTCAGAAGTTCAATGGTTTTTCTTATATTTTTAGGCGTAAAGTTGTCCAGCATTATTATATCGGCTCCCGCTTTTGCAGCTGTCAAAGAGTCTTCAACTTTTGCCACTTCAACTTCTATTTTCTTGCTGAAAGAAGCCTTTTCCCTAGCTTTGGCTACAGCCCTTTTTATGCTTCCAGCCACCGCAATGTGGTTGTCCTTTATCAAAATCATATCGTCTAGATGGAGTCTGTGAGTGTCGCCGCCGCCTATCAAGACAGCCCTTTTGTCGAGATATAGCAGTCCGGGCGCTGTTTTTCGTGTGCAAGCAACTTTCGTCTTAAGCTTTGTCTTCTTTACTTCTTCTACAAGCATTCTTGTTGTCGTTGCAATTCCACTCATTCTTGAGAGAATGTTTAGAACTGTGCGTTCAGCTGTAAGGATGGTTCTTGCGTCTCCAAAAATTTTCATCAAAACAGTTCCAGCCTTAACATGCGCGCCATCAGCAGTTAAAATTTCAACCTTCAGACCTAAGCTCTCCAAGAGCACCTGTGCCTCTTCAATTCCTGCGGCTATCCCATTTTCCTTCATAATTATATGTGCTTCCACCATCTTTTCGGCTGGGGCGATCACCGCGGTTGTTATGTCGCCTTGCCCTATGTCCTCAGCTAATATTTTTTGCAGTTTTTCCTCCAGAATTTTGCGTGGAATAAACATAACTTTAACTTTGCCTTTTAACTTAAAATACTTGCTTTCCCTCTGCCACCTCTGTTATTATTTTAGCAGCGTTCTCCAACCCATTATGTTTGATGGCTTCCCTCTGTATTTCCTTAAGCTTTTGTGGCGTCTCACTTTCTAAAACGCGCTTGACGCTTTTTAAGAGTTGTTCCTTATCTAGTCTTTCCTGTTGAATAATTTCTGCGGCGCCAATTTTTTCTGCTTGCATTGCGTTGCTTATTTGTTCTGTATGGTTTGGCGTTGGCACCAATATCATAGGTTTGCCATAACATAGGCATTGAGTTAGAGTTCCATGCCCCGCGCGGCTGATCACTAAATCGCAAGCCTTTAGGTATTCAAAGCGTTTTGGAATCCACTTGTAAATTGTTAAATTGCCGTGGCGTATCGGTTTGTCATCAGCGTTTGGATAGCCAAGCGACATCACAATCGCGTAGTCTTTTGGAAACGTCATCAAAATTTTCCTTAAAATTCCAGTTAGGTAGGCTCTCTCCCNNACTGGACCGCTTATCGGAGCGAAGATTACTGGTTTGTCAGATGGCAAGTCTAGTTTCCTACGCAGCTCTTCTTTCGTAGGCAANTNCTCTGGGCTTGTTGGTAAAATTGGTCCTATCAATTTTACCTTTTTCCTGTAAAACTTTGGGATGTTCAGGTTTCCAGCGCATATTGTATAAGGCTGCGGAAAATCTGGTATCAATACGAAGTTTCCACTCGTCCAAATTTTGCCTATGAGCGTTAATGTTATGGAATCAGCAAATCGTGCCAAGCGCAAAAAGCGTTTCTTTCTCGGAATTATAACTTGGAATTGGTTCAAAATGCAAACCCTTGGGATCCGCAAAATTTTTGCGGCGATCAGCGGCGAAACACGTGAGTCAGAAACTACAACATTGGGCTTGAAGCTTTCAATNGCCTTTATCTCTGCGTTAATTTGGTCTAGAAGTGTGAACGATGCCAAGAACGGTCCAGGATCCATTGCAGTTTGCTTAAAGTCTATTGTTCCGTCTGGTTTGACTTGGAACCCGATTGATGGAGCCTTTACTAGCGGCAGTTTTTCTTTTTCAACTTGGCTTATGCCTTCGCGGTAGGTGGAAAATAGTATTTCGGCATTTTTCTGTTGAAGTTTCCTTGCAACTGGAATGCATCTTCCAACATGACCTAAACCGATGCCGCATGGAGCAAAGTAAATTCTCATGAATTATTTCCCGCCGAGGGATTTGCGCTTAACTTCGCCTCTTGGTTTTTCCTCCTCAAAAATTATGGCTTGAAATTTGTAGGTTCTATTCGGAAAAGCTTTTGAAATCATTTCTCTTAACATATTAACTGCTCTGGGCGCTTTAGCGGGGTGTGTTCTAATGGAGCTTGAGGATTTAAACGCGTATGAGTCGTATCGCAATTGGATGAACAGCCTCCCAGGACCTTTCAAGACCCAGTCGACGAAGTATGTATGGAGCATTAAGCTTCTTAAGTATTGCGAGTGGATTGGCAAAACGCCTGATGAACTCATAGCTGAGAGAAAGGTTGAGTTGAAAAGTGAGGACTCAGCCGTTCAGCACAGGGCGGAACTTAACTTGAAAAAATTTCTAAGGGAGCTTGAAACTCAAAACATGGCTCCTAACACTAGACGCATATACTTCACCGCCATCCGCAACTTCTACCTCAAAAACTACGTGCCCTTGACATTCTTTAGACGTGAAGGCCCACCAGCCCAAACGGTTCTGGAGGGGGCTAGAGCAGCCACCCACATGGAAATAAAGAAAATGCTTGACGTGGCTAATCTGAGACAGAAAGCATTGGTTTTATTCATAGCCCACACGGGCTTAAGCGAAAGCGACGTTTCCCGGCTGAAAATCGGAGATTTAGGCAAGGTTGCTGCTATAAAGAATGTTGCGGAAAATATGGAGAAACTTGAACCGCCAATACCTCTAGAGATTAGGAGAACAAAAACAGGAATAAAAGCCCAAACTTTTGTGTCAACTGAGGCATGGAACCTTCTTAAAACCTATTTCGAATTTAGAAAGCGTGGAACCCTTGAACAGCGTCAAAGTGGACGAGGTTACTATGCCAGGGGCATACCGCCAGAAAAGCTGCGAGACGATTCACCAATTTTCAGAAGTTATGGAAAATGGGGGAAAATGAGGGTTCCCATAATTGAGCCTGCTGAACCATTGACGCCTGGTGGAATAAACAGGATAATACGCAAGATCGCATTGGAAGCAGGAATTTGGCAAAAGGGCTTCAGCGCCCACAGCTTAAGAAGGTTCTTTCAGACAACGCTTGAGATGGTTGGTATTCCACAAAACTGGGTTAAACTCATGATGGGACACAAGTTGCAGGGCGAAGAAGCCCCATATTCCAGACCAACTTGGGAAATGCTTAAGACAGCATACACTCAAGCGGAGCCTTACCTTCAAGTCACTTTCAGTCAGCAAGATATCAAAAAATTGCGTGAAGACCTAGAGAACATAAAGCGAAGACAAGACTTAAACGGACAGCTAAAAGATCAAGCGATTATGCAACTGGAAAATCAAGTTAAAGAACTTAGAGGATTAGTCAGTGGCATGGCTCAAGAGCTTAAAAGGTTGCAGCGGGCAACAACACTCTGGAAAAAAGGCGAAGAACTGGAAAAATGGCTTGGCGGCAACGAAGAATAATCATTCTCCCTTTTCTTTTTATGTTTGGGGTGTTTGCCGTTTTCGTCTTTCGGCTTCTTCCACTAAATGTCTAGCCATGGCTAAAGTTTTTAACGGTTGCCCCGTTATTCCCTGGGTGGAAAGAATCTCGCTGAGGGCAAGCAGCATATCCACAAAAGGGGTAGAATCATCGACCTTGGCAACTAATGAACTAACGATACTTTCATACATTTCTTCTTCGACCATCCAATAACTTCGGCAATGATAGTTCGTGCATTGCAACGGACCTTCAACCTCATGCTCCTTAAACAGTTTATGCCCACACTTTAAGCATTTATACCAAGGCAAATGTATCACTAGGATTGCTTATTAAAAAGCAACTTTTAAATAGTTTTCGTTTACTTATTAAAAAGCTGAAATGGAGGTTAAAACTTGCGAAAACATATTGGAAGGTGCATGCGTGGGGTAGGCGCCCCACGCTTAGAGCCCGTAAACATACCCTTTAGGCATAGTCCCGCGAATACTTCAGGAGGGCTCCAAATTTTATGAGTAGCGAAACACCCATATCAAATTTTCTTGAGACTTGCGATAAAAATCTAAGTAAGAGTCCACTTAGAGTCACGTGGCTCATTGATAATTTTCTACTGAGATATCCGAATGCAAAGCCTAAGTATGTTGCCGAAATGCTGGGGCTTCCATACAAAAAATATGCTGCGATGATCTCTACCGAGAAGGTGAAGATTAGGCGTTACTTAGGTTTGGGTCGATCCCATGGGTGCCATAGGTTGGTGTGGGAGTGTTGGTTGGGGTGTGGGGTTGTTGAGGTTGTTGCTGGTGTGGCTGTTAGGGGTAGGGTGATAGGGCGGTGGTATGTTAGTGGGAATCGTAATGGGATGTTGGTTTTTTCTGATGGTCGGGGGAGTGTTCGTTTGTATCGTAATGGTCGTTGTCGGGTTGAGCCTAAAGCTGTTATGGGGGTTAAAGAAGTTCAAGATTTTCTCTTTGATGCTTTATGGTCGGCTGGTGTCGGTTATCAGGCTGCTGAGGAAGCTGTTGGAAAGCTGCAAACTGTTTCTAGGCATAGGGTTTTTCCTGTGGGCGAGAGTGTTCCACCGTTTAAGGTTGAGTTTTACAAGCCAAGTTTGGGTCTAACATTCTACAGTGACTACAGTCATCCTTTCTATGTTGAGGCGACGGAGGAATGGCCGGAATGGGTTAAAGAGCTGCTCTCCGTTGTTAATAGACAAGTCCTTTCTATTGCCGTTCAATCCAAAAACCTTGAAGAATTTTCCAAGAATTTTAAAACCCACATTGCAGCCATGAAAGGCATAACCGACGCGACCCAAGAACTGAAGTCAGCAGTCCTCCACCTTGTCCCAAACAGTGAGGATGAAGGGAGTTTACAGCTTCGCCGCCGGGCTTTGGACACATGTTTTCTGGGGTGAGTGAACTATGGTTGAGTGGATTGTAACCAAAGACGTGAACCGTCATAAAAAGAACCCCAGCTACAACACAGTTGTGGGCGTTTGGAGGTTAGGCGCTACAGCATGCGACAATTTCCAGTCCTGGAGAGGCCAATGGACCTGGTGTCCACGAGATGAAGAAGTGGCTCAATTAGTAGACCTAATGTTGACTCACAGCCCCACATTTAAGGCAAAAATTCTAGAAGTTGTTGAAAAGCACACGGCAACCTGCAGACCATTAGTTTACTTACATGAGTTTTTGGAGGTGTCTTAAAAGGTGATGTTAAAAAGACGAAGATTTGGTGAAACGTTTCACCAAATTTTTTGAGTTGGAGGTGTCTTAATGTGTGTCACACCTGAGACATATTTTATAATCGACTATGACTTGCCTGTAAATAACAGCCGAAGGTCCTTCTATCGACACATTAAAAGTTGGCTGAAGAAACATGGCACGCGTGGAACAATCGCCAAATGGAGTAGCCAAAGCGTAATCATTACCCAGGATAAAGAGTTCGCCAAATTCGTATTTGAGCAGGCTGCGTTGCTGGGACATGCGAACCTATACGAGGCTCGCCTGGTTCAAACCTCACTTTCTGAGGAAGCGGTTGTTTGATGGGTAAAAACAAGCCACCAAAATGTATGGTTTGTGCATACTCAACTCACGGTGCGAGAAAACATCCCAACGTAATGCGGTCTACTCACGGTTTATACATTAAGGCTAAAGGAAAGTGGAAGCGGGTCGGCTGGATTTGCTTATGCTGCGGATCAGTCATACTTGACAATATCCAACCTTGGACGTCCCGAAATGTTGAACCTAAAATTAGTATACCAAAATCTGAACACGATATCCCTATTTAGTATACCAAATGCCACTACCCGGGTCAAGCAAATTAGTATACCAAAGTGAGGCTAAATGCTAGGTGGAATGAGCTCTCACACCGAGGCGCCAATTTTCACCAGAAGGGCTTTAACACAGTGGTGAGAGGCTTGTTTCAGCGGAAGTGCCTGCCCGAGCTCCCACTATCTCACAAACCCATAGTTTAAAAGATGGGGTGCGCATAATAAAATTGGGGTGAAAAACGTTTGAGCTTAGTCCGTGCAGTCGTAGAAAGTTGGCTTAAAATGCGTCAGCAAGTGCAGCAACCTCAGCCCTCACAAACATTTAGGCAGCCACAAGCAACGAGGAAGCCTGGCATTGAAACGTATGATTTTGAGGATTCAGGACAGTTGCGGGAGCTAATTACAGAAATCCAGAAAGGCCAGTTGCCTCAGCCTAAACCTGTCTTGGAAGTTGAGCCTGACTTCGGAAGCTACGGTCCAAGCGAGACAGCCCGACGTTTAAAAGAGAGGATGGGCTTGAAAGCTCCTGCTGGAGTAGGGGGTATATCACAGCCTGTGGTAAGCAAGAGGTCAGCTGTGCCAGATAGCTTAATCGCGGATATTCCTGTTCCAGAGCAAACGTATGAAAAGCCAGAGTATGATTTCGGCTATAACAGCGGTGGACCAACCCAAAGCCTAGTTGCAAGTCGCCCCATCTTAACGCCTGAGCAGTTGCCTCCTCCACCAATAAGCAAGCGTAGCAGCTACGTTGAAGATTGGGAGCCTCGCGAGAGTTTTGAAGAGTTTATGCATGGCTCAGCGCCGAAACCGCCTCTGCAGCCCACACTTAAAGACATTGGTAAGGCTGAAATGCGGAAAGAACGATATTGGTTCATAGCGGAGTAGCTTTGGAGCTTAGTAAGGCTGAACTTTCAAGGCGAATCAACGAAATCTTAGGCTCAAAAATTAGTTTTGAAAGAATGGAAAAGGCGGATCTTGAGCGATTTTACGAGTGGCTTCAGAAGGCAAACCTTCTAACCTTTGCCACGGTGGCAAGGAAAGCCACAAAGAACCAGGTTTTAGAGAAACATCCAGTTGTTAAAAGGGCTGATGGTTTAGTTGGTTTTTTACTCTACATTTTAAAACGTGACTAAGCCCACGAACCGTTTAAGGTCTTTGTCCTCAAGCCAGAAGCGAATCTCATTTCTAAGCCTTAACGCAAGGCTTTCTGGACAATAAAGCAGAAAAACAGCCCGCCCGCGTTTTTTAAGCGATTTAACAATCGTTTCCTCACACCCTCCAGTGAAGTAAAAGCGACATCTGGGACAACGCCATCTCTGACGCCCATGCCTTTTTCCGTTGCGTCTAGCAAGACCGCCACATAACGGGCAGACTACCTGTCCCATGGTCAATCTAGTTAAAGCGCTTTCGCCTTTGGCTGTGAGCTTGAATCTCGCCCGGGCGATCTTTTCAAGATACCCCCAACGTTTAAGCACCGGAATATATTGCCACGTAAAATTTCTTTTAAGACCAAACCGTTGTTCCAGATAGTTATATATATTGGATGGGTTCTCCGCAACCGCTTTCAATATTTGTAATGTTCGCCTACCCTTGCCCATATGCTGCATAGTCTTTCTTCAAGGCTTTCACTTTGTTTCTCTCCGGATAAAAAGAATTTGTTTCAATACTGTAATTATAGCATGCGACGTTTGAACCAGAAAAATCCCAAAGCAATAAGCATACAAACAAGAATACTAGCCGTTCCAAACGGAGCAGTTGGGATAACATTAAATCCAGGAACAATTATTGAGTCGACCTGATCTAATCCTAAATCAAACTTTCCATCCTGGTCTATATCCTCAACAAGATCGTAACTTCCCACAACAAGCGGAGGGTTCCAAACAGCAAAAGTTTCATATCCACCTATTGACAGAGCCACCGTTTCGGAGCCATCGGAAGAAACGTCTACAAGTTCGTCACCATCATTCCATAAATCCTTGTCACCACATACATATAATCTCACCGTGCGACCAGTCCCTCCAACAGTTGCATATACAGTTTCCCCTGGAAGGAAAAGATCTTTAATAATTCCGTTATGATCAGACGATTTTATGGTATCACCACCTGGACTCTTTAAAATAATGTGATTTTCGGATTTAATATCAACACCAAGACCGGGAAGACCATATTCTACTGATGGCACCCATAGGGGAGTGACATCTTCAAGAAGACCAAATAATGTGAAACGTTTTATAGCCACATTTTTAAACTCAATCGGACCGGGCAGACTCGATGCGCCGTTAATATTATACCCTTCTAGTGTTAATGTAACATATTGAAAAATTGAAAGCGGTAATGATGCACCGGATATTGTCATGGAGGTCGACTGACCAGTAGTTAAGTCCCTTGCCTCTATAATCCACGGGTTCGAAGGAAGAATACCATCATGCATTATTAAACCAGCTATTTTATCCCCTGGCGAAACCTGAATTAATGGACTATAACGCCAATAACAGTCTCCTAAAACATACCACACGGCAAGCGCCCAGTAATCGCCTCCACCTGCAGGACTAGGCCCCCATTGCAAAACTGGCTGGATAATATAGGCACCGGATACTAAACCTGAAAATGGGCCATTCATTATACCATTGAAAATGTATATTGTTGGCCCACTAGACCTTGGAGGCGGGGGGACTGCCCATTCCGCGTAGAAGTAATGAATGAATACGCTTGTGGTGCAGCTTACCCACTCAATCCATCCATTATATTCATCCGATTGAGCGGCGACGCGAACCAAGGAATAACCTATGAAATTCGATAAAATTAATATACCGATTAAGACAAAAACCGCTTTCATTGACACTATTTTAATTAATTCATAAGAGAAAAATCTTGTGAAACATTCCTCTAGAAAATAATGGATACGTTCTATTTTTAATACAACTTTTCAATTTGTCACCATTAGAGTAAAATTGTAAAGTCAACGAGAACTAAGAGAAGGATTATCCCATGTTTCTTTTTAGCCATGCTAGGCGTTGCATTCCCCTCTGGTTGATCCAGTAAACATGAGAGCCGTTTCTGGTTTTGGCTTTATTCAGTAAACCCATTTTATAATAGCGTTTTAAGAGCATTCGGGCGTTATGGATTTCAACGTTTAAGGCTTCAGAGAGGTGACGTGGTGTGTAGGCGTAACCGCTAGCTAGTAGGCCTAGAACCTGCATTTTCCTCAAGTTTCTTGTAGCCATGTGTGACACTATGTCCAAGTGACAAGTAAAGTGGGAGTGGGATTTAAATCGTTTCTGACAGTGTTAAGAAGCAAGAGTTTACCGTTCTTCTTCCGTTAGAGCTAACAGATATCCAGGACAAGTAAAGAGCTTCTTATTGTAAGCCTTCAGTGTGGACTGCTTCATACCTGGGAGGCTCCCCCCAACCATGGACACGCTTGTCGCAAAAATAGACAACTTTCATCATCTCAGATTATGAAGATTGTCAACGCTCACTTGTCCCTGTGCTTGTCGGATGTCCTCCAACAGGTTAAGCACAGGAGTGATGTCAGGGAGACGCTTTACCTTCAAGCGCTTGTGCTTGTCCAAGACCACAAGTTTGCCTGTGCCCTTGAAGACGGTGCAGATGCTTGTTCCGTCAGGCAACTCAATTATTTCAACGTCAACAGTCATTTCTGAAGCGCCTCCAGCAGCTTGCCTTTAAGGCTCTCGTCTCTTTTGAGATCTTGAACAAGCCTTTCAATGGCGAAGGCTATGAACTTTGTTAGGGAGCCGTGCAAGTTTCTTATTCCAACCAATTCAATAATTGTTTTGCGCATTTCTTCATCTATGTCATCTGGAATTGTGGTTGTTATTCTTCCCATAATACCACAAAACATTTTCACGCTTTTACGCATATAAACATTCCGAAAACCATTATAATAAACATTCTAAATAATAAATATTGAGAGTGCAAACATGGCTATTCCAGTTCCAGAAGTCACATTCAAACCCTACGAAGAGGAAATCATAAAGCTTTGGAAAGAAGGGCTTCCAGACTTACCCTGGAAATGGGGCGTAGCTTCAGCCTCGCCCAAGAGCAGGTTCATAAGAGGCTTTTTGCTTGAGAAGGGTCAAGCATGTCCTAAGGAAACTTGGGAAGCTTGGTCCGACTTCTGCGATCGTGCTGAGAAAATAGACGTGCACTTTAAAAGAGGCGACTATGCAACAATGCGCCACAGCTTTTGGCTTTTAAAACGTTTAGGCCTAATAATGCTTGTCCAACGAGTTCCAAGTATACGCAAAGGCTATTGGGAACGCAACATGTATGCAGTTAACCCACGCAAAATCAACGATCCAGCATGGCTTAGACCTCTTCAAATGCTATACCCAAGTGCTGACTGGACCAAAATCCCCTTAACCAGAAAGCATAAAGTTAGAAGGCGAATGAAAGCTAGGAAGATGGCCAAAAAGAGTTTTAAGTTCTGAGCAGCTTAAGAATGTTAAAATTCGTATTTATAGAATTGTAATTCATTTTTTATTTTTTCCCATAACTTTTTGAGGTAAAATAGGAGTTCCCGCACTGTAACTTCACTGAGTTCCTTGTTCAGGGATTTAGTGATACCATGGATATAAAAGGTTATTTTCATGTTGAGATTATATCTAGTTAACTTAGGAACGCTATTGACAAACCATTCATAATAACCTTTCTCGCTTAAATTCGAAAGTGCCATTCTGGTTAAAACCTTTGGAAAATCCAATAACCGAAGACAATTTCGTGGATGCATCTTTTAAGGTCTTGCCAGTTTTCCTTAAATGCATCGCAATATTTCTTGTTCAATAGGTCTATGCTATGGGAACGATCTACCATTCAATAATCTCCTCTTTCTCCACGGGACCAAAGGTTTCGATATATTTTACAGCCATGTCGATGGTTTTCCATCCCATCCTCGACTTTAACTTGTAAACGTCAACTTTCTGAGCTGCAAGCTTGCTTGCGTAGGCCCCCCTCAAAACGTGTGGGAAAATGCGCCAGTTAACCCTAGCCCTCCTGGCTATTTTCTTAAGCGTAAACCAAGCCATCTCGCGATATGGAAAAACTTCCATAACAGCCTGATGTTTAGCAAAGAACTCTTTTAAAATAGGCTGCAAAGAAGGCGGGACAACAATAGCCCTTTTCGCCCTTTCAGTTTTAGCTTGCCACGTTTGCGGGGGCTTAACAAGGATAAGTTGACCAGTTTTCTTATCCTTCCTATATCTGGGCTTAATACAATGTCTACAATTGCAAGGCTGTCTAAAAGGCACAAATATCCTGGGTGGGTTCAAATCCCACCTGATCCAACTTTTACGCATGTGCACAAACTCGCCGATGCGCATTCCCGTGTAAACTAAACCGTAAACAAGAAGTCTCTCCGGAAGGGTTTTGGCTGCTTGCATGATCCTTTTAACCACTTCTTCAGGTGGGACATTCTCTAAGACTTTATGCCCTTTGGTGCCGACCATTTCAATCAATTTTTAAATTGTTTTTCACTTTATTATTTATTTTAGTGTTATGAAATAAATGATGCAAAAACACATTTTTTGAAAAAGAAATGTTTAAATAAAAGTTTGCGCATAACTTAAAGCAGATTAGCGTTTTTGCGCTAATCTAAATGGGTCGACCGAAACAGTAGGGCAATGCGCCTGAAGTCGGTTCACACCTATGCCGAGCGGTTTGCGTAAGGCGAACCCGTAGGCTAAAAAAAGCCTGAACCGTAAATTTACGTATTCAGGCTTGGGAAGACGACGTAGGCAACAGGTTAAGGCTACGTGCCTGAACCAAAACGTAGCACTTTAAGGCATTGGATTCTATGGAACTCAACAGCTTTTCATTGGGGCTGCGGGGTGTCGAAAGAGGAGTTAAGCCAGCTCTCATTTTGAGAGTGTCAAACACCCCATTGACTTAAATGGCTCAGCCTAAAGGCTGGAAACGGCTTTTAGGTCGCCCAACAATGCCACAGTTAGACGCCCATGGGAATGTAGGGGGCAAGAAGAGGAGAGGCTCAGCGGACGCCCAGCTCTCAAAATATGACTTGAGATTCGCCCACCTTGTCCTGTGGAAACGGGGCGATAGGCGTAATGGGAAACTGTGGAGACTGTGACGCTTTCGGCTAACCCGCAGCCTACTTTAGAGGGGTGTTGTTTTGCACAGGTTTCAGTTAAAAGCATTGGAAAGGTTTTGCAGGGAACATGACTTAGATATACAGTTAATTGACAAAAGCATAAGTTACGCTGAAAACTTGAAGTATCTTAAAGGTCTTGTCGGTTCAACTGTTGGACAGTTGGCTGAAGCCTACTCCAAAGCCTATGAGGATTGGGAGAGAAGCCTTGACGTCGGCGACTTTTACGCTGTTCCAGAGGAAGCTTTAGGGACTCCACTTTTAATGGTTAAATGTTGGATTCTAATTAAAGGCAAGGCAACCGTTAACGTTAGAGGCTACTTGAGGGCTTTTGAGAAACACGTTAACTTTTACGGAAAATACATAATGGTTAAAGGCACTCCAGAAGATACGCTAAACATCATAAACGTTCTTGTGAGGAATTGGGTTAAGATTAAGGTTCTCCGAACATATCTGAGGCATAACAGGGATTGGCAATATATACCGTCTAAAGGCTGGAGCCGTGTTCCCACCTAAACCCTTTTTCTATCAAGGGGTGTTTTGCCCAATGGAGACCGTGGAAGTTGAAAACATTGAGGTTGAAGAACCTCAGTTAGAGGCTCAAGAAGAGCCTGAACCCTTTGAAGAGGAAGCCGAAATAACCGAAGAGGAGAGACAACCAGCGCAGCTTGACATACATTTGGACATAGGTAGGTTGCCACCTTCCTTTTCTGAAGCTTTGAAAGTGCTTGACGCCGTAGGCGTTGAAGAGGTTACGCTACAGTTTAAAGGTGGAAACCTTGAAATTTGCCAAATGGACGCTTCAAGGGTCTGTCTTGTCAGGGCTTCATACGAGATGGGCTTAGCTGCAGCGCAGGAGACAGCTTTCGCAGTGAACGTTAAAGAGTTGCTGAGGATTCTGAAAAGCTTTGAAAATCCACATTTTCGTGTTGAAGGCAACAGGCTGATCGCAGAGGACAAGAACATGGTTCAGGGAGATGGGCGAGTCAAAGAGGTTACGCCTAAACGTTATGAAACCTTAATCCTTGAACCTGACAATATCGATGTGCCAATCGAACACCTTGAGAAACTGAAGTTTTCCGTTAAGGCTAAGGTTGACTTTGCTAAGCTCTGGAAATATGCTAAGGTTTTCGGTTCAGATAAGGACTTGCCTGACGCTTTAAAGTTTGAAGCCAACAACATTGTTTTATCGGCTACGCTTAGAGGAGACTTCAACAACTTGTCTATGCAAATAGCAAAGGCAGAGGGCGAAGGCAAAGCCACTTATGCAACAGCCTACCTTTCAGCCCTATCTGGCGAATGGACTGTTGAATACGCAACTGACATGCCCCTGAAAGCCCACCACAGCCTAAACGGAATAACGGTTTACTTAGCTCCACGCATAGAAACAGACTGAAAAGGCTCTTTTAAGCCTCTCAATTCTCCCCTTTTTCTTCCATTATACCCCGGGGTATAATGGAAAAGGTTGTCACTTTAGTAAGAGAAAGTCTAGTCCAGACTAGAATAGATGAGCGGCAATCTATTTTTGGGGTGTTAGTATGGTGAAGTCCGACTTCAACGACCTTTTACTTATGATTGTGGAAAAGGCAAACTACAGCTATGAAAATATACATAGACTTGTCAAAATCAACATTGAAGAATGTGAGAGGCGCATCAGAGAAATAGAAGCCATGAGTGAAGAGGCTTTTCTCAGCATGGTTTCCAAGTCGCTTTTTGGAGTTGCCTCTAAGGGCTACTACATAGGCAACCTTAAGCGGAAGATTGAGACGTTGAAGATGATTCCGCAGCGGATAGACTATCTGCTTGACCTGTGGAAAAACGACAAGGGCTGGCTTGAGTGGGTTATCAAAAAATCCTATAAAGGCTACGTTAAACAAATGAGGGAAGCCATAGAAAGGCTTGCCCAAGACAGGTTCACAGCCAAACTCCTCTCTTTTTCTTCTTAAAAGGGGTGTAAAATAATGGCGGATATGATAGTTCTTGAAGCGGTTTTCGACGACAGCGACTCAATGGCGGACTATTACCATCCAGACAGGGCAATATTTGAGTGGTATGTATGCGACCTTGAGGGCAAAATGGTTACAGAGGCAAAACTGAGAAGAGCCTTAAAAAAGCTGCCAGGATGGCTTCAGGCTTTAAATTGGAAGTATCAGAAGCCAGCCAAATATTCTATGAGCAACCACTATTTTGGCCAGCTGAGGGCAGATGAGGGCGTTGGCTTAACAGTTAAGGGCGAACACACATACAGCCATTGCGACAAACCTTTAAGGTTTATACTAACCGCCTGCAGCAAAGGGATCTTCACAATAAACAACAGCCTAAACCAGCAAATACCACAGTCGAAGGAACTCCTAAGCCAAATGCTTGAGGCTAAACAGCAAGAATGGAGTTTAAGGAACAAGCAAACAAAAGAAGCTATGGAGCAAACAGTTCCAAAAATCATTCAGGAATCCACAGCCATTATAGATGAGAAGGGCTTCCACTACCTGACGCAAGAGGAAAAACGCGAACAAGTAGAGAGGTTCCTAAACAAAATCAAAGTGAAGGAAAATACAGAGAAAAAGACTAAAACACTCCTAGACTTCCTCACGTGACGCAAAATCTAAATTTCCCCTCTTCCCTTTTTCTATTTTGGGGTGCTTGCTGAGGTCCGGCTTTTGGAGTTTCCGACTTCAAAAGTTTCGGTCGACCCACTCAGCAGGCACCCTTAGAAAGTGCTCTTGGGGTTTGTGTTCAGGGCTTACTGAAAAGTTATGGACGTTTAAGTTGAACTTTAACTATTGGTCCTTTGGGTTTTGATTCTGCGAATATTTCCGCACTAAACTTGTAGATCTTTGTTTCCTTTAGCAGCCAAGCGTCTGGGGGCAATCCTGCCTTTACGCAGCATTGGCATAGAAATTCTTCTTCGTCCCATCCCCATTCAACTGGCACTTGGGGAAGAAGTAAGCCTTTGAATATGCCTCTTTCAACGATTAATCCGTCTTTTCCAACTTTGATTTTNGTTGGGTATTCGCTTGTTTTTCCCACGCTTATTAATTGTGGTGGAGTGAGCACGCTTACTTCAAAGATGACTTTGTCGAGTTCACTTATTGACAGTGGATAAAAACGGGGGTCTTGTGTTGCTGAGCTTATGGCAGATTCGACCACTGCCTCGACAAGTGGAGTTGTTGGATACGGGTATCCTATGCAACCTCTCAACTCTTTTTCTCCATTTACTAAACTATTTATTGTTACAAACACGCCACATGGTTTCAGAAGTTTTTCTGGAATGTTTTCAAGCACCTTTGTTTTTCTCCGCGTTTTTAGGTATTCCTCTACTGCCTTGCGTGCAAGGGTTACTAAGAATTTTCCCTCATCTATGTCCAGTTCAAACGACAATTTTCCTCTCCACTAAAGGGCTTTGGCAGAGTTACGCAACATACTCTAGTAGGCGTTTGGTTATTAAATTAAAACTTTATCGACTCTTCCTTTATTCCATCCTTCGTTATCAGCAGGAAGTCTATTCCATCACCGCTCATTACGTCTCTGCTTATGGCAGATTTTATTGCTCTAACAACAAGGTCTTTCGCTTCTTCCATTGACATGTCTTCCTTGTAACCGTCTTCAATTACTCCCATGGCTATTTCAGTTCCAGAACCCACAACAGCGTATTTTTCAGATATAAGAGAACCAAGAATGTCTAGAACGTAAATTGAAGCGCCCTCTTCATCCATCCCGCCGACTATTGTCTGTGTTATCAGCGGCGCCATTCTTCGTTCAAAAAGCAGATTTGAAACCAGTTTTGCTGCCGACCTTACGGATATAGGTCTTCCGGTTTCCAATGAAAACAAGTTTGCGAAAGCTTCAACCTCCCTTACGAGAATTTGCATATCTGAGACAAGTCCTGCACAAGCTGCGCCTACACGGTCTGTCACTTTGAACACCTTCTTG
>JGI24721J26819_10000368_pt1 | contig 48954 bp, 43 predicted proteins | sample YelNatPaOPGAMG01_FD_26819 | JGI IMG/M metagenome (IMG submission 26819) | reverse complement strand
TGGACCCCCCGTTTGCCCACTCTCGTGGGCTGAGGGTTTGCCGGCGTATTGGGTCCCACTCGTGGCGGGGTTGCTAAGGTGGGCTACTCGCCCCCTCTTTTGGTTTCGTGGGGGGACACCCCCCACAACCCCCTGCCAGGGGGCGAACCCCCTGGACCCCCCGTTTGCCCGCCCTCGTTGGCTGAGGGTTTGCCGGCGTATTGGGTCCCACTCGTGGCGGTGTGGTGAGAGTTAACTGCTCGCCCCTTCTTTGAAAATTTTGGGGGCACATCCCCCAAACCCCCTGGGAGGGGGCTGCGCCCCCTCCACCCCTGCGAGGGAAGGGGGTCAGGGGGTTAGGTCAGAGAGGCACACCCCCCATGGGGGCTTCGCCCCCTGGACCACCGTTGAAAATGGGGCAGATTTGCCTTTTTCTGGCAGCTGAGTATAATATGAGAGGTTTTTCACAAACTTACAAGGAGGAGCCATACCTTGCTGAGCCAGTATCTCTTTGTAGGACTCCTAATGCTTATGGCTCTCGCTGTCCCCCTCATAGGCATAGGCTTCGCTTGGCTCATCCGCCCCAAAAAACCAAACCCCATTAAACAATCCATCTACGAATGCGGCCTTGAAACCGTAGGGGAAACTTGGGTCCAGTTCAGGGTCCAGTATTACCTCTACGCCCTAATCTTCGCCATCTTTGACGTAGAAATAGCCTTCCTTCTGCCCTGGGCTGTGGCCTACAATAAGCTCGGCCTTGTTGCCCTTTTGGATGTCTTAATCTTCATCGGCCTCCTCTTAGTAGCCTTGGCCTATGCCTGGCGCAAGGGGGCATTGATGTGGAGGTGAAATCATGGCTGAAGAGCTTGTGGTACCACCTGAACTCCGGCGCAATATCCTCATCACTACCGTAGATAAACTCTACAACTGGGCCAGGCGTTCATCCCTCTGGCCCCTGACCTTCGGCTTGGCTTGTTGCGCTATAGAGATGATTGCCGCTTCCGCTTCCCGCTACGACATAGCCCGCTTCGGAGCTGAGGTTTTCCGGGCAAGCCCTCGCCAGGCCGACCTGATGATTGTGGCCGGAACCGTAACCCACAAGATGGCCCCTCAGGTCCTGAGGCTATACCACCAAATGCCCGAACCCAAATACGTGATAGCTATGGGTAGCTGCGCAATATCCGGGGGAATATTCAATTCCTACGCCGTCCTACAAGGGGTGGATGAGATAATCCCTGTGGACGTCTACGTGCCCGGTTGCCCTCCAAGGCCCGAAGCCCTTCTGGATGCGCTCATCAAGCTCCAGAAGAAGATTGACCGCCAGTCCATCCTTTCGGTTCCCTGGTACAGGAGGGAGAAGGCATGAGCGAGGAAGTCCTCCAGCTCCTAAAAGAGAAGTTCCCCGAAGCAGTAGTGGAAATACCTGAGGGGACAAAGGACCCAACGGCTGTAATCAGGCGGGAAAACATCCGAGAAGTTGCCCTGTTCCTGCGGGATGAAATAGGCTTCAACTATCTATCATTCATGGCTGGCGTTGATTACCCGGAGCACTTTGAAGTGGTCTATTACCTTTACTCCATGGGAAGGGAACCGCAGCGCAGCAACCTCGGCCCGCTGGCTCTGAAAGTCTACGTTGAGGATAAGGCCAACCCTTCCCTGCCGACCGTGAGCGATATCTGGCCCAGCGCTTTCCAACAGGAACAGGAAATTTACGATATGTTCGGCATCACTTTTGAAGGCCACCCAGACCTCAGGCGAATCTTCATGTGGGAAGGATTTCCTGGCTGGCCTCTGCGCAAAGATTTTGAAAACCGTACCTTCACTTTCCAAGAGCTTGAACCTACAAGACCGAAGCCACCTTACTGGTGAAGGAGGGCCAAAGTCATGGCTGTTGCCCTTAAAACCCAAGAAATCGTCCTCAACATGGGACCACAGCACCCCAGCACCCACGGGGTCTTTCGGATGGTCCTAACCCTGGAAGGGGAGACAATCGTTGATTTGAAGCCCGTCTACGGCTACCTACACCGCGGGATTGAAAAGCTTAGCGAAGGCCGCTCCTACCTCCAAGCTGTCCCCATAACCGATCGCTTGGACTACATGTGCGCCTTGACCAATGAGTTCGCTTACGCCGTAGCCGTAGAGAAGCTGGCCGATATTAAACCCCCAGAGAGGGCCGAATACATAAGGGTAATCCTGGCCGAATTCACCCGAATCCTGAACCACATGATGGCTATAGGCTTCCTCTTCAACGACTTAGGCGCTTATTTTACCCCTGTCCTCTACGCCTTCAGGGCCAGGGAGCACATACTTGACCTATTTGAGTGGGTTTCAGGCTCCAGGATGATGCCCAACTACATCCGCCCTGGAGGAGTGGCTGGCGATTTGCCCGAAGGATTCATCCCCAAGGCCAAAAAGCTTGTTGACCACCTGTGGAAGTTCGCCGATGAGCTGGACACATTCCTCTCCGAAAACGAAATCTTCCTCCAGAGAGCACGCGGGGTTGGGGTCCTCCCCCCTGATGTCGCCATAGCTTACGGAGTGACAGGGCCGGTCCTTAGGGCTTCCGGAGTTAAGTATGATGTGCGTCGGGCCGAGCCCTACTCAATCTACGACCGCTTTGACTTTGAAATTCCTACCCTCCCCAATGGCGATGTCTACGACCGCTACATGCTCAGGCTTTTGGAGTGGAAACAGAGCCTACGCATCCTGGAGCAAGCACTTGAACAAATTCCGGATGGGCCTGTTTCGGAAAAAGTCCCCAGGAGGCTCCGCCCACCTAAAGGCGAAGTCTATGGCCGCATAGAAGCACCCAAGGGCGAACTCGGCTTCTACTTGGTGAGCGATGGGTCCGATAAGCCCTACCGCTTCAAAATCCGACCCACTTCCTTCGTCAACTTGGGGGTTTTGAGGGAGATAACCGTGGGCCACAAAGTGGCCGATGTGGTCATAATCCTCGGAAGCATTGACATAACCATGGGAGAGGTGGATAGATGATGGACCTGGAAAACTTCTTGCCTTACCTTGGAGAAATCGTAGCTCGCTGGCTCAAAGGCTTCCTCCCGGTCTGGCTTGTGGATGTCATAATGATGGTGGTGGTGGGGCTGCTCATAATCCTGCTAATGGTCGTGGTAGTGATGGCCTTGACCCTCTTGGAGCGCAAGATATTGGGCCGGCTTCAGGACCGGCTTGGCCCCAACAGGGTTGGCCCCTACGGCCTCATCCAGCCCATCGCCGATGTCCTCAAGCTTTTGGTTAAAGAGGACATAATCCCAGAAAAGGCCGATAAGCTCCTCCACTTCCTGGCGCCGGTGATAATTGTGGTGCCGGCCTTCATGGTCTGGGCTGTGATTCCCTTCGGTAAGAAGCTTGTGGCTGCCGACCTCAACATCGCCGTGCTTTACGTCATCGCCCTCGGCTCTGTAACCTCCATAGCCATCCTCATGGCCGGGTGGGGTTCGGGGAACAAGTATGCGCTGCTTGGGGGGTTCAGGGCCGTAGCCCAGCTCTTCAGCTACGAAGTCCCGATGGCCTTAGCTATCCTGAGCGTGGTTATGGCTGCCGGTTCCATGTCCCTCCAGAAGATAGTGGAAGCCCAGAGCCCGTTGCCTTTCGTGCTTCTTCAGCCTGTGGCTTTCCTGATTTACTTCATCTGCGGCGTTGCCGAGACCAACCGCAGCCCGTTTGACCTGCCGGAGGCGGAATCGGAAATCATTGCCGGTTACCACATTGAGTATTCCGGGGTGAAGTGGGCCATGTTCTTCCTGGCCGAATACATCAACACCTTCGCCATCTCGGCCATGGTCGTCACCCTGTTTCTGGGCGGATGGAAGGGGCCTGTGCTCCCGTCTTACATCTGGTTCTTCATCAAAGTAGCCATCATGGTCTACGTTTTCTTCTGGTTCCGAGCTACTTTCCCCCGCCTCAGGATAGACCAGCTCCTCAATTTCTCCTGGAAGTTCTTGGTCCCGCTGGCCATGGCTAACCTTTTGGTTACTGGGTTAGTAGTCAAGCTTGACCTCGGCTATTGGGGCAAAGCATCGGCCTACTGGGCGGGGAACATCTTGGCTGGAGGATTGGCCCTTTACCTCCTTGGCCGATTCACTCCTAAGAAGGCTTTGGCTTAGCGAGGGGGAGAAATGTTCGGGAGAGGACTTCTCAAAGGGCTTTACACCACTGTGAAGCATGGGGTTATGACTTACTTCAAAGGCTACAAGCATCCCTTCCTCAAGCGCTATTTCACCGAAGGGCCTGCTCCCAGGCTGGAGCCGGAAGGGGTAGGGCTTTTCACCTTGCAGTATCCCGAAGAGAAATATGCCATGTTTCCCCGCTTCCGAGGGGCACTAATGCACCTGAGGGACCCTGAAACCGGGCAGCCTCGGTGCACGGCTTGCGGGGCATGCGCCCTGGCTTGCCCCCACGGGGTGATTGAAGTCATAGCCGAAGGGAAGGGCAAAGAGAGGAAGCTTGTGGATTACCGCTACAATTTGGGAAGGTGCGTATTCTGCCGGCTCTGCGTTGAATCCTGCCCCTACGGGGCCATTGAGATGAGCCACGAGTATGAGCTGGCTACTTACGAAAATAAGATGGTGCTCCACCTTGAGGACTTGCTCAAAATCGGCGACCGAAGCGGAGTAACCGAGCAAGGGTGGGCATGGAAATAAGCTTGGGGGTAAGACCATGGGAATGCAGATAGCCTTCTTCCTCTTTAGCCTTATAGCGATAGTCGGAGCCATCTTGGTGGTTACCACTAAGAGGCTTTTCCACAGCGCCTTAGCTCTTGTCCTCTCTTTTGTGGGAGTGGCCGGCCTCTACATCCTCTTGGAAGCCGAGTTCTTGGCTGCCCTCCAAATCCTCATCTACGTGGGAGCAATTGCCATCCTCATCCTTTTCGCCATCATGCTCACAAGGCACCTCATGGACCCGAAAGCGAGGGCATTTAACGAGCAGTGGTGGGTTGCAGCCTTAGTGGCTGGATTCCTCTTCCTGGTCCTTATGGCCATGATTTTGCGGGTGCCTTGGCCTATCAAAGCGGTTGCCGTGCCTGAAAACGTTATAGAAGGCCTTGGCTCTTCCTTCGTGGGGGAGTACCTTGTCCCCTTTGAGGTGGCTTCTGTGTTGTTAATGGCTGCCCTCATCGGGGCCATAATCATTGCACGGGAGAGGTGAGAGATGGTTCCCCTTAGCTGGTACCTTTTAGTAGCAGCAGCCCTGTTTTGCATCGGCCTGTATGGGGTCCTGGCCCGCCGCAACGCCATAGGGATACTGATGGGGGTAGAGCTTATGCTCAACGCCGTCAACCTCAACCTGGTGGCTTTCTGGCGCTACGTCAACCCTTCTGACCTATCGGGCCTGGTCTTTGCCATATTCGTAATCGCCGTGGCTGCTGCTGAGGCCGCCGTCGGCTTGGCTATAATAATCTCCATCTACCGCAACCGGGATACGGTGAACGTGGAAGAAGTGGACCTCATGCGAGGGTAAGGATGGAGAGGACTGAAGCGCAGGCCAAGCTCAAAGAGCTCCTGGAGCCAAGGGAAGAAATCATCTTTGCTTACCTCCACGGCTCTTTCGTTGAAGGCTTGCCTTTCAACGATATAGATTTGGCCGTTTACGTGGACCAATCCAAAGTCCAAGACACCTTTGATTACGAGATGGACCTCTCGGTAAAGCTGACCATGGCCCTACATTTCCCTGTGGACGTGCGCGTCCTGAACGATGCCCCCCTCGGCTTTCAGCACAGCGTGCTCCAGGGGGAGGCTATTTTAGTGCGGGATGAAGAGGTCCTCACGGACTTCATTGAGAGGGTGGCAAGGGAGTATATGGACTACGCTTACCTTGGGCGCATGTACCTTGAGGAGCTATTGAAAAGATGACCGGGGTGAATGTTGAGTTCGTCAAGGAAAGGGCAAGGGAGATAAGTGAGGCAGTTGAAAAGGTGCGCTTTTATTCTTCAATTCCCGATTCCGATTTCTTCTCCGATGAGCGCAACCTTTACACCGTTATGCACCTTCTTCTCAGGGCTATTGAAGCTACTGCTTCCATTTGCACGCACTTGATTGCCAAATTTGCCCGTCGCGCTCCGGCCAGTTACACCGAATGCTTTGAGGCCATGAAGGAGCTTGGAATGGTAGATGAAGACTTAGCTGCCCGACTCGTGAGGATGGTGCGCTTCCGTAACCTCTTGGTCCATCAATATTGGAAAGTGGACCCAGCTAAGGTTTTGGCCTTCGCACGGGAAAATTTGGGCGATTTTGATGCTTTCCTTGAATCCGTAAGAAGCTTTTTAGGGAGGAGATGATGGAAGGAATCTTCTTCCTCAAGCTTGTTTGGCTCATACCCCTTTTGCCTTTAGCCTCTTTCTGGCTGATAGTGCTCTTTGCCAACCCCAACAAGAAGCTTAGCCATTCCATCGCTATAGGTAGCATCGCTCTGGCTTGGGTCCTTTCGTGGGGAGCACTCTACGAGGGGATAAAGCACCACTTAGGCCCAGGCGAAGAAGCATTCCACCTGAGCTGGAACTGGCTTCCCACCGGCCCAAGCTGGTTCAAGATGGGCGTTATGGTTGACCCCCTTACCTTAGCCATGCTCTTCATGGTCCCCTTCGTGTGTCTGCTAATTTTCATTTACTCCGTTGGATACATGCATGGTGACCCCCGCTACTCCCGCTACTTCGCCTACATTTCCCTCTTCGCCTGCGGGATGTTGGGCATGGTCCTGGCCGATAACCTCCTCATGCTCATGATTTTCTGGGAGGTGATGGGCCTCTGCTCCTATCTACTCATAGGCTTCTGGTTTGAGAAGCCTTCGGCGATGCGGGCTGGCCTGAAGGCTTTCATCACCACCCGCATTGGCGATGTCATGATGCTCCTGGGAATCATCTACCTCTACTCCCGCACCGGCACCTTAACCTATTCCGAGGTCTTCAAGCCCGAAGTTCTGGAAAAGCTGGCCCATTCCACTGTGACCTTGCCCCTGGTGGGGCAGCTTCCTGTGGCTACGGTCATAGCGATTTTGCTCTTCGGTGGGGCGGTCGGCAAGAGCGCCCAGTTCCCCTTGCACGTCTGGCTTCCCGATGCCATGGAAGGCCCGACCCCGGTCAGCGCCTTAATCCATGCTGCTACCATGGTGGCGGCAGGTGTTTACCTTGTGGCCCGCTCCTTCCCTTTGTTCTCCGTGGTGGAGCACGGGCCTCAATTGGGGCTTGTGGCTTTCATCGGGGCCTTTACCGCTTTCTTCGCCTCCACTATAGCCGTAGCTCAGAACGACATCAAGCGGGTCCTGGCCTATTCCACCATAAGCCAGCTTGGCTACATGATTGCTGCCTTGGGGGTAGGGGCTTACGTGGCTGCCGTATTCCACCTTGTGACCCATGCCTTCTTCAAGGCCCTTCTGTTCCTCGGCTCCGGTTCGGTGATAATCGGCACTCACCATGAGATGGACATGATGAAGATGGGCGGACTCCGCCGGCGGATGCCTATCACCTTCTGGACTTTCCTCATGGGGACATTGGCTCTGGCCGGAATACCGCCGTGGGCTGGGTTCTGGAGCAAGGATGAGATACTGGGCCACGCTTTCCACCATGCTTCGGAGGTGGGGTTCGTCTCTTGGCCCGGTTTCGTATGGATTTTGGGGACCGCGGCCGCTTTCTTGACTGCTTTCTACATGGGCCGGCAGGTTTTCCTCACCTTTGCTGGCGAACCTCGCAGCCACCACGCCGAAGAGGCCCACGAAACCCCTTGGGTCATGACCATACCCCTCATCATCCTTGCCTTCTTCTCCACCTTCCTCGGCTTCGCCGGAGTCCCCCACGAATTTCCGGTCCTGGGTCCTCTCCTCAACAATCCCTTCCACCACCTGGTGGGGGAAAGCTTCCCGGCCACACCTTTGAACTTCGGGGTAATGGGCCTATCGGTTCTGATGGGGCTATCCGGCTTGGCATTGGCCTGGGTTGTATACGGACGTGAACCCCTCAAAGCCGGCGAGCCCGACCCCCTCTCTATCTCCTTGGGCCCGATTTACACCGTCCTCAAGAACAAGTACTACATTGATGAGTTCTACCAGGCCACGGTCATCCGTTTTGCCCTCTGGCTTTCAGAGACGTTCTTCAAGTTTGATGACCGCTGGATAATTGACCCCATTGTGGATGGGGTTGGCCGGCTGGGCAGGAAGCTTTCGGAGATAGGAGGCCTGTTTGACCTTAAGGTTGTGGATGGAATTGTAAACGGTGTGGGGAAGGTCACCTCGGCGCTTGGGGGAGTCCTGCGCCTTATCCAGACCGGCAAGGCGCAGAACTACCTCTTGGCTGCCGCCCTTACGGTGCTTATGCTTCTCGGATTTTACCTTACCAGATGAAATCTTACCGGAAGGAGGCTTGAGCGATGGGTTTCCCGATACTGTCTATCATAACCTTTACCCCGGCGATCGGAGCGCTCATAATCCTCTTCTTCCCGAAGGAGAACGTTAACCTCATAAGGCGCTTTGCCATAGCCGTAAGCCTTATACCTTTAGCCCTCTCGGCCTACCTGTGGTTTGCTTACAACCAGACCGAAGGCGGAATGCAGTTTGTGGAGCGCCACATCTGGATTCCAGCCATAAACGTCTGGTACCACGTAGGCGTTGACGGGATAAGCGTCCCAATGGTCTTCCTAACCTCGCTCCTCTCAACCCTTGGCTACTTCTACTCCGCCTACACCATCCACGAGCGGGTCAAGGAATACTACTTCCTCTTCCTCCTGCTTCAGACTGGGATGTACGGCGTGTTTGTGGCATTGGACTTTGTTTTGTTCTACGTCTTCTGGGAAGTTGGCCTCGTTCCCATGTATCTCCTGATTGGGGTTTGGGGTGGTGCGAACCGGGAGTATGCGGCCATCAAGTTCTTCCTCTACACTTTGGCCGGGAGCGTGTTCATGCTCCTTGCTATCCTTGGGATTTACTTCACCACTGGAAGCTTTGACATCCTCAAGGCCGCCGAAGTCCACCCCTTCGCCGATAACTTCACCCTGGCGAGCCTGGCCTTCTGGGCATTCTTCGTAGCGTTCGCCATAAAGGTCCCAAGCTTCCCCTTCCACACCTGGCTCCCCGATGCTCACACCGAAGCTCCTACGGCCGGCAGCGTCATCCTGGCCGGCATCTTGCTGAAGCTTGGGTGCTACGGCTTGCTCCGGATTGTCTTGCCCATATTCCCTGAGCCCTTCCGCTTCTACGCCCCCATAGTTGCTGCCCTTGGGCTGATAAGCATTGTTTACGGGGCTTTCGTGTGCATGGCCCAGTGGGACCTCAAGCGCCTCATCGCTTATTCCTCAGTAGCTCACATGGGCTATGTGGTCCTGGGGATTGCTGCTGCTGCCGCCAGCCTCAACTTCAACCATCTGGCCTTCAAGGAGAGCGCGGCCATAGCCCTGAACGGCGCGACAATGCAGATGTTCAACCATGGAATCATCACAGGGGGCCTCTTCTTCCTGGTGGGGATGATTTACGAGCGGGCTCACACCAGGGATTTGAAGGTTTTCGGCGGGCTTGGGGCCAAGCTCCCCTACTACTACGGTGTGGTTATGGTCACTGGCCTTGCCTCGCTTGGCCTCCCCGGTCTGGCCGGCTTCTGGGGAGAATTCCTGGTCTTCCGAGGCGCTTTCCACATCATTCCCTACATCACTGCCTTCGGAGTCCTGGGAGTAGTAGCCACGGCCGGATACATACTCTGGAAAGTAGTGCAGTTCATGTTCTTAGGCCCCTTCAATCAGGAGAAGTGGGGTCACCTTACCGATATGGAGGCCTTTGAGAAGGTTACGATGTGGCCTCTGCTTCTGTTCATGGTGGGGCTGGGCTTTTACCCTGCCCCGCTTCTTAACATAATCAATACAGCTACAACAGCCTTGATGGGCAAGCTATAAGGAGGTTGGCCTTGAGTGCCGTAGAAATCCTTCAGGCTTTCGCTCCGGAGTTGGTCCTTTTCCTGGGTGCTTTGGTGCTTTTGGCCTTGGACATGGCTTGGAGGAGGTTAGGGGAGGGCAAGGAGGCCACGATTCTAAGCCTGGCCGTGGCCTTTGTAATCCTATCCTTGCTCGTGCTTCTGGGCTTCGGGAAAGCTTCGGCCCTGCCCATTTGGGGGATGTTAGCTTCAGACCAATTTGCCTTCTTCTTCAAGGGGCTGGCCCTGATCGGCACAGGCCTTGTCCTCCTCTCCTCCTACCGCTATTTGGAAGGCCATACCCCTTACCGTGGGGAATTCTATGCTTTCCTGCTCCTGGTGACCTTGGCCATAATGCTGGTGGTGGGGGCTGTGAATCTCCTCATGCTCTACTTGGCTTTTGAGTTCTTAAGCCTCACCTCTTACATCCTCGTGGGCTATCTTCGGGAGGAGGGCAAATCCAGCGAAGCGGCCATAAAGTATTTCCTTTATGGCGTGACTGCCTCGGCCATGATGCTTTACGGGATATCGCTCCTTTACGGGGTTACCGGGACCTTGGATTTGGTGAAGATAGGGCCGGCCCTGGCCAGCAGTGGCGCTGGCAGCTGGTTGGCTTTCCCGGCCATAGTTCTCCTCTTAGCCGGCTTCGGCTTCAAGATAGCCCTTGTCCCCTTTCACCAGTGGTCCCCCGATACCTACGAGGGAGCGCCCACACCGGTTACAGCTTTCCTTTCGGTGGGGCCTAAGGCTGCAGGTTTTGCTGTGCTTGCGAGGGTCTTCATAACTGCCCTCTCCCGCTTCCAGCCTGAGTGGGTTTCGGTCCTGGCCGGAATCTCCATGGTGACCATGACTTTGGGGAACTTGGTTGCCCTGAGGCAGGAGAACATCAAGAGGATGCTGGCCTATTCCAGCATTGCCCATGCCGGCTACATCCTCATAGGCCTTGTCTGCCTGGTAAGCGGAGTAACGAGCAACTTCACTGGGCTAAACGGCGTGCTCATATACCTCTTGGCTTACCTCTTCACCAACCTCGGGGCTTTTGCCGTGGTCATAGCGGTGGAGAGGGCCACCGGTTCCAACCGCATTGCCGATTATGCTGGCCTTGTGAAGCGGGAGCCGCTTTTGGCCGGGGCGATGATAGTCTTCCTCCTTTCCCTCATTGGCATCCCGGGGACCGGGGGGTTTGTGGGGAAGTTCTTCGTGTTTGGTGCGGCCATACAAGTGCAGTTTTACGTTCTGGCTTTGGTTGGGGTGATAAACAGCGTGATATCGGCTTTCTACTACCTCAACGTAGTGAGGCACATGTTCTTCCTGCGTGGGGAAGAGAAGCCGATTGCAGTTGAGCCTACGCTCAAGTGGGTCATAGTAGCGAGTTTGATTGCCGTTTTCGTCATCGGCCTCTATCCTCACCCCTTCATATCCTTGGGAACCAAAGCCGTCCAAATTTTGGGTGCGGCATTTTAAAGAAGCCAGGCCATAAGCGGCCCGCGGTCTTTTGGGAAGCAACTATTTCCGGGGGAATTTGCCTTCAACCAAAAGTATAAAAGCAAAGAAAAAGAAAAGAAAAAGCAATAATTTTTTGGTTTCTATTAACTAGTCAACAAAAACAAACTAATCTCTTTAAGGATAAAATAAGAAAAGAAAGCTTGTCAAGAGGCGAAAAGCTTAACCTTACTGCTCGACCATAACCAATATCCCTGTCACTTTCAATGTGGCAGGGTCTACATAGACTCTAACTACCCTTACCTTCCATCCTGGGGGAATTAAATCTGAGGGTTTAGCATCGTAAGTAATATCCTCCCCCGTTTTGCTATTATAAAGGCCCAAACGCGCTCCTTCATAGTAAAACTCTAACTCCCTCCCACCTTTTAGGGTTGTTATCTTAATTACTTTTCTTTCCGGATCATTGGTAACTGGAGCGAATACAGCAGAATCTACCAATATAATCCGTTTCGCCCCACCCAAAAGCAGTCTTTCGGTATCAGGCGCAAACGCATTCTCACCTAATTCATCCCCAACCTCTCGAAGAACTTCTAAAGGTACCGGGGTTACTGGCGGTTTTGGGGGCTCTGGAGTTTTTGGAGCTGGCGTTGCCTTCCCTACCGGTCCGTATGTTCCAGGAACATCTTTTGCCCAAGCTCGCCATTTAGCTCCGTTAGGCTCCGTCACCTCAATTAACATCCAATCGCCAGAACGGTTTTTAACCACAAAAACCTTATTAGTTCCGGGAACAAGACGGCTAAAAGGCTCCTTATCCGCCGGGCTCCGATAAAGATTCAAATCCCTATAGACCTCACATTTAACTTCGCATTTTTCTCCCCCTTGAGGTTTTGGAGTTTCCGGAGGCCGGGGAGTTTTAGTTGGGGTAGGAGTTTCGGTTGGGGTGGAAGTAGGGACTGGCGTTGGCGTCTCGGTAGGTCTCGGGGTTTCGGTGGGTGTTGGGGTTTGCGTCGGCTCCGGGGTAGGAGTTTCTGAAGGGGTGGTAAAAAGTGAAGGAGAAGGTTCAGGAGGTTTCTCAATCGCAATTGCTGGAGGACGGGAAAATGGAGGAAGTTTTCCTTCTTTCCATGCCGCATATCCGCCGGCTGTAATACTCATCCCAAGCACTGCGATAGCAATCACTCTCCATTTATTCCCTAATGCTCTTTTGGCCCACGGAAGTAGCTCTTTTGGCTTGGGGCTCTGCTCTTCTTGCTCCGGTGTTCCTGCCATTCCTCCTCCTAACTTTATTTTACCCCCCAAATCATCCTTTTGTCAACTCTCCACTATCCGCGTGAGAAATATTGTCCGCGGGGTTAACCGAACAACATAACGCTGGTCATTTTTATCGGCAATAATTAAAGTTCGGCCATCGGAAAGGGTGTTTTTTATCTCCGCATAAACAGAAGTTAAAGACTCGCCTTGGGTGGTTGTCAAAACTTGGGGAGTCAAAGGTTCAAAAGGAGAAGGAGAAGCAAAGGAAATTTCTTGCCTTTGGGGTTGGGAAAGCTTTGGTTTCAAAGTTTTTCTAAGATAAAAATAGTAACCTGCTTCGGCAAGAACAAGAACTAAAAGCGCAACACTACCGGCAACCAAAATTTTCTTCATCAATACCATTATGATAAATTTTGCCAACCGATGTCAAGAGGGAAAGTTAAGGCTCGAAAGGGATTTGGGGGTGACAAGGAGAAGATCCATAATTTTTGGTAAAATATTCTTTGGCAAATTTCAACCCGTGTCTGTAATTATCATAGATAACGGGAGGCAAGTTCTTACCGTATTTTTCCAACCATAATTCATCCTTAATCGCCGCATCCAACATTGCATTCTCGTCGTAACAATCGGGGGGGCGAGAAACATAGCGATAAAGTTCACCGCAACCAAATTGAACAGCCAATAATTCGTAAGATTCGCCCCCTAGTAAACGCGTGATATCCAAAGAAAAGTCATCTCTTAAAATAACTAATCCATATCCTTCTCTCAACCAATTAGTTGAAGCTAAATTGGGGATGTGTTTCGTCCCCACTCCTCCCACCTTATTCACTCTCCAAAACTTCTCAAAAATCTGGGGGTCGGCGGATAAAAGATAAGCCCAGGCTTGGCGGACCAAAGCCGCCTGCTGGTCGTTTAGGCCTTTGATGTCCTTATCGTTGCTTGCTCTTATGGTAAACATCATCTCCCCGCTTTTTGGGTCTTCCAAAACCTCGTAAACTACCTTGCTTTTGGGATCCTGAGTCTCATGAACAAACCAAACCTTTAGCTCCTGATGGTGTTTTTTGCCCTGAGTATCGGTATAATCAACAACTGTTTTTGGACCTTCGGTCCAAACCCCACCGCCATCATAGCCGGTGGTATTTTTCAAATCAGTCATTGCCTTTTCCATTCGCTGGCGAGGTGTCAAAATCTCATATTCCCCGCCTCGCCGTTCGTGGGGCAAAACAGTTCGCCAGGTTTTTGTTTTAAAATCAAAAACTTTTCTTACCTGATACTCATCATGGAAAACTAAGGTTTTTAGACTTTCCCACCATTGGGGTCGAGGATAAAAAGATTTTTCCACCACTGTTGGCGGAGGAGAATAAATACCTTTTTCATCGACAATTATTACCTCAGTATTACCTTGAAGGTGGTAAAATCTAAAGGTTACCTCATTCCAGCCGGTGGTGAAAAACAAAAGCCTTGGTTTTCCCTCGGAAAAATCAAAAATAGCCACGTTTGCGGAATCAAGTTTGACAATATATCCTTTATCAGGATGCAAAGGGTTGTAAATTTTGTAGAAAAACTGGGCCCATTCGCTTTTCCCAAGCAATTCTGCCAGTTTTTGGTTAATCGCTTCTTGACTCATCCCCGGAAGCTGGTCAGGAGGAATTTGGGAAAGAAGAAAATCTTCCGCCGACTCGGTTAAGAAAATTGTTGCTTCCTGATATTTAAACACCCTTCCCTCAAATTCCTTAAGTTGCTCATCGCTCATCATTTCTCCTCCGGCCAAAAACAGTTTGGCATCTTGGGAAGTCATCTTGGTCGGGATAACTTCTAAAGCCGGGAGAGTTTCCGGGGTAGGAGTTGGGGTTTCGGTGGGAAGAGGAGTCGGGGTAAAGGTTGGAGTTTGCTCCGGAGTAGGGGTAGGCGGGGGAGTTTCCACCGCCAAAGCGGGACGACGAAAAGAAGGAAGCTTCCCTTTTTTGTAAGCTTCATACCCTCCCCATCCTACGCTGGCCAACAAGGCAACAACAACGGCCCATTTCCATGCCCCCTTTACTTTGCTGGGACGTTTCTTTCCCCCTTGGGCACCTTCTTCTTGGACTTTAGTTGTTGTCTTCAACCCCTTTCCCCCCTTACTCAACTTTTATTTTACCCTTTAAACACCCAATCCGCAATTTCTTGGAGTGCTTGGGTGTGTCCCGGAATCGTGACGCTCCTTATTTTCCCACAATAGTTAACCGCGAGTTCGCCAGCGTTTTGAGTCCCACTCGTAGGCGTGTTGGCGGGCCAGGGGGTTAGGTCGCTGGGGGCACATACCTCGCACCACCTGGGAGGGGCTTGGCTCCCTTCACCCCTGGCTGCGGGGGCCAACCCTCATCGGCCTCGGCACGAAGGGCCTAAAGGGGATGATTAAAGCGGCGTGAGAGGCTATGAGATTCTAAGGTCCGGCAGAACTATGGGGCGGGTGGAGTTGTCGGGCCTGGACATGACCAAGATGCCGCTCCCGTAGGCTCGGTGAAGCCTATCGGCTACTATTACTTCCTCCGGGGAGCCCTGGGCCAGGACTCTGCCCTCTACTAAAAGGGCAATCCTATCGGAAAATGAAGAGGCCAGGTTGAGGTCATGAAGGACGGCCAGGACTGCTAAGCCTTCAGCACGAGCCAGTCCCTGTATGAGCCTCAGGGTTGAGACTTGGTGGTGGATGTCCAGGTGCGCAGTGGGTTCATCCAGGAGAAGGACTTTGGGTTCTTGAGCGAGGGCCCTGGCTAAGATTACCCTCTGGCGCTCCCCTCCCGATAGCTCCCCCACAAATTTGTCCTGGAGGTGTCCAACCTCCGCCCATTCCATGGCCCTCTGCACTGCTTCAATGTCCTTCTTGCTGGCGATTCCGGGAAAGCGGAGGTAAGGGGTTCGGCCCAGAAGCACGCTTTCCCATACTGTGAAGGTTGGGGGAATGTAAGCTCCTTGGGGGACTAAGGCTACCACTTTGGCCAGGTCTTGCCTCCTCCAGCTTTTAATCGGACGGCCCAGGATTTCTATCGCCCCTTCCTGAGGGGCAAGGATGCCGGCTATGAGCTTTATCAGGGTGGATTTTCCGGCCCCGTTCGGGCCTATTAGGCCCAATATCTCCCCACCCGATACCTGCAAGCTCACCCCTTTAAGCACTGGCTTCCCATCGTAGCTGAAGTGAACGTCTTTTACTTCCAATAGGACCATTCCGGCACCTCCGCTAAAAGTAGAAGACTTCCTTCTTGTAGCGGCGCAGGAGGTAGAGGAAGAAGGGCGCTCCCAAGAAAGCTGTAACCACCCCAATCGGCAACTCCCGGGGGGCGAAGAGGAGACGGATTAGCCCATCGGCCAGGATGAGGCAAAGCCCTCCCAGGATTGCGCTCATGGGCAATAAGAACCGGTAATCCGAACCCCATATCAGCCTCACCATGTGGGGTATGATAATTCCTACAAAGCCTATGACCCCGCTTACAGAAACAGCTGCCGCCGTGGCCAGGGAGGCCGAAGCTATTATGAGTAGCTTGACCCTTTCCACTTCCACTCCCAAGGCCATGGCTTGCTCTTCGTCCAATTGTAAGACGTTCAGGATGTGGGAATAGTAGGCGATGACGCCGAAAGCTATGGCTACGTAAGGCGCTATGGTCTTAATCCTTGCCCAATCGGCCAAGGCTAAGCTACCCATTAGCCAGCCCAAGAGGTTGATGGTGTGGAAGGCTTCCCGGGCGGTAAACATGAAGAAAGTTGTGGCGGAGGAAAGGAGTGCTCCCATCGCTACCCCGGCCAGGATGAGGGTTGTTATGGGCGCTTTACCCCCAACCCGCCCCAAGGAGTATATGGCCGCTGTAGCTAACATAGCTCCACCGAAGGCGGCCAGGGATACGGCGTTCAGCCCTCCCCAGGAGAAGCGCCAGACAAAGTAGATGGCCAGTGCGGCTCCAAAAGATGCCCCTGAGGATACACCCAGTAGGTAAGGATCGGCCAAGGGGTTGCGGAAAATGGCCTGATAAACGGCCCCGGCTACCGCCAAGGTCATCCCCACGATTCCGCCTAAGATAATCCTGGGGATGCGGATTTGGAACAGGATGGTTTGCCAGGTGGCAGGATACTCTCCTTGGCCAAGCAGTATCCTGGCTACTGCTGAGGCCGGGATTCCGGCCGCTCCCCAGCTTGTGGCTATCAGGCTAACGGCTAAGAGGAGGAGGACGGCGACGGCCAATGAAAGCCATCGCCGCCTCCTTAAGGTTACCCTAACGGAAAGCATCGGGGTGCAGAACCTTAGCTATGAACTCCAGGGCATCCACCACCCTGGGGCCAGGCCTTGAGGCCATATCCACTTGCTCCTGAGTCAATTCCACGATGCGGCCTTCCTTCACGGCTTTAATCTTATCCCAACCCGGCCGTTTGGCCACCGTCTCCGCCGATTCCCCGTAGGGGTGGTCGGCCAGGATTATGACATCGGGGTCTGCTGAGATTACGGCTTCATTGGTGAGCTGGGGGTAGGGGTGACCGGTGGCAATGTTCTCTCCGCCGGCCCTCACGATGATATCGTGCACGAAGGAGCCAGGCCCTACACTCCAGAGGTCGCTGGAAAGCTCCCAGAAGACTTTGGGTTTCTTCCGGCCTTCCACTGCCTTGGCTACGGCATCCATTCTCCTCTGCATATCGGCCACGAGGCTTTCGGCCTCTTTTTCTTTGCCGGTGATTTTGCCCACGAGCTTTATGCTATCAAGGACCTGGGGCAAATCGTGGGCGTCCACTACCACAGCCGTAAGGCCGAGTTTTTCCAGTTCAGGTAGAACTTGGGCGATGTGGATGCTGGAGACAAGGACCAGGTCCGGGTTCAGGGATAGGAGCTTCTCAATGTTAACGTCGCTAAAGCCCCCGACTTTGGGCTTAGCCCGGGCCTCAGGCGGGTAATTGCAGAACTCGGTCACACCTACCACTTTATCGCCGAGGCCGAGGGCGTAGAGGATTTCGGTTATTGAAGGGGCAAGGGAAACGATGGCTTTTGGCTCAGCCTTGATGGTGACTTTACGGCCGGCAGGGTCTGTTACGGTCATGGGGTAAGGGGAAGGTGTAGGGGTGGGGGTTGGAGGGAGAGGAGTGAAGGTCGGGGTTGGGGGTATAGGCGTTGGTGTAGGGGTTGGGGCAGGGCGGCAGCTTACCCCTGCAAGCAATAGGGCAACGGTGAAAATTGTTAGGGTTAAGATGGCAAGCCGTTTCATAGAGCACCTCCTTTTTGGGATTTAAAACAAAAATCCCCCCTGCTTAGCCGGGGGGTTGAAACAAAAAACCCCTTGCCTGCGATAGAGACAAGGGGGAACTTAGCGTCCCATTCCCCTGTGCTCGCAGGTTCCTGGAACCGGGCCCCGAGACTTTTCAAGTTCAAAGAGGCCCTGCGGCGAGGCAGGTATCCTGGCTCTCCTGCCTTTATAGGTGCCACCCTTAGGCCCCGGTTTGATACAGCACCTTAGGCAGGATTACAGTTGCGGCACAGCGCCGGCCTCTCCACCCGATGGGGCTTCGGGATGGATCACCGGACTTCCCCTTTTAAGGCCTGCCTTTCGGTCAGGCTCACCCCGCCGCCTATGAAGCTTTAAAAGTTCGCCGAGCTCAGATTGCTGGGCAATTATACCACGGTAGGCGGGGTAATGCAAACCGCCGTGAAGTGGCTACGCGCTCCCGATTTTGAGGTTGTGGGGGCACATCCCCCAAAACCCCTGGGAGGGGGCTCCGCCCCCTCCACCCCCGTTTGCCCACCCCCGTTGGCTTTGGGTTTGCCAGCGTTTTGGGTCCCACTCGTGGCCCGGTTGCTAAAGCGGGCTACTCGCCCCCTCTTTTGGTTTTGTGGGGGACACCCCCCACAACCCCCCGCCATGGGGGCTTCGCCCCCCTGGACCCCCTTTTCCCACCCTCGCTGGCTGAGGGTTCGCCAGCGTCCTGGGTCCCACTCGTGGCTGGGTGACAGGAGTTAGCTGCTCGCTCCTTCTTTCGGTTTCGTGGGGGACNCCCCCACAGCCCCCGCCATGGGGGCTTCGCCCCCCTGGACCCCCTTTTCCCACCCTCGTTGGCTTAGGGTTCGCCGGCGTTTTGGGTCCCACTCGTGGCGCGGTTACTAATGTGGCAACTCGCCCACTCTTTTTTTATTTTGGGGGCACATCCCCCAAACCCCCTGGGAGGGGGCTTGCCCCCTCCACCCCCGATTACCCACCCTCGTGGGCTTTGGGTTTGCCAGCGTTTTGGGCCCCACTCGGGGGCAGGTTGCTAAAGAGGACCACTCGCCCCCTCTTTTGGTTTTGTGGGGGGACACCCCCCAAACCCCCCGCCATGGGGGCTTCGCCCCCCTGGACCCCCATTTGCCCACCCCCGTGGGCTTTGGGTTCGCCAGGGTTTTGGGCCCCACTCGTGGGCAGGTTGCTAAGGTGGGCTACTCGCCCCCTCTTTTGGTTTTGTGGGGGGACACCCCCCNAACCCCCCGCCAGGGGGCTTGCGCCCCCTGGACCCCCGGTTTGCCCACCCCCGTGGGCTTTGGGNTCGCCAGNGTTTTGGGTCCCACTCGTNGGCNGGTTTGCTAANGNGGGCTACTCGCCCCNTCTTNNGGTTTTGTGGGGGGACACCCCCCAACCCCCCGCCATGGGGGCTTCGCCCCCCTGGACCCCCATTTGCCCACCCCCGTTGGCTGATGGTTTGCCAGCGTTTTGGGCCCCACTCGTGGGCAGGTTGCTAAAGAGGACCACTCGCCCCCTCTTTTGGTTTTGTGGGGGGACACCCCCAAGCCCCCCGCCATGGGGGCTCCGCCCCCTCCACCCCCGATTGCCCACCATCGTGGACTTAGGGTTCGCCGGCGTTTTTCCCTCTCCGAGGCGGGAAGGGGGAAAACCCCGCCAAATTTTCCCCATTCCCTCGCAGGGAAGAGGGCCAAGGGGTTAGGTCAGAAAGGCCCATCCCCCAAAACCCCTGGGAGGGGGAGGCTCTCGGTTTGGTAAAAAGCAGAGATTTTTACTTGCCCTGCCACCAGTCCTTGCGGGAGCGGGGGTCCATGAATGAGCCAGTATCCCTTACGGCCACCTTTATTTCGTTACCGCTGGCTGTGGCAAAGGGCTGCCTATTGCTCAGAGCCGGGAGGTAATCCCTACCTCTGGCATCCCACTCCCGGTAAAGGGCAACTAAGTTCGGGTCAACGCATATGTCTTCAAGGTGTAGGGCGTATCCATAAGCTACCGTGTCTTGCCTCATGTTAACCAGGGTGAGCCTGGTCTCTTCGGCGTATAGCACAAGAGCATGGAACCTTCCCTGATAGATGTCACGGCCAAAATATGGTAAGTAGATTAGCTCTCCGGGCGTTGTCCTCATCCCCAAGAGTGTGACATCCCAAGTGGTTATGGGCTCACCCCGGCGGTTGTTGGCCCAATCCCAATCGTAAACCCTGTAACCCCTCACAAACTCCGGGACCCGCTCATCGCTGAATAAGCCGTAGAGCTGGGGAGCAGCCGAGTCCGAACCCCCGCCGTAGTCCACAAGCCCGAGGTAGGCATTAGGGTTGACAATGTATCCCCTCACGGCCAGGTTCAGGTCGGGGTGCTGGGAGGCTGGGATAGAGGGGTGGGGAGCTGGAACCGGGATGACCTCGTAGGAAGCCCCAGGGATAGGCTGGCAAGGCTGGCTCTTAGCTACAAGGGGTAGGAAAACGAAGTAGGAGAATTCGCTTTGCTTTGGGGATGAGGAAGGGGGTTCGGAATAAGCCTGCCAAACAAGCCCATAGCCTACTAAAGCCAAAAGCAAACAGGGGACGATGAATTTCTTCATTGCTTACCCCCCGTAAGCTTTCAGGCCGGGAATTCTACACCGAGCTCCTGGGCGATGGCTTTGAGGTCTGCCACCACCTTTTTGTCCAACGGGATGCCTTCTCGGGCGAAGCGCTCGGCGGCCTCAAATTCCTTTTCACCATGGATGTAGATGCGGGTCTGGCCTTCTGCCTTCGGCGATTCCTTGAGCCGCCGGATTAGGTCATCCATAGCGGCTTTGAATTCTTCAATTGGCCTGAAGGCATCTATGCGGATGGCTCCGAAGAAGTGGCCTATGTTGGAAGGTAGAGGCTTACCTTGCTCGTCCTTCGGGTAGACTAAGTCGGCGTAAGCAGCTCCGGAGAGGACCCCGCAGAATATGTCCACGGCCAGGGCAAGTCCGTATCCCTTGTGGCCTCCCATCTCTTCTCCTGCCCCTCCCAAGGGGAGGAGGCCACCTCCTCGCCGCTCGGTCAAATTTTTGAGCACGAGGCTGGGGTCATCGGTGGGCAGGCCCTTCTCGTCGGTTGCCCAGCCTAAAGGCATCTTCTTCTCAAGCCTCTGGTAAACTTCAAGCTTACCCCTTGGCACCGCACTGGTGGCCATGTCCAAGACGAAGGGCCGCTCTTTCCCGGCGGGCACAGCTATGCTTATGGGGTTTGTCCCCAGCATCGCCTTCCGCCCGAAGGTTGGGACTACCAGGACATCGGCGTTTGTGGAGGATATGCCGATTAGGTCGTGCTCAAGAGCCATCATGGCGTAATAGCCGGCGATGCCGTAGTGGTTGGAGTTCCGCACGGCAACAAAGCCAACGCCATGGTCCAGGGCTTTCTGGATTGCCAGCTTCATAGCCCTGTAGCTTACCGGTTGCCCAAGGCCGGCCCCGGCGTCTATTGTAGCCGTCACCAGCGTTTCGCGCACCACTTTGACCTCAGGCCGGGCTTTCATCATCCCGACCTTTAAGCCGTTGATGTAGCGGCGCAGTCGGGCAACACCGTGGGAGAATATCCCCCGCAAATCGGCAGTAACCAGGACATCGGCGGTGATGTAGGCGTCTTCTTCGGGAACACCGAGCTTCAGCAAAACCTTTTGGCAAAATTCTTTCAGCGGTTCGGGCTTGACAATGGCTCCAATGTCTTCAGGCCTGATTTCTTCCATGGCTACCTCCTTCGGCTACGAATTGAATGGTTTGCCTGTGGCAAGCCTTTTCTCATACTGTTTCCGGTAAAACTCCATGTATTGTCCGCTCTTGATTTTGCGCCACCACCATTGGTTTTCCACATACCAGCGGACAGTTTCCTCCAAGGCCTCCTCAAATTTATGGCGAGGTTGCCATCCCAAGGCCTTTATCTTGGTGCAATCCAGGGAATAACGGCGGTCGTGGCCGGGGCGGTCTTCCACAAAGCGGATGAGGCTTTCGGGCTTGCGGAGTATCTTGAGGATGAGGCGGGTGAGCTCCAAATTTGTCAGCTCATTCCCAGCGCCGACGTTGTAAATTTCGCCGGGCTTTCCTTCGTGCAGGACGAGGTCAATGGCTTCGCAGTGGTCAAGCACGTAGAGCCAATCCCTGACGTTCATCCCGTCGCCGTAGAGGGGGAGGGGCTGGTTGTCAATAGCGTTGGTGATGAAGAGGGGGATTACTTTTTCAGGGTATTGGTAGGGGCCGAAAGTGTTGGAGCCACGCGTAATCATGACCGGTACACCCCAGGTTTTGTAATAGGCCAAGCACATTAAGTCTCCGCCGGCCTTGCTCGCCGAATATGGGCTCGAAGGATTCAAGGGGTCGCTTTCTTTGAAGGAGCCTTTCTCTATTGAGCCATAGACCTCATCCGTGCTTACTTGCACCATTCGGCTTACCCCCAGTTTCCTCGCAGCTTCCAGGAGCACGTATGTGCCGAAGATATCGGTCTGGATGAATGAGCCAGGCTCAAAGAGGGAGCGGTCCACATGGCTTTCGGCGGCAAAGTTGACCAAAAGATCAACGCCGTAGGCCTTTATGGTCTCCTCCACCTTCTCAGCATCGCATATGTCGCCATGGATGAAGGCGTAGCGGTCGGGGTAAGCCTGAGCTACATCTTTCAGGTTGTCCAGATTGCCGGCGTAGGTCAATTTATCGTATACCACGGCTTTGTAGTCGGGGTATTTTTGGAGGATATAGCGGGTAAAGTTAGAGCCTATGAACCCCGCTCCTCCGGTGATTAGGATAGTAGTCATGGCTTAGGCCTCCTTAGGCTCCGAATCGGTTTAATTTGAAGGCATAGGCAAGTGCTAAAGGCATTAAGTTGACAGCCGGCATACGGCCTATGCTCCCCTTGGCACAAGCCCTTTCCCCGAACTTCTCTACTCCGTCTGGGCGGACGTATCGGGAATAAAGGAGGACAGGGACAGGATGCCAGCTGTGGCTTTTGAGCACAGCCGGAGTTGAATGGTCGCCAGTTATGATAAAGACATCGGGATTGAGGGCCATTATCCTGGGGATATGACGGTCCACTTCTTCTATGAGGGCCACTTTGGCCTCAAAGTTCCCATCCTCCCCGTAAGAATCCGTCTTCTTCACGTGGATGTAGAAGAAGTTGTAATCTTTCCAGTGGGCTTCCAGGGTGGAGATTTCATCGGCAAATTCTTCCCCGGTTTCCAGGACGTCCATCCCTACAAGCCTTGCCACGCCTCTGTACATTGGGTAAGTGGCGATAGCCGCGGGCTTAAGGCCGTAGATTTCCCGCATGGACGGAAGCTGTGGGTTTTTGGAAAATCCCCTGAGAAGGAGCATGTTGGCTGGAGGGTGCGGGGAGAGGATTTCCCGAGCTTTCTCTATCCAAGCGTTTACGGCTTCAGCCGTAGCTTGGGCTTCGGGGGCCAATGGTTTTACGGGCAAGGGTGGGAGGCCAACCCGCTGCGGGTCTGTCTCGGTAAGCTTATCGGAGAGGCCTGGGGCTCGGAATACTACTACGAACCGGTGTTCCTTGACCGGCTTTACGAAGGTTTCAATGCCCGGAAGCTTTATTTCCTCAAGCTTCTGGCAAAGCATAGCATTGAACTGGGTATCAATCCGGCCGGCGCGGCGGTCGGTGACGAGGCCTTTTTCGTCCACGGTGCAAAAGTTCCCCCTGGCCGCCAAGTCGTCCTTTTCCAAGGGGAAACCGATGCCCAGGGCCTCCAGCACCCCCCTCCCGATTTCATAGCGGATGGGGTCGTAACCGAATAGAGCCAGGTGAGCAGGCCCACTCCCAGGGGTTATGCCTGGAGCTATCGGGTCCAGGAGGCCGCATATCCCTCTGGAAGCGAGGAAGTCCATGTTGGGGGTGTGGGCGCTTTCCAGTTCGGTAAGGCCTCCTGGCTCCCTGGGTAATCCCCCAAGCCCGTCCATCACCAATAGGACAATTTTGGCTTCGTTCTGAAAGACCAGCTCCTTCAATCGGTCAAAATCCATAGGTCACCTCCTTCCGGCTCTGCGGCCTTAAGTTTAGCAGAATCCGGGAAATTTTCCAATTTTAACCCCAGGCGAAGTTGCGGGTATAATGTCAACAAAAGGGGGGTGAAAGATGCGAAAGGCTCTGCTGGCTTTTCTCTTAGGGGTGGTCATTTTGGTTCTTCTTTCGGGGTGCATTGGGGGCAGAGCGAGCCAAGTGCTCCCCTCTCGCCGGATAGAAATTTCCAGAGAGCTTGCTGATAGCGCGTGGGGCAAAATCTACACCGCCCAGCGGCAAGGCTCGTTCTCCCTCAGCTTCACCGAATCGGAGTTAACCTCCCTCCTCGTCTTCACCTTGGAAGAGCGGCTCAAAGAGCAACCTCTGCGGGAGCCCAGGATTTGGATTGAGAAGGAAAAGATAATCTTTGCGGCCACTCTCGTTGACCTGGCTCCTTCACCGTTGAATTTAGTGGTGGAATTCCAGCTGTACGTTGAGGGTGGGGCAGTGGGGGTTCGCTTCCTCAAAATCAAGGTTAACCGAACATCTTTACCTGCCGTTACCCTCAGGACCCTTTCCCGTATCGCTTCCGAAACTCTTGCCGAAGCCAAACTACAGGTTTATGTTGAAGAAATCAGGACCGAAACCGGAGTGATTTTCATCAAGGGTCGGATTACTTCTTGACCGTAATCGGTGCTCTTAGGTGCTTGAGCCTGAGCTGGAGGCGGGTCAACTTAACCCCGATTTCTCCCTCCACGAGGTTCTTTACGATTTCCATAATTTCCCTGCTTTTTTCCGGCACATTTACTTCTGGGGTTGTGACGATACTGGCCTCAACGGCTACACCAGCCCCGCTTCTTTTGACCGATGGCTTTACTTCCACCACGTTAGGGACTTGAGCGACAGTTTGTTGAATCCGGCGGGCTACGGAATCAAGCTCCAGGAGGATTTCCCCTTTATCGGCCTTAGTTACCCTGACCACGCCTGGTTTAGAAGGGCGGAGTTCTAAGATTAGGAGCAAGAGGCAAAGCAGGAAGCTTAGGATAGCCAAGGCTATGCCGGCGCCGAGCCTCAGGGTGGGGGTCAAACCTTCAAGGGTTTGCTCAAAATTGGAAATGGCTCCAGTGAGGTTAGACAGAAATTGCTGAGGGAAAAGGAAAAATGCGGGCCAGAGGACAAGCCCGGCGAGGAGCAAGATTACCACCACAATACGGTTAAAGACATTCATCTTTGCCCTCCGCTTGAATTTTCTTAGGGATTATAGCACCGTTCTTTTTCGCCTCCAAAAGGGGCGGCGCGTCTGATGGTGAGGAACTGGGGGGCCAGGGGCGTGGGGGATATGCCTTTCCGACCTAACCCCCTGACCCTCTTCCCTGCGAGGGAAGGGGGAAAATTTGGCAGGGTTCGGCTGGGGGAGAGGGTAACCTTCAAAACGCTGGCAAACCCTCAGTCCACGAGGGTGGGAAACTGGGGGTCCAGGGGGCGAAGCCCCCTGGCAGGGGGTTTGGGGGATGTGCCCCCGAGAACATTAAAAAGGGGACGAATTGCCCACATTAGCAACCCCGCCACGAGTGGGACCCAAAACGCTGGCGAACCTTCAGCCAACGAGGGTGGGCAAACGGGGTCCAGGGGGGCGAAGCCCCCATGGCGGGGGGCTTGGGGGTGTCCCGTTCACGCCGACTGAAGTCAGCCTCTTTGAAAAAGGTCGGCCTGCGCCAAGTACGGGCGTAGCGTCGCTACGCCCCTACATTGAACCGGGGGTGGAGGGGGCGCAGCCCCCTCCCAGGGGGCTTGGGGGATGTGCCCCCAAGAACTAAAGAGAAGGGGCGAGTAGCTAACTTTTACCATACGGCCACGAGTGGGACCCAGAACGCCGGCAAACCCTCAGCCCACGAGGGTGGGAAACGGGGGGGTCCAGGGGGCGAAGCCCCCTGGCAGGGGGAAAGAGGCGAGTAGCCTGCTCTTGCAGGCTTGCCACAAAAGGAACCAAAACGCCGGCAGACCCTAAGCTTACGGGGTTAAACCCATCGCTGGCGGGCTTGACTCCTTAACCTTTGTTGAGTAAGCTTATCTTAGAAAACTGCTCCTTCGCTGGTAGCCTTTTGCAAAACTTAATGGGGGGCGAAATGGTCAAGTTAATTTACAGGGACAAAGAATGGGAAGTAAGGCCGGGGATAACGGTCAAAAAAGCAGTGGAAGAAGTTGGCTTGCTGATAGAAGCCGTAATCCCAGTAAAGGACGGCAAACTCATAACCGAAGACACCGTTTTAAAGGATGGAGATGTGATCAAGCTCATTGCCGTGATTTCGGGAGGATGAAATGAGATGTCGCAAATGCGGTAAGGAAGCAGTTATGAACATGCGCCAGCACAAGCTGGCCCTCTGCCGCGACCATTACATTGAATGGTTCATAGAGCGCACGGAGAAGACGATACGGCTTTACAAGATGTTCCGGAGGGAAGACAAAATCTTGGTGGCTGTCTCTGGAGGGAAGGATAGCCTATCGCTCTGGGATGTCCTCCTGCGCTTGGGGTATAAAGCGGATGGAATGTACATAAACTTGGGGATAGAGCATCAGGGCTACTCCCAGGTATCCTTGGAAAAGGTTAAACAATTTGCTTCGGCCCACCCTGAGGCCGAGCTACACATTGTAGACATAAAAGCCCTTTACGGGCGGAGCATCCCCGAATTTGCCAGGGAATCATGGCGCGGGCAAAGGGTCTGTGCGCTATGCGGTCTGGTCAAGCGGCATGAAATGAACCGCTTGGCTATTGAAGGTGGCTACTATGCTATTGCCACCGGCCACAACTTGGATGATGAAGCGGCAGCCCTTTTGGGCAACGTCCTGCGCTGGCAGACAGGCTATCTGGCCCGGCAAGGGCCTGTCCTCCCCTCCGATTACCCAGGGTTAGCTCGGAAGGTCAAGCCATTCTGCCGGATGTACGAGAGGGAAACGGCTGCTTATGCCCTCCTCATGGGCATTGACTACATTTACGATGAATGCCCCTATGCCGTGGGTTCAACCTCCATCTTCTACAAAAACCTCTTGAACCAGTTGGAAAGGAACTCCCCGGGGAGCAAGCTCAGCTTTTACCTCTCCTTTCTCCAGGCTAAAGAAGAGGGGAGGGTTCGTTTCAAGGAGGAAGAGGCTCCTCCTCTTCACGCCTGCCAGAGGTGCGGGCAGCCCACTACTGCCCCCGGCTATTGCGCCTTCTGTCGCCTCGTCTACAAGCCTTCAAAAGAAGAGGTAGAAGCTGCATTGGAAGGCTCAACGGACGTAGACTTTGCCTAATATGACGGCGTCACCCTCCTGATCGGCAAGGGGTAAACGCTCGCCGGTTTGCCAATTGTAGAGGCCGATTTCTATGGTGTATTCACCAGGAGGTGCATCCTTGGGGATGAAGAGCTGGTATTCGGTTATGATTAGTTCTCCGGCTTGCCACCTATTAGTTGGATAGCTCCCTTTGCCGGGCTCGCCATCGTCCCCCACTATAAGGCGTCCATGAGAATCAAGCAAATGGGTGAAAATTGTCCAGCTATTGGTAGGGGAACTTTGGCCCGTTGTCCACCAGAGTTCCAAATAGATGAGGTCTCCCGGCCGGTAATCGCAGCAACTGATGGGGTCAGCTCCTATGAGCATAATGTTGTCTTGCCAGCTTATCTTTTTTGTCCACAGGGGTTGGCGTAATTTGGTTCCTGCAGGGACATACACAATCTTGGCGTATGTATTTCCGGCTCTATCGGAAAGCAACTTTTCGGTTTTGTAGCCACCTTCCGGCCAAAGCCAGGGGGCCATAAGCTCAAAGCGAAAATCCTCATAAGTTATGATTACGTAGCGCACTTCTTCATCCGGGTTAACCACTAAGACTCTTCGGGCGTCAAAGGAGCGGACTCTGTGGTCCACCCCGCTCGTCTCAAGGAAGAAGCGCAAAGTGGGGTGGCTGAGGTCTCTGGGGGAAACGTAAACGATATCGTTTGTTGGCGGATTCGCCAGTATGTATTGAGCGACTTTTGTCAATCCCTCGTCAAACGCATAAAAAACATCGGGGCAATGAATCCACCGGTAAAATGTCCAAAGGCCGCTTAAACCTTCCGCTAACAATATAAGGGCGACGGTAGCAGAAGCTAACCTTGCTTTGCCTAAACGCTTTCCCCAATTTATCAGCCAATTAGCCCCTGAGCCCATTAGGACCATAAGGGGGGGTATAGCCCCACTGGCCCGTAGGAAATTAGGGGCTTCCATGGTAAGCAAAGTCGGCAAAAGCATTACTGTAAACCAAAGCCAGAGGAAGCCATACAGCCCTTGGCGTTCTGTCAGAGAGCCGATGATGGCTGCTACAAATAGAGGGAAAACCCACCAGGTGAATGCTGGTCGTCCTGGGAGATTGTGGCGTGGATTTTTATCCCCAGCAAAGAAGAACATCCCGGAAACACGCCAGACATTCTTTGCCAGGTCTTTGCTACCCACCATAATTTGTGAAGCTCTCATGGTGAAAAAGGCTGGATGGCGGGCAAAGTAAATTAAAAGTGGGGCCATCACAACCACAGCCGTAACAGCCACGGTCAGGACCAAACGCCGGCGCGCTTTAAATTCGGTGCGTTGGAAGAACAGCGCCCACAAAAACAATGGCAAAAGGACGAGAGGCATAAACCGGTTAGCCAAATAAGTGTAAAAACTCAGCCCCCAGAATATCCCGCTTAAAATCCCCCATCTTAGGCTATTTAACCGCCAGCTTCGCCAAAGTGAGGCAAAGAACATAGTCTCTAAAAGCACAAAGAGGTTGGCCCGGTCAGCAAAGTGGGAAATTATGGCATACCAGGCACTGGTGATTAAGAGTAGCAAGGGTGTGAGTTTAAGCCAATCGGAATTTTCTTGGCCTGGGAAAAGTTCACAAATTAACCAAAGAAGCGCTGGGGCAGTGAGTCCCCAGATTATAATGCCGGGCAGGCGGATTGCCCACATATTGGGGCCGAGCAAGCGCATAAAAGCGGACAAAATGTAAATGAACAGAGGTTCTCGTCCGGAATTGCCTGGGAAAAAAACCGGCCAGCCAATTTCGGGCAAGTGAAAAGCATCCAAGGCATTGAAAGCTTCGTCGTGATGGAGTGCGGGAGGTGTATTTGGAGCACTTGCCAAGTAAAACCACCACAAAGTAAGCCACAAAATTCCTAAGGCAAAAAGCTTGCTTGAGCCTTTCAAACTGCGTGAAAGCACACTTAGCTACCTCCAGCCTTTTTACCAACCGATTATATCTTCAATGTTCAACCCCTGCAAATGTTTAGCAACTGGGCAAGAATGGGGGTGTCTTCCCCTGGGCGCTTTGTGCCTGTCCGACCTAACCCCTAAACCCTGGCGAAACCTCAGCCCACGGGGGTGGGGAAAGTCGTTATTCGCCTACGATGACACACCCGCAAACTTGGCGGGCTTTTGGAGGCATGGATTTGTGTGGTAAAATATCTTGACTTTATAGCCGGGAGGTGAACGGAAAGGATGCTGGAAAAGCTTCTGGAGAAGTTGGAAAAAGCGGAGAAGCGCTACGAAGAACTCAATGAACTCATGGGTTTGCCAGAGGTCTTGGCGAACCCGGAGAAAATGGCCGAGTATGCCCAGGAGCAAGCCGAACTGGAGGAGCTTGTCCAAGCTTACAGGGATTACAAGAAGCTGACCAAGCAGTTTGAGGAAGCCAAAGCCTTGGTGGAAGAATCGGATGACGAAGAGCTCAGGGAGCTTGCTAAGGCTGAGGTTAAAGAGCTGGAGGGCAAAATAGAGGAAGCAGAGAAGCGCCTCAAAGCCCTCCTCATCCCTAAGGACCCAAAGGACGAAAAAGATGTGATAATGGAAATAAGGGCCGGGGCTGGCGGGGAAGAAGCTGCCCTTTTTGCCGCCGACCTCTTCAGGATGTACACCCGATACGCTGAGAAACAGGGTTGGGATGTGGAAATCCTGAGCTCCCATTCCACTGGCCTGGGAGGATTTAAAGAAGTCGTATTCCAGATAAAGGGGAAAGGGGCATACTCTCGCTTAAAATACGAAAGCGGTGTCCACAGAGTTCAGAGAGTACCGATAACCGAAGCAAGTGGCCGCATCCATACTTCCACCGCCACCGTAGCCGTTCTACCCCAGGTAGATGACGTGGAAATACACATAAATCCGGATGACCTGGAAATAGACGTATACCGCTCCTCCGGTCCTGGGGGTCAGCACATGCAGAAGAATGCTACAGCCGTCCGAATTACCCACATCCCCACAGGGATAACGGTCTCCTGCGAGAGCGAGCGCTCCCAATACCAGAACAAGGAGCGGGCCTTAGCTATCCTCAGAGCCAAGCTTTACGAGATGGAGCAGCGCAAGGTTAGGGAGCAGATTGATCAAGAGCGCCGCAAGCAGGTAGGGACTGGGGAGCGGAGCGAGAAAATCCGCACTTACAATTTCCCCCAGAACAGGGTTACGGACCATCGTATCGGCCTAACCTCCTACAGGCTGGAGGAAGTGCTGGATGGAGAGCTTGATGAGTTCATAGAAGCTTTGATTGCCGAAGAGCAAGCCCGCAAGTTGGAAGAGCTTGGCTCTTAAAACTTCATTTCTTCTGAGCTATAGCCTCCTTGGCCATAGCGATGAACTCATCAAGCCCTTTAGGCCCCAAGTCCTCACCGGAGCGAAGTCTTACCGCTACCTTCTCTTCCCTTACCTCCTTATCGCCAACGATAAGCATGTAAGGGATTTTGTCCAGCTGGGCCTGGCGGATTTTAGCCTGCATCCTCTCAGGGCCGTCGTCCACTTCCACTCTCAGGCCTTCTTCCCTGAGGCGAGAGGCCACTTTGTAAGCGTAATCGTTGTGGCGCTCGGTTATGGGTATAATTCGGGCCTGAACTGGGGAAAGCCAAACGGGGAAGGCGCCGGCGTAGTGTTCAATTAAAACCCCTAAGAAGCGCTCCATGGAACCAAGTAGGGCTCGGTGGACCATGTATGGGCGATGCTCTTTGCCGTCGGGGCCGATGTAGGTGAGGTCAAAGCGCTCGGGGATGTTGAAGTCAAACTGGATTGTGGTGCACTGCCAGGCTCTGCCCAAAGCATCTTTTATCTTGATGTCAATCTTGGGGCCATAGAAGACCGCTTCCCCTTCTTCCCTGCGGTAGGAAAGCCCCATTTTCTCCAGGGCTTTGATTAAGGCCCCTTCGGCCATTTCCCACATCTCGTCGCTTCCGATGTACTTTTCGGGATGCTGGGGGTCACGGACTGAAAGGGCTATGTCGTATTCGTGGAAGCCGAAGGCCCCAAGGAGGTGCATCGTGAGCTTAAGGCAGCCTAAGATTTCGTCCTCTATCTGCTCTGGAGTGCAGAAGATATGAGCATCGTCTTGGGTAAAACCTCGCACCCGAAGCAGGCCGTGCAATACCCCTGAGCGTTCGTATCGGTAGACGGTCCCGAGTTCAGCCCAGCGCAGAGGCAATTCACGGTAGCTCCGGCGGCGCGATTTGTAAATCATGATGTGGAAGGGACAGTTCATCGGCTTTAGGTAGTAAGCTTGCCCCTCAATGTCCATGGGGGAATACATGTTCTCTCGGTAGAAGCTCAAGTGGCCGCTGGTCTCCCAGAGCCAGCTTCGCCCGATGTGGGGGGTGAAAACGAATTGGTAACCGGCCTTAAGGTGTTCCTGGCGCCAGAACTCTTCAATTAGGTACCTTATCATGCCTCCTTTTGGATGCCAAAGCACAAGTCCGGCGCCAAGCTCAGGGTGTATGCTGAAAAGGTCCAAGTCCTTGCCCAAGCGCCGGTGGTCGCGCCTCTCCACTTCTTCCAGCCAAGTGAGGTACTTTTCCAGCTCTTCTCGGGTAGGCCAAACGGTACCGTAGATGCGCTGGAGCTGTGGGCGGCGCTCGTCGCCTCGCCAGTAAGCTCCTGCCACGCTCAGGAGCTTGAAGCCGTCCTCCGGTATCTGCCCGGTATGCTCAAGGTGAGGTCCTCGGCATAGGTCGGTGAAGGTGTCCTGGGTGTAGATGGTAATCACTTCATCTGGGGGCATTTCTTGGATGAGTTCAATTTTATATGGCTGGTCTTTGAAGATTTGCAAGGCTTCTTCGCGGGAGACTTCCTTCCGGATAAATGGGTGGCGGCCTTTTATGATTTTGCGCATTTCTTCCTCTATAGCTCTCAAGTCTTCGGGGGTAAGAGGCCTTGGCAGGTCAAAATCGTAGTAGAAGCCGTTTTCAATGGCCGGGCCTATGCCCAGCTTAGCTTCGGGGAAGAGCTTAAGGACGGCCTCGGCCATTACGTGGGAAGTGGAGTGTCTGAGTTTTTCCAATTCCTTTTCGTCCATATTGCACCTCCTCCGTCGTAAATTAACAAAAAACCTCTCGCCTTTTGGGGCGAGAGGTTTTTCTCCCGCGGTTCCACCCAAATTCTACCCAGCTTTAGCCAAGCTGGGCAGCTCTCCTTGGCCGGTAACGGTTGGCCTCCGGGGCTCCATACTGGCGGAGGGTTGAACCCTTCGCGTTCCGGAGCCCAGCTCGCGGGTGGTTTTCCCCAGGCCGATGGTGAGGGAAGCTTCCAGCCTTGGCTTCCCCTCTCTGTCACCCAGCACCCGGGTACTCGTCCCGGTCATCGCCTTTCAAGGTTAATATTACTGTTTTTTGCTTATTTTGTCAAGCCCGAATTTCTTCGGCCCTTATCTCCGATTGAATTCAGGCCCAAGACCATGGCGAATCCTCAGCTTAAGGCGAAGGCCGACTTCAATGGGCATGGCCACTCAATTGGCATGAGAGGTTCCGAAAGGGAAATTTGGCAAAGATTGCGCTTGATGGTATACTGAAAGCGAAGATTAACCCCTTGCCCGAGGGGGAACACTTGCGGAGGAGGTAAGTTTATGTACCGCAAAAGGCTGCTTCTCATAATTGCGGTAATCACTGCCCTCACACTGCTGGCGGCCTGCGCTACCCCTACACCCGTTGTAGTAGAAAAGCCCGTTATCAAAAAGATAAAGGCCGCTTTCATCTACGTAGGCCCCATCGGAGACTATGGCTGGACCCACGCCCACGATGTAGGCCGAAAGTATGTCCAGGCAGAATTCAAGGACTGGCTTGAAACCGTGTATGCCGAATCCGTCCCCGAGGCCGATGCTCCCCGTTACCTGGACCGCTTCGTGGTTGAGGAGAAAGCCGACGTTGTTTTCACTACCTCTTTCGGTTTCATGGATGCTACCATAGAAGCCGGCAAGAAGTATCCAGACAAAATCTTCTTCCACTGCTCCGGGTACAAGCGGGCCAAGAACGTGGGCACCTATTTCGCCGAACTCTACCAGCTTTATTACCTCAACGGCCTAATGGCTGGGGCCCTCACTAAGAGCGGGAAAGTCGGCTACGTGGCAGCTCACCCAATCCCCGAAGTGGTCCGCCACATCAACGCCTTCGCCCTGGGCGTGAAAGAGGTCAATCCTAACGCCAAGGTGGATGTCCGCTGGCTCTTCAGCTGGTATGACCCGGCCAAGGCCCGCGAGGCCGCCGAAGCCATGATCGCCGATGGGGTTGATGTCCTGGCCTTCACCGAGGACTCCCCGGCCGTAATCCAGGTTGGCGAAGAATATACCACCAAGAAAGGCAAGCCCATTTACACCTTCTCCCACTACAGCCCGATGCTCCAATACGGCCCCAATTCCGCCGTCAGCGGTCAGCTTGTGCACTGGGAGAAAATTTACGAGGATATCCTCATGAAGATTTACCTGGGCGTCTACAACAATCAGAACCTGGAGAACGTGGACTACTGGTGGTTGCTCAAGGAAGGGGCTGTGGAGCTTGGCGCCGAATTCGGGAAGCCCATCAACCCCAAGTTTGAGGATGCGCTCAAGGCCGTTAAGGTTAAAGACCCCGTCCTGGGCGAAATAAGCGTATATGACCTGGTCTTCAAGCGCCTGGAGCAGATGAAGGAGCCCACTGTCCTGTTTGACCCCTTCACTGGCCCGATCTATGACCAGGATGGCAAGCTTCGGATTGAACCTGGGCGCCGCGCTTCCCACGACGAACTCTGGACCATAGACTGGTTTGTGGACAACATCGTGGCCAAGATACCCAAGTAAACGCTGGGCGAAAGGGGGGTGGCCTTCGGGCGCCCCCCTTTTATTTTTCCCTATCGGAGGACTTATGGAGGAGCTGGAGTTTGACCTGGCAATAGTAGGGGCAGGGCCGGCAGGATATGTGGCGGCTATAAGAGCTGCTCAGCTTGGCGCTAAGGTTGCTATCGTAGAGAAGGATAGGGTCGGAGGCACATGCCTGAACCGAGGTTGCATCCCTTCCAAAGCCCTCCTCCATGCCGCAGAAATGGCCGAAGAAGTTCGCCGAGCCCACGCCTGGGGGGTGAAAGTCAATTTTGAGGGGTTTGACCTCCAAGCCCTGAGGGATTTCAGGGATAGGACTGTGGAAAGGATGGTAAAGGGGGTGGAAACACTTCTCAAAAGCTACCGCATCCCTTCCTTCCAAGGTGAAGCCTCCTTCCTTGACCCTTTGACCTTGAAAGTTGCTACCGGCGAAGGGGAGGTCCGCCTTAAGGCCCGCAATTTCCTAATCGCTACCGGCTCTGAGCCGGCAATCCCCCCTATTCCAGGAGCAAACTTGCCTGGAGTTGTGGATTCGGATGAAATAACCAGGCTGGAAAGTATCCCCGATTCCCTGGTAATAGTGGGGGCAGGGGTCATAGGGATGGAGCTTGCCACTCTCTATAGCAGCCTGGGAAGCAAAGTGACGGTCCTGGAGCTTTTACCTCGCATCCTCCCCCCAGCCGATGGCGCAATCGCTTCCAGATTCCTGGCCTTAATCAAAAAGCGAGGGGTTGAGGTCATCACATCTTTCAGGGTAGAAACGATAGAGCAAGAGGGGGATAAGCTTAAGGTGATTGGCAGCGGGGAAAAGCCCCTCCAGCTTCTGGCCGATAAAGTAATTCTGGCAGTGGGGAGGAGGCCTTACACCCGCAACCTCAACCTTGAGGGGATTGGGGTCAAGGTGGAGAAAGGTTTTGTTAAGGTTGACAGCTTCTTGCAGACCTCAATCCCTCACATTTACGCTGCAGGGGACTGCGTAGGCGGAGCCCTCATGGCCCACAAGGCCTCCTATGAGGGGGAGATAGCGGTTGAAAACGCCCTCGGCCACAAGCGGACTCCTGATTATCGTGCCATCCCTTACTGCATCTACACCTCACCGGAAATTGCTGGGGTTGGCCTTACAGAAGAGGCGGCCAAGGAAGAGGGGATAGATTACGAAGTAGCCAGCTTCCCCCTCACCGCCAATGCCAGGGCTTGGGCCATGGATTCGGCCGAAGGGATTGTGCGGCTGATTTACTTAAGAGGCTCTGGGGAGCTCATTGGAGCCCACATAATGGGCCCATGGGCAGGGGAGTTGATAGGCGAGCTTGCCTTAGCAGTGCGGTTACACCTCAAGGCTCAGGATTTGGCCTGGACAGTTCACCCTCATCCTTCTCTCTCCGAAGCTTTGATGGAAGCAGCCAAGGCCGCTTTCTACGGCGAGGCCATACATTATAGGACGATGCGCCGTAAATCTTAACGTAGGCACCCCAGGGCAATGGCTTAAAGAATGTGTCCCGATTTCGTCGGGAGCCTTTCCCGCGCTTTTATCCGAAGGCGGGCTTTAATTGTTGGAGGTAGAGGAGCAGTGCTTTCTCCCAGGGGGCTTCGCCCCCCTGGCCCCCCCTTTGCCCACCCCCGTGGGCTGATGGTTCGCCAGTGGTTTGGGCCCCACTCGTGGCCCGGTTGCTAATGCGGGCTACTCGCCCCTTGTTTTATTCTGGGGGCACATCCCCCAAACCCCCTGGGAGGGGGCTGCGCCCCCTCCACCCCCGTTTGGCCCACCCTCGCAGGCTTAGGGTTTGCCGGCGTTTTGGGTCCCACTCGTGGCGGGGTTGCTAATGCGGGCTACTCGCCCCTTGTTTTATTCTGGGGGCACATCCCCCAGACCCCCTGGGAGGGGGCTGCGCCCCCTCCACCCCCGTTTGCCCGCCCTCGTGGGCTTTGGGTTCGCTGGCGTTTTGCCCCTCTCCGAGGCGGAGAAGTGAGAACCCCGCCAAATTTTCCCTCTTCCCTCGCAGGGAAGGGGGTCAGGGGGTTAGGTCGGAAAGGTACACCCCCCACAGCCCCCCGCCATGGGGGCTCCGCCCCCTGGACCCCCCTTTGCCCACCCCCGTAGGCTTAGGGTTTGCCGGCGTTCTGGGTCCCACGAGGGGGCTGATTTCTACCCCAACCAACCGCTGGGGCAGAGTGGGTTCCGGCGCCCTCCGCGTTCCTTAGCCGGGCATTTCTTGCTAAGTAGCAAATTTTGTGCTAAGCTTTCATTGAAACTATCCTCTGGTAAGGAGAAGAGGGATGCCTAAAATCCTTTTGGTTGATGATGACCCCAAAGCGGTGAAGCTCATGGGCTACATCCTCCTCAAAGAAGGCTATGAGGTTGTCCCCGCCTTGAGCGGCAAAGAGGCCTTGGAGCTTCTGGATAGGGAAAAGATTGACTTGGTTATCCTTGACATAATGATGCCGGAAATGGACGGGTACGAGGTTTGCCGGAGGATAAGGGCCAATCCTGCTACCGCCAAAATCCCAGTGGTAATGCTCACAGCCAAAGCTATGCCCGAAGACCGAATCGCCGGCTACGAAGCCGGAGCCGACCATTACTTAACTAAGCCCGTCCTCCCAGCCGAGCTCGTAGCTACAGTTAAGGCTATCTTAGCCAGAGCAATGGTGGAAGTCCCCAAGGGTAAGGTAATCACCTTCATCGGGGTCAAAGGCGGGGTTGGCGTTACTTCCGTTGCCGTCAATGTAGGAGTAACTTTGGCCAGGGAAGGTTCAAAAACCATCTTCTTAGACATGCAGCCCTATGGGTTGGCCGCAGCTTCTCAGCTTGGCTTGCCTATAAGCAGGGTTGACCCCTCCTTCCTTCGGATGAAGCCACAGGATGTGACCAAGCCTGCTGCCGAATCTTTCCTGGTAAAGCATGCCAGTGGCCTCCTGGTTTTCCCCTCAATCTACCCAGATTACTCCGTCGGCGGAGTGCCGCCGGAACTTGTGCGCAAGCTCATCCAAACCCTTAGCTTCATGGCCGATTTCCTCTTAATTGATGCGGGGTCACGCATAGACCAAGCCACCGAAGAGGCCATTAAGGAAGCAGACCGAGTGGTATTGGCTGTAGAGCCGGAACCTCTATCCTTGAAGCTGGGCAATGCCATGATTAAGGAGCTGGGCCGGCTTGGCGTTGGAAGCCTCAAGCTTATTATTGTCTCTGTAAACAGGGCCAGGGCCCAGATTGCTTTCACCAAGCAAGAAGCCGAGGCCATCTTGGGCAGCGCTATAAATGTGACTATCCCACCCGCCCCCGAACTCTTCTTCCAATCCATAAAGGATGGAGTGCCTGCGGTAATATTACAGCCATCGTCCTTGGTGGCCGAGCAGATAAAGGCAGTAGCCAGCCTAATTAAGGAGGCGAAAAGTTGAAGCCCCTCTTGAGCCACCGGTGGGACCTCCCGGTTGAAGAAGCCCAGGAACTGCAGCGGCAGCTGGCTTCAAAGGTCATAAAGGAAAGGACTTTCGGAGAAATAAGGCTGGTGGCAGGCATAGATGTAGGATTCAGGGGCGAAGAAGCCGTAGCCGGAGTTGTGGTCCTGCAATACCCTGAGATGACCGAAGTGGAAAAGGCCACCGTTAAAGTCCCGGTAACCTTCCCCTACATCCCTGGACTTTTAGCCTTCCGCGAAGGCCCAGCCATAGTCGCAGCCCTGGAGAAGCTCCAGAGCGAGCCCGACCTTCTCATCGTGGATGGGCAAGGCATCGCTCACCCCCGCCGGATGGGAATCGCCACGCACATCGGGCTTATCTTTGATAAGCCTTCCATAGGCTGTGCCAAATCCCGCCTCTCCGGTTCTTACCACGAACCAGGTTTGGAAAAAGGCTCCTGGTCTTACCTCTACGATGGGCCTGAGATTATAGGGGCCGTTTTGAGGACAAAGGAGAAGTCTCCGCCTTTGTTCATTTCCATAGGCCATAGGGTTGACTTAAAGAGTGCTCTGGAAATCGTCTTGGCCTGCTGCCGTAGCGACCGCTTGCCCGAACCAACTCGGCTTGCCCACCTCCTGGTTTCCGGCAAACAGCGGCAAGCAACGCTCTTCTCTTTCTAAGGGGGAAGACTTTCCCAGGACGAAATTGACAAAGAGCTCGGCTGAAGGTAATATTAGTTCAGCTTGTTCTGGTTTGAGGAGGAGGGATGGGGAAAAGGGAAATGCGAGGATTGATAATCGGCGGGATTGCAGGCGCTCTTGCAGGGATGGCAGTGGCCTGGATTCTTTTGACACGCCCCCAGGGTGAATCCGAAAAGCAAGAGTTCTCCTGGACCGAAGTGTTGAAATTAGCGGCTTCTTTCCTGCGGTTGGCGGAGAGGCTTTCGCATCTGCTATGAACTGGGTAAAGCTATCCCTCCTAACCGTTCTCATCCTCTCCCTCCTGGGGGCTAACATAACCTACTCGGCCGGTAAGGACCAGGTAGAGGCCATCCTGTCCAAAATGACCCCCGAAGAGAAAGTTGGCCAGTTGTTTCTGGTTACTTTCTCCGGCTCCAACGTTTCCCTCGATTCCCCCATAGGGAGGCTAATCCAGGAATTCAAAGTTGGGGGAGTGGTCATTTCGGCTAAGAACGGCAATTTCTCCAATGGCCTTGAAACCCCAACCCAAGTCCTTTCCTTAACCCAGAGCCTTCAATCTCTGGCCCTGAACTCCACCTCCATCCCCCTCTTCATCGGGATAAGCCGCGATGGAGACTTCTCCCAACTCCGCTCGGGCTTCACCCTCGTGCCGAACTATATGGCCATCGGGGCTACATGGGATGAAAACCAGGCGGAGCTTGTCGGTTCCATCGTTGGGGCTGAATTGGCGGCGGTAGGGATAAACATGCTCCTTGGCCCTTCTTTGGATGTGGTAGACCGGCCTGAAGTGGCGATAAAGTCCAAGATAGGGACTAAGACCTTCGGCGGAGACCCATACTGGGTGGGGAAGATGGGCAAGGCCTACATCAAAGGGGTCCATTCGGGAAGCAAGGGCCGGGTCATAACCGTGGCCAAGCACTTCCCCGGCCGCGGGGGAAGCGATAGGCCGGCGGAAGAGGAAGTGGCTACAATCCAGAAATCGGTCCAAGAACTGCGCAAGATAGAGCTTGCCCCCTTCCTGGCCGTTACCCAAGCCCAGAAAGAGGAAACTGCCGATGCCCTCATGAGCTCCCACATCCGCTACCGAGGATTCCAAGGGAACATCCGCGAGCTTACCCCTCCCTTAAGCCTTCACCCTCAAGGCCTTGGCGCTATCCTCTCCATGCCTGAGTTCGCTTCCTGGCGAGAGAAGGGCGGAATCTTCATCACCGAATCCCTCGGAGCCCAGGCCCTTAAGCGCTATTACGACCCCCAACTTTCCTCCTTCCCCTTCAAACGCATAGCCCAAGAGGCCTTCCTGGCCGGAAACGACATCCTTTTCCTCTCCGATTTCTCCCTCTCCGGCTCGTGGGAAGAGCACTACGAAAACATAATCCAGACCATCCTTTTCTTCCGAGAGAAGTATGTTAATGACCCTACCTTCAGGGCAAGGGTGGATGAATCCTGCCGCCGAATCCTGAGCATTAAGCTTCGCCTCTATCCCCACTTCTCCACTGAGGAAGTGCTTACCCCTCCCGTAAGCCTGGAGGCAGTGGGCTCTTTTGCCGAAAAGCTCCTCACCCTTGCTGCTCGCTCCATAACCCTGGTTTATCCCGACCGTAACGAGCTTGGGAGCCGCATGCCCTCCCCACCCCTATCCAAGGACCAAATCCTCATCTTCTCCGATAGCCGCATCATAAAAGATTGCCCGGATTGTCCCGAGGTTCAATCTCTCCCTGTGGATGCTTTGGAAAGCATTATGCTTAGGCTGTACGGCCCCAAAGCCATAGGGCAAATAGAGCCCGAGAAAATCCACAGCTTCCCCTTCTCCCGCCTGAAGAGTTTCCTCGCTTCACCTGGGGAGGATAAGGAACTGGAAGCCCTTTTCTCCAAAGCAACCTGGCTCATATTCGCCATGCAGGACCTGAACCCTGAAGATTACCCTGCCTCCGATGCTTTCAAGGAGCTTTTGCGGCGCCGTCCTGAGCTTCTCCGAGATAAAAAAGTTATCGCCATAAGCTTTGGTGCCCCCTATTACCTTGACACCACGGAGATAAGCAAGCTCACGGCTTACTATGCAGCCTATAGCCCCTTGCCTTACTTCATTGAATACACTGTCAGAGCCCTGTTCCAGGAATTTATCCCTCACGGAGCACCACCGGTGAGCGTGCCAGGCGCAAACTACGACCTCATAGTTCAGACAGAGCCTGACCCAGACCAGGTTATTGAACTGCAAATAGAGGGGGCACCCGGAGGGGGAGAGTCTAAGCCTTTGGACCTTAGGCCTGGTAGCTCCTTCAAAATCCGGACTGGGGTCATTCTTGACCGCAACGGTTACCCTGTGCCCGATGGCACACCGGTTGTGTTCAGGCTCTTCTATCCTGCCGAATCCCTGGAGCTTCCCCGCCGGGAAGTTACCACCGTAAACGGCATAGCCGAAGTTTCCTTAACCTTGGAGCGAACAGGCCAGTTGGAAATAACGGCCTCAAGCCTTTCGGCTACCAAGTCCACCAAGATTGTGGTGACCGTCCAGGAAAACCAGCCGGCCATCTTAGCCACCGTAGTCCCTCCTCCAACCCCGACCTTCACCCCTGTTCCAACCCCTACGCCTACACCGACCCCTTCACCTACTCCCACCCCTACGCCTGCTCCGGCCTCCGGGCCTACGCCTTCGCATTTCACTGGCGCTGTGGCCGGTATAATCTTGGCCGGGGCGATTAGCCAGATTAGAGAGGCTCGGCTTAGAATCAGATTGAGGAGACTACTTCTGGTCACTATTGTCGGCCTGGCCGGATACATAGCCTGCGCCGTGATTGCTATCCTCGTAGGTGGCGAAGGGGGGAAAGCCATCGTAAAAAGCTTGCCATTTGTGAGCTCTGCCTTAGCCTTAGCACTCAGCATTTTTGGCCTGAGACGAAAGGGGTAGAAATGTTTGGCATGAAATTTCTGACGCAGATTAACTTCATCCTTTCGTCCGGGATTGTGCTAATTGCCTTTTCCCTCCTGGCCTACATGGCTTCCACCAATTTCTCTAACCCTGTAGCCAGGGCTTTCTGTGCGATGATGGCCTTCGTTATCGCTACCTACAGTGGTGACCTTGTCATCCCCAACGTTAAGGAGCTAAACACGGCTTTCTCCTGGTTGCGTTTCCAATGGCTGGGCATTTCCTTCATCCCTGCCGCTTACTTCCACTTCGCCGATGCCATCTTGAGGGCTTCGGGCTCTTTCTCCCTCTGGCGGAGGTGGATTTCCTGGGTTCTGTACATCCTAAGCCTCCTATTCTTCCTAATAGCCCTGAAGACTGACCTCTTAGTTTACGATGGCCGTTACCATGGTGGGCTCGTTTACCTCACTCCTGGCCCGCTCTTCCCCATTTTCACCGCTTTCTTCTTCCTCTCCTGCCTTTCCAGCCTGTTCATCCTCTACAAGGCGAGGCAGAAGGCCTTTACCTCCACATCCCGCCGGCGCCTTTCCTACCTCTTGGGGGCATTCATCGGGCCTGGGATAGGAGTTTTCCCCTACTTGCTCCTCTCCCGAACTGCTAACCTTTTAACCCCACCACTGGTCCTTTTCCTCTCCATAGTGGGCAACGTAATGGTGGCTCTAATGCTTACAGTCATGGCCTACGTAGTCGCTTATTACGGCGCCCTCGCCCCCGACCGAATAATCAAGCACCAGCTCATCCACTACCTCCTGCGTGGGCCTTTCGTCGGCATATGCGTCATAGGAGTAATCTTGCTTCTATCCGGAGTTGATAGCTTCCTCGGCCTGCCCGGCGAAACCGTCACCATCTTCGCTGTGGTCATGACCATAGTCTTCCTCCAAATCCTCATAAACAAGGCCAAACCATTCATTGACCGCCTCATCTACAGCCGCGACCGGGATGAGGTCACTTGGATTCAGGAATTGGACAAGAGGCTTCTGACCACGACCGACTTACAGCAGTTCTTAGAGAGCATTCTGGTGGCGTTGTGCGAGCTGCTCAGAGTGCGGTGGGGGTTTGTAACCTTCCAAGGCAAGACCGTGGAGGCTCATTGTGGGCCGCTTTCTGCGGTTAGCAAGGCCCTCAATTCCCTCCCAGCTTCCCTGGAGAAAGCGCCCAGAGTCAATTTAGCCGAGGACCTCAATATTTACGACCTTGGCTTCTGGGTCATACCCATAAAGCTGAACGAAGAGGAAATAGGCCTTTTGGCTTTAGAGGCCCCTCCCCCTGAAGCCGAGTTCTCCTCCGAGGAGCTGGAAGTTTTCAATACCCTGGTCCGAAGGATTGCCAGGGCTCTTGAAGATAGGGTCCTTCAGCAGAAGGTCTTTGAGGCCCTCCAGCACATAATCCCCGATGTGGAAAGCATAAGGAAGTGGCAGAGCTCCCTTTATTCCATGCCCCTGGAGGGAGCGGAAGCCATCCTGGAGCTGGCTGGCCCCGAATATCAGCATTGGATTAAAGAGGCCTTAAGCAATTATTGGGCCGGCCACAAGCTTGCCCAAAGCCCTCTGCTCAAGCTCAAAGTTGTGGAGAAGGCCCTGGCTGAGCACGAAGGCAACCCCGTAAAGGCGCTGAGGGCAGTCCTCAAAGAAGCCATTGAAGCCTTGAAGCCTGAGGGCAAACATCCCTCGGGTTCTCTGGAATGGATGCTTTACAACATCCTGGAAATGCGCTTCCTCCAAGGTAAGCGCCCACGCGAAGTGGCCGAACGCTTGTCAATAAGCGAATCGGACCTTTACCGAAAGCAGAGGATAGCAATTGAGCAAGTCTCAAAAATCTTGGCCGAAATGGAACGGAGGGAAGCCTATGGCAATGGAAAACATGATGGATGAGGCTGTAATTTCCGAACCCCATTTCCAGGGGGAAATGTCTTCCGCCGATTGGGAAGAAGTGGAGCGCCTGTTCCGAACCGGGGCTATCCTGGAGCTCCCGATCATAGGCTACAACCGCGGCGGCTTCGTCGTCCAATTCAACAGCATAAAAGGCTTTGTCCCGCTATCCCAAGTCTCCTTTGTCCCCTACGGCCTATGCCCCAAAGACAGGCTTTCTTTCCTGGCTCGGTGCGTTGGGGAAAAACTCAGGCTCAAGATTGTTGAATTAGACCGCACTCGCAATAGGCTCGTCCTATCGGAAAGGGAGGCTATCTTGCAGGATAAGGGGGAAGAATTCTGGCAGAAAATCCGGCCGGGCCAGGTCCTTAAAGGCATTGTTACGACCCTGAGGCCGTTCGGGGCTTTTGTGGAGCTCGGCGGACTGGAAGGCTTGGTCCACATCTCGGAAATCTCCTGGAGCAGGATTGAACACCCTTCCCAGGTCCTTAGCCCCGGCCAGGAAGTGGAGGTTTTGGTCTTGGATGTAGTCCCCCACGAGAGGAAGATTGCCCTGAGCATAAAGCAGCTCCAGCCTAACCCCTGGATTGGGGTTGAGGAAAGGTACAAAGTGGGGCAAATCGTAAGGGGAAGGGTGACCAATGTCGTGGATTTTGGGGTATTTGTAGAAGTTGAAAAGGGGCTTGAGGGCCTAATCCACATCTCCGAGTTAGCCGAAGGCAACTTCATGCACCCCCGCAATGTTGTAGAAGAAGGGGACGAAGTTTTGGCTATGGTCTTGGAAGTTGATGAGGAAAGCCGTAAGCTCAGCCTGAGCACCAGGAGGGTGCCGCATTCCATCTTGAAGAAAAAGAAATGAACTGGAGGGAGAAGCTTAGGAAACTAAAGCGGGCGGGCCCTTACACTCTGATGGCTATAGGGGTCCTGACTTTCATAGGGATTCTGCCCTGGGAAGGTGGAATAGTAACTGGATGGTTTGGGAGGTGGTGGCGGCTGCTTTTTGGGCTGGGGTCTTTCCCGGCCTCCCTCCTCCTCTGCTTTCTGGGATGGTCGCTGCGGAAGAAGGAGCCGCCTTGGAAGCTATTGGCTGGCCTTGAGCTCTGCTTCTTCTCCCTCTTGGCCCTTTTGCACCTACTCTGGCCCACTCCTGACCCCCTGAGTTTAGCCTATTCAGGGGGAGGGGGAGGGTATGTGGGATGGGCTATTTCCTCATCTTTTGCCTCCTTAATGGGCAAGGCCGGAAGCGCTTTAGCCCTCCTGGCCTTAACTTTCTTGGGGGGAAGCCTGGTAAGCTACCCGGCCAAAGCGCCTGCTCCTCAACCTCCGGCCCATAAGCCTCAACCGAAATCCCCTCCACCCAAACCCCAGAAACCCCAGCCCGCCCCCGCACCCACAAAGACCCCGAAGGACCTGCCACCCATGGACTTGTTCCGCCCACCCAAACCGAAGAAAACTGAGGACCTGGACCTGCAAAAGACGGCCCAGCTTTTGGAAAGAACTTTAGCTGGGTTCAACATCCCGGCCAAAGTTGTGGCTATAAATCCTGGCCCCGTAGTGACCCAGTTTGGGATTGAGCCGGGCTTTGTGGAAAAGGTTGGGAGGGACGGGAAAATCCAGCGGACTAAAGTTAGGGTTGCCCAAATAGCCGCTCTGGCTGATGATATAGCCCTGGCCCTATCCGCATCCCCCATACGCATTGAGGCCCCTGTCCCCGGCCGCCCTTACATCGGGATAGAAGTCCCCAACAAGAAGCCGGCCTTGGTCACCCTGCGTGAGGTAATGGAAAGCAAAGAATTCCGCCAGGCAAAGGCCCCCCTCAAACTGGCTTTAGGGAAAGGGGTATCGGGGGCCCCTGTGATAGCCGACCTGGCTTCCATGCCCCACCTCCTTATCGCCGGAGCTACCGGCTCCGGGAAAAGCATATGCATCAATTCCATCGTAACCTGCCTTGTAACCCAGCACCCGCCTGAGAAACTCCGCTTAATCCTCATAGACCCAAAGCGAGTTGAGCTCGTGCACTTTAATGGCCTACCCCACCTCATAGGCCCGGTAATCGTAGAAGTAGAAGAGGCCGTAAAAGCCTTAAACTGGCTATTGAGGGAAATGGAAGCCAGGTATGAGAAATTTGCTCAAAGCGGGACCAGGAACATTGAAGAATACAACGCCAGCAATCCAGCGGAGCCAATGCCTTGGATAGTCCTCATCGTAGATGAGCTGGCGGACTTGATGCTTGCTGCCGGTGATGAAATAGAAGGGATGCTCATACGCCTGGCCCAGCTCAGCCGGGCCACCGGAATACACATAATCTTGAGCACTCAGAGGCCGAGTGTGGACGTTATAACCGGCCTGATAAAGGCTAACTTCCCGGCCCGGATAAGTTTCCTGGTCACAAGCCAGGTAGATTCCAGGGTAATCTTGGACATGGCCGGGGCTGAGCGCCTCCTGGGCAAAGGGGACATGCTCTTCCTCCCCCCAGATCAACCTTACCCGATAAGGGTGCAAGGGTGTTATGTGTCCAAGGAAGAAGTGAGGAAAGTAGTTGAATTTTGGCGGGCAAGGAGGCCGTTTGAAGTTCCTCCATCCGCCCCTTGGGGGAAGGAGGTTCCCAAGGGTGAAGAAGAGGAGCTCATAACGGAAGCGTTGGGAGTCCTTGCCTCCTACAAGCGCATATCCGTCTCCCTCCTCCAGCGCAAACTGCACCTTGGTTATCCGAAAGCTGCTCGCCTTCTGGAGACGCTGGAGGAAAGAGGATACGTCTATTACGATGAGGACCTAAAAGCTTACGTGCCTGCGAAAGGAGGGGAAACCGATGAGCCCTAAGAAAGAGGAGCCTAAGAAGAAGAAAGAAGTCCTGGAAGTGGACGGGACCGTAATCCAGGCCCTTCCCAATGCCATGTTCAAAGTCAAGCTTGACACCGGCCACGAGGTCCTGGCCCACGTCTCAGGCAAAATGCGCATGTATTACATCCACGTATTGGTGGGCGACAGGGTAAAGGTTGAGCTCTCACCCTACGACCTTACGAGGGGCCGAATTGTTTACCGGTATAAGTAAGAGGCTGAAGAAGCCTCTCCTTTGGCGTGGCCTTATCCTTCTCATAATCTTGTGGGTTGTTACAAGGCCTGCCCCCATAATCGTCACCCTCGGCCCCCCTCAGAAAGTCGTCACCATAAACCCCAAGATTGGGGTCCACACCCGCCTCACCGATGAAGTTGAGGAATGGAAGATAAAACGGACCCTCCAAATGGTCCGGGAGATGGGAGCACCATGGATTGTGGAATACTTCCCCTGGGGCTATTATGAACCTAAGAAAGGCGTTTACAACTGGGCTCACCCCGATATTGTAGTCAAGCACGCTTTAAACCAAGGCCTTACGGTCATAGCCAGGCTGGGCTTTGTGCCCAAATGGGCCCGCCCGAAGGATTCCATCGTGTCTTACCTGGACCCAGAGCACTACGATGACTTTGGGGATTTCGTTTACGCCTTCGTTGAGCACTACCGAGGGAAAATCCGCTACATAATCATCTGGAACGAGCCGAACATAGCTCTGGAGTGGGGATACAGGCCTGTGGACCCAGAGGCCTACACCGAACTTCTGAAAGTAGCTTATCGCCGGGCCAAAGAGGCCGACCCCGAAGTCCAAGTCTTGGCCGGAGCATTAGCCCCTACCCTTGCCCCTCCTGGTGACCCATGGGGGATGAACGATTTGGATTTCCTGAGGGGTATGTATCGGGCTGGGGCGAAGGATTACTTTGATATCCTCGCCGTCCACTCCTACGGCTGGACTTTTCCGCCCGACGACCCACCTGCTCCGGACAAGGTTAATTTCCGGCGGGTTGAGCTGCTGCGTCGGATAATGGAGGAGAACGGTGATGCCCAAAAGCCCATTATCATAACCGAAGGGGGGTGGAACGACCATCCCCGCTGGAGCAAAGCTGTTAGGCCTGCCCAAAGGGTGGAATACACCATAAGAGCTTACGAGATTGCCCTCAAGGAGTGGGAATGGTGCCAGGCCGTTTGCCTCTGGGCCTTCCGCTACCCTTGGGCTACCCATACCTACCAGGATTACTTCACCTTCGTGGCCGTGGACTTTACCCCTAAACCCATCTATTTTGAGGTGCAAAGATATGCCCGCGGTGAGCTGGCTCAGGAAAAATTACCTTAAACTACTGCCTCTCCCCCTTGTGCTCCTGGGGCTTACCGTTTTCCTCCTACTTTTCCGGAAAGACAGCACTTGGGAGGAAATCCTCAAGCGCGGCTCCATAGCCGTATGCCTTGACCCAAGCTACCCACCCTTTGAGTATACCGATGAGGCCACAGGCGAGCTCCGCGGATTTGATGTGGAAATGGCCAAAGCCATCGGAGACTACTTAGGCCTCAAGGTAGAGATACTGACAGTTGGCTTTGACGGTTTATACGATGCCGTAAAGGGCCGAAAATGCGATGTGGCAATCTCCGCTTTGCCCTATGACCCCCTTCTTACGCAGGACGTAGCCTTCTCCATCTCCTACTTTGAAGCCGGCCTTATGCTGGTAGTGAAAGAGGGGGAGGAGAACATTCACTCCCCTGATGACCTGAAAGGGAAGAAAGTGGCGGTGGAATGGGGGTCAACCGGTGACGTAGAAGCACGACGGCTTAAGATAAAACTGGGTGAACTGGAAATAAAGCCTTATCCGACAGTAGAAGAGGCCCTGCGGGCAGTAAAAGAAGGCCAAGCCGATGCTTGCCTTGCCGATGCTGTATCCGCTTACTCTTACTGGGGGCGGGAAGGAGGGGTAAAAGTCATCGCTCCGGCTTTAATCAGCACCCCCTACGTGGCCGTAGTCAACATAAAAAACAAAGCCCTTTTGGGAAAGATAAACGAAGCCCTCTTCCACCTCCGCAAGACTGGCTACCTCCACTCCTTAGCCGAAAAATACTTTGGAGTTCGGCCGGCTAATCTATGGCCTTAATTTCCACGAAGGAAATCTTGCCTGGCTCTACTACCACCCTCCGCTTGTAAATGTGCGGTCCAACCTTCACTTCCAGCACATACTCCCCTGGCTCCACATCCCCGAAGACAAAATTCTCCCCAAGCTCATCATCGGAATTTATCCCCTGCCCGAGTCGGTAAGTCCAGCTCTCCCATCTCTCTTTCCCCTCAAGGATTACCAACACTTCTGGAGGGAATTTCCCCTGCGCATCCAAGATTCTTCCGGCCACTATCCCTCGCCTTGGGAGAGGCTCCATCCACAGTAGGGGGTTCCGGGTAGAAGCGTAAGAATTTTCTCCAACTCGCACCTCAAAGTGAAGGTGATATCCGAGGGCGATGCCGCTTTTCCCCACGAACCCAACTGTTTCCCCTCTTTTAACCTTCTGCCCCGGTTCTACCAGGACCTTGGAAAGGTGGCCGTAGAGGTAATACACCGGTTGGCCTTTATAATCCTGGTCAAGCTTCACAATGACCAAATTGCCGTAGAAATCGGTAGTGGGGCCGTAAGCGACCTGGCTATCGTCCCCGGCGGCGACAACTTCTCCATCGCCTGCGGCCAGGACCCTTGTATCTGGATTTCCGGCCATATCAATCCCGTGGTGGATGAGATACTCCCCTCCTCCGGTAGTCCCGTAGGGGTACAATAAATTCACCCATCCCCCTTCCTTTAGCGAGATAGGCCTTGAGAGCCACAAATGTGCTGGGGCCAAAATCTTAGCTTGAGGCAAAGCGAAAGGAGTTGGAGTCAAAGTGGGCGTAGGGGAGGGGATTGCGGTGGGGGCTAAAGTAGGAGTAGGGCTTGGGGTTGGAGTGGGGGTAGAAGTAGCGGTTGGGGTAGGGGTAAAGGTAGGAGTTGTCAAAAGCTTGGAATGAGATGGCCCTTCCCAAACCTGAGAAGCGGCCACCATACCTGCAATCGCCAGCGTTATAAGAAAAGCCAAGCCATTTCTACCTTTCACCCTCGGTCCCTCCTCCGAACATTATCCAAGATTATAGCACCTTATCACCTCCAAGACAAAGCCGCCGTGCTGGCTATTAAAGCGGGGGTGGAGGGGGCGAAGCCCCCTCCCAGGGGGATTGGGGGATGTGCCCCCAAGAACATTAAAATAGGGGGCGAGTAGCCCGTATTAGCAACCCCGCTACGAGTGGGACCCAAAACGCCGGCGAACCCTCAGCCCACGGGGGTGGGCAAAATGGGGGGTCCAGGGGGGCGAAGCCCCCATGGCGGGGGGCGTGGGGGGGGGCCCCCC
>JGI24721J26819_10000352_pt1 | contig 49771 bp, 47 predicted proteins | sample YelNatPaOPGAMG01_FD_26819 | JGI IMG/M metagenome (IMG submission 26819) | reverse complement strand
TGGAGCACTAAATCAATATCACTTGGTATGCTTTTCTTGAGAAGGTCGTAGTTTAGGATATCTCCTTGAATAACCTCAAGATTAGGATGCCCCCACAAGCCNGAACCTTCAAGCGAGTTCCGGGACAGATTATCATAGACAATAATCTCATTATCANCAATAAGCCGTCTGATTAGATTAGTACCGATNAAGCCNGCTCCACCTGTAATGAAGANTTTTTTACCCTTTATCATTGCTCAACCCTTCCNCTGGACCTACTAATTGGCTTTATAATCTGCTCCCCAGCCCGGCCATCACCTTATGGCCAGGCTGACTCTCTTCCTGGGCCGTTACTCGGGGTAACCCTTACCATGGTTCAAACTGCCACTTCTAAGGTGGCGAAGGTGACGGATTCGGGTTGCGGAATTCCCTCGCCAGCCTCTAGGCGATCCTCTATATGCAGGCGGATAGCATCTTTTATGTTGTTTAGTACCTCTTCGTAAGTCTCGCCGTGAGTATAGCACCCGTGAAGTTCAGGGCAAAAAGCGAAGTAACCTTCCTCTTCCCGATCGCGGGTATAGTCGCTGCTTCCCAGCTCAAACTGCTGGAGAAACCGCACCAATCCTACAGGCCCCAAGGCCCTGGTCAGGGCCTCAATACCTCGCTTCCTAATCTCGGCTGGGGGCGCCTTTTGAAGAGCCATCGCACGTCACCTCCATAAGCCATAGGATAGGGTTCACAACCGTTATATGCAAAACATATCCATGCTGCTAAGCCTTTGCCAAGAGCTGATCATCTGTGGTAAGAAAAACCTCAGTACTTCCGGCCTCGGCACAGGCAAGATTTAGAGCGTCAAGGGCTTTGAAACCGTGGCATTCGACTCCACGGCCCGAGTTTGCACCGCTTCGCTCACGACCTTCTTAACATGAGCCACAAAACCGAGATGAAAAACTTTACGCCGCCGGTCCACACCAGGGATACGTGAGATTTCATAATCTACGGCTTCGCTACCGACGAAACAGAATAATCCCANCCTCTGCCATCCTTCCGATCGCCCTCTTCATCTCCAGGGCCTCCTCCTCCGTGTAAATATGGGGCTCAAGGCGAGGAAGATCTAAGACCTTCTTCACCAAAGCATAGGCATCTGCTCTTTTTCCCCCACGGTGGACCACGAGGAGGTCGATGTCGCTACCGATGGTGTAATTCCCCTTGGCATAGGAGCCGAAGAGGACTGCCCAGGCCAGTGGGAGCACCTTGTCGAGCTCTTTTAAGCGCTCGGAAAGGATGCGGACGACCTCATCTTTGGTCGGCCCGGGATAGAAGGCCCGCACAGAACCTGATGATCTCCTCAGCATGCTGGATCGACCTCCCCGCCTCCACCTTAGTATAGCGGGATCGGGGAGAGCCAGTAGGATGTGCATTGGGATATCGAGCAGGGACATAGGCCTTGTCCAGTTCCAGCTTCACCGCCTTTTCAGCGGCCTAATGTGCAGAAAAGCAAGCCCAGTCATAGAAGCCATGTTCCAAGTCCCTCCTGGCGTGCTCGAGGTCCCATTCTGCCTGGTCCGAGAAGTCCCGACTTCCCTCCACCCTTATCCTCCCTCAACTCGCCGGAGCAAACCCAAAATCCGCCTCGCAGCCTGGCCATCTCCATAGGGCCAAACCGATTCTCCCCCTAAACGGGTTTCGAGAGCTGCCTGAACCATCCTCTCGGGATCACAGCCTACCAAAGTGTTCCAGCCAGTCTCCACGGTCTCCACCCATTCTGTCTCTTCTCGAAGAGTCACGCATGGCACACGAAAGAAGAACGCCTCCTTCTGAACTCCACCAGAATCGGTAAGGATGACACGAGCGTTCTTCTCTAAAACCAGCATGTCCAAATAAGACAACGGATCAAGTACCAGCACCTCCTTTGGATCGATATCGAGCGTGTTTAACTCTTTCCGCGTGCGGGGGTGAAGGGGAAGAATCACAGGAAGTCCTTCCTTAGCAACTCGTTCTAAACCTTCAAAGATTGCCTGAAGCCTTCTCGGCTGGTCCGTGTTCTCTGCACGATGTATTGTAGCCAAGGCGTAAGATTTCGGTTTTGCCCCCATTTGCTCGATTATTTTTGATTTTTTCTCAGCGAGCCCCATATATAAAAGAACCGCGTCATACATCACATCGCCCACAAGATGAACCCCTTTTTCAATTCCCTCCCTGCGCAGGTTTTCCACAGCCGTTTGGGTCGGACAAAAGAGAAGATCTGAAACGTGATCAGTGAGGACCCGATTGATCTCCTCGGGCATTTTCTTGTTGAAACTTCTGAGCCCTGCCTCCACATGGGCCAGAGGGATATGGAGCTTAGCCGCGGCAAGGGCCCCTGCCAATGTGCTGTTAGTATCGCCGTAAACCATAACGAGATCGGGTTTTTCCTCAAGAAGGACTTCTTCGATCCTCTTGAGCATTTCTCCTGTTTGTTGACCGTGGGTGCCAGAGCCGACGCCCAGGTGATAATCCGGGGTTTTGAGGCCAAGTTCGTCAAAGAAGATCTGGGACATTTCGTAATCGTAGTGCTGGCCTGTGTGGACAAGGACCCCTTCGATCGCGCTCTGCGAGTCTTCGCGATTGTGGAGCTCTATCGCCTTATAAATCGGCGCAAGCTTGATGAATTGAGGCCTCGCTCCAACAATGTCAAGGATTTTCATTTGCCTGCTCTAAGAAAACCCCGCAGACCACGGTTCCTCCGCCGGTATGTTCACAGGGATCAAGGCACTGAAGGTAAGCTAAGGGCTCATCCTTTTTATTTAGTCCGAGATCGATTGGTCTTATTCCCCGACTCAGAGCCACATAGTACGGCAAAAGAGAAGCAAGCGAGTGCATACAGATTGGCTCATCCGCCTCAAGCTTAAACCCGTCTAAGACTCTAAAGGTGCTTCCCACATGGTAAACCGGGCAACGTCCTTTAATCTCCAGAACCTTCACTAAGATCACGTAAGGCCTTCCGTTCATTGGCTTTCCTTAAAGAACTCTCTAATCATGGAGACCACGTAATCTTGTTCCTCCTCTTTTAGCTCCGGGAACATTGGAAGCGACAGGACCTCTCGTGATGCACTCTCACTCTCCGGAAGATCGCCCTCTTTGTAGCCCAAATGGCTAAAACTGGGTTGAAGATGAAGGGGGAGAGGATAGTAAACTTCCGTCCCGATCCCTTTCTTAGCGAGGAAAAAGCGAAGAGAGTCACGTTTTCCCCCTTGAATTCGAATCGTGAAATGGTGAAAAATATGAGTCCTAAAAGATGCCCGACATGGTAAAACTATGCCATCGAGGTCTCTTAAGAGCTCGCCATAGCGGTCTGCAAGCCGACATCTGGCAGAAGACCATTCCTGAAGATGGGGAAGTTTAGCCCGAAGGATCGCAGCCTGAATCGCGTCAAGGCGAGAATTTGTTCCTACCATGTGATGGTAATACTTAGGTTTGGAACCATGGACTCGCAACATCCGTACGCGCTCGGCAAGCTCATCATCATTGGTGACGACCAGGCCACCGTCGCCGTAAGCCCCAAGGTTTTTGGTGGGAAAGAAGCTGAAGCAACCAAGGTGGCCAATCGTACCCGCTTTGCGGGTTGGTCCATGGTGCGTAGTGCGTTGTCCGGAGTACTCGGCTCCAAAGGCTTGTGCAGCATCCTCCACAACGAAGAGGCCATATTCCTGAGCAATGGCCATGATCTCATCCATGTCGGCAGGCTGGCCGTAAAGGTGGACGGGGATAACCGCCTTGGGGCGGGTCCATTGTCCATGGTCCATGGTCAAAATACGCCTTAAATCTTCGGGATCGAGGTTATAAGTCCGGGGATCAATGTCCGCAAATAATGGAGTAGCCCCCACGTTGTGGACTACCCCGGCAGTGGCAAAAAATGTGAAGCTTGGGACTATTACTCCGTCTCCTGGGCCTATCCCAAGAGCCTTGAGGGCTAAAAGGAGGGCATCTGTACCACTTGCTACACCGATTGCGTGTTTTACAGAAAGATACTCGGCAGCTTCTCTTTCGAAGGCTTCAACTTCTGGGCCGAGGATGAAACGGCCAGATTCGAGGACGCGGCGGATTGCTGCGTCAATTTCGGGCTTGATGGCGTGGTACTGACGGGTTAGGTCGAGAATGGGAATGTTCACGATTAGTCTCCTCTGTGCTTAGTCCGTGGTCCATGGTCTGTGGTAGGTTTCTGGCTCAAATAACGGATGAAACCATTGATGAGCTTCTTCACTTCCACCGTTTCGGCGTATAGACGGTTGAGCTCAGGCTCGTTGAGATAACGCTGATCCAGTGGGATGTACAGATGGGACTGCAGCTCCGAGGCGGACCTGTACGCGTAGCTGAGAAAGCGGACAAATTTGTGGTCCGAGCGGCTATCGAACCTCTAAGCGATGTTAGCCATTATGGAGGCCACGGTACGTCTTAGTTGATCCTTCACCCCAAAGTCTTTGGAAAGACCTTTTCTTCTCGACACGGCGTAGACCTACCCAGTGAGGTTCCGGGCTGCCTTCCAAGCTTCGATATCCTCGAACCGCTCAATGGCCATCGCTCACCGCTCCCAGCACAGGGTGACGGACCCTGCACTACGCACTATGCACCATGGACCATGTACCTCGGACCACGGACAACGCCCTATGCTCCTCCCTCCAACTCCACCCGGTCACCGCTCTTTCGGTAGAGGCGGCCGCAGGAAGAGCAGACAGCCTGACCATTTTCAAAATGAAGGCGAAGACCACATCTACAGGCCCAGCCTATAAGGCGAGCTGGAACCCCACCGAAGATCGCATAGGGCGGAACGTCCTTAGTGACAAGCGCACCCGCTGCGACAAAAGCCCATTCACCTATCGTGACCCCACAGACGATAGTGGCGTTGGCTCCAATTGTTGCCCCGTATTTTACCTTAGTTGCAACGTATTCTTCGCTTCGGTTGCGAGGGAAGGCTGAACGAGGAGTCCTTATATTCGTGAAAACACAACTTGGCCCGCAAAAAACATAATCCTCTAAAATCACACCCTCATAAATGGAGACGTTATTCTGGATTTTAACGTTACTACCTATTTTCACGTTTCTTGCTACGAAGACGTTCTGTCCCAAGGAGCAGTTCTCCCCTATTTCAGCACCCTCCATAATGTGGCAAAAATGCCAGATTTTCGTGCCCTTTCCAATTTTTGCTCCAGGGTCAACATAGGAAGATTCGTGAACGAAGTATTCTTTCTTCTCTATCATCGATAAGCCTCCAACTGGCGAGAAGCTTCCTCAAGAACCTTTACTACCGGAATGGAGGCTTCTCCATCTGTTAAGGGCTTTTTTCCTTGGACAATGCACTGAAGAAAGTGGGTCAATTCGTCTCTCAAAGGCTCACCGTAGTTTCTGAAAACAACTTCCGTACCTTCGTCACGGTTAGTAAGTTGACGGGTGATGCCCTTCCGGTGAAGAACCACAATCTGCTCCACCTCATCGTATACCAACATCCCTGCCTCGCCGATAATTGTCAACCTTCGAATCTTTTCTGGCCAAAGCCATGATGCATGGAGGTGAGCCTGGGTACTGCCGGAGAATTTTATATGTACGTGTACGTCATCTTCAACATCAGGCTGAAGCATAGCGTGCCCCACCGCTCTTACTTCCTCAGGAGGAAGCTTAAGAAGGTATAATAACACGGCGACATCGTGAACTGCCAGGCTCCAGAGAGCATTTTCTATCTGGCGCGCGCGACCCAGGTTAAGCCTCTCCTGGTGAAGACTCCAGATTCTGCCAAGGGACCGTGAATCGAAAAAGTCCTTAATCCAGCGGATGGCTGGCTGGTAAAGGAGGAGGTGGCCTACCATGAGGATTCGCTTTTGTTTCCGGGCTAAAGCAACCAGCTCTTCCGCCTCAACCACGGACAAGGCGAGGGGCTTCTCGACTAACACGTGCTTTTCGCAAAGAAGGGCTTCTTTTGCTAAAGGAAAATGGGTCGCGGCCGGGGTGGCTATAATTACGCCGGGAAGATCTGTTTCCAGAAGAGTTCTATAGTCCTCATAAAGCGGGACTTCAGGATAGACCAGGCTCAGTTCTGCCAATATTTTAGGGCTAATTTCGGCAATCCCTCCTAAAGCGCCGAGTTCGTTTAGCACCCTGGCAATGTTTTTTCCCCAGTTTCCTGCTCCAATTAGGCCGACTTTCATAGTAAAGTTATCCTCTCCCGATGTTCATGCACGTTTCTTGTGGCATTACGTGTGTCAAAAACGTGCCTGGCATGTGATACCACGAAGGAATAGTCGATCNCAGCATGATCCGCGGTGATTATTACAAGATCCTGACTTAGAAGTANCTCTGAGGTCAAAGGATGGCTCTCCATTGTCAAATGACCATCCCGGAAACTTGGCACATATGGATCGTGGTAAATTACTGTGGCTCCGTCCGCACTAAGAAGGCGAATTACTTCGATCGCTGGAGACTCACGATAATCATTTAAGTCTCCTTTGTAAGCCACGCCAAGAACGAGAATTTTTGCCCGGGAAGGAGCAATTCCCAGCTGATTCAGTATTCGATGAGCTTTTTCCCGCACAAACTCTGGCATTTTTCGGTTTATCTCCCCNGCCAAGGATATAAAGTGNGTGCTGAAATTGAGTTCCTTTGCCTTCCACTCGAGGTAATGCGGGTCCACGGGGATGCANTGGCCGCCTACGCCCGGCCCAGGCCAGAAAGGCATTATTCCAAAGGGTTTAGTAAAGGCGGCTTCCAGAACTTCCCACACGCTAATGCCCATCCGATCACACAATAGGGCAAGCTCATTGACGAGGGCAATATTTACCGCACGGAAGGTGTTTTCGAAAACCTTGACAAGTTCCGCGACCTTTGCGCTTGAGACAGCGATAACCTTCTCTACAGTCTGAGAGTAAAAAGTGAGTCCCAATTCTAAAGAATTTGGCCCAACGCCCCCAACTACCTTGCAGATATTGTGTGTCGTATATCTTTTATTTCCAGGATCGACCCTTTCAGGAGAATGAACCAAAAAGAAATCACTCTCTACTTTTAAACCAGAAGCCTCAAGGATGGGAAGCATCACTTCCTCCGTCGTTCCCGGGTACGTGGTCGATTCAAGGCTCACGAGCTGGCCTGGTCTTAGCCGTGCAGCGATTTCCCGGGTGACCTTTTCCACGTATTGGAGATCGGGAGTGAGGTTTTTGGTAAGGGGTGTTGGAACACAGATCACAATTACATCCATTTCTGGAACTCGATCGAAGCCTGTCTCCGCAAGAAGTAGCCCTTTTGATACAAGCTCACGAAGTTCTTCATCGCGAACGTCCTGGATATAGTTTTCGCCGCGATTAATTTTTTCGGCTCTTATGGGATTGTTCTCTATACCGATGACTTNAAAGCCCACCTTCGCCTTTTCTACGGCAAAGGGAAGACCAACGTAGCCAAGGCCAATAACGCCGATAATGGCCCGCCTCGTCTTAATCTTTTGAATCAGTTCTTCCTTTAATGCCATTTTCTCTTTCATCCAAAGCCTCCGCCATTATGTGATCTTTCCATTTGCTCGGATGGACATTAAAGCTTTTAAGCTTGATAGCAGCGCGAATTTAAGCTTACGAGATAAGGCAGAAAAAAAGGGAGAATTGCGACAAAGGTTCATTTTTTAGCCCTCACTGATTTTATCAGGTTACGGATGATGCCGCTTATTTTCTCAACCCTTAGATCAAGAAACTTATCTATCCGATCTCTTTGGCCATGTAAAGCTATTTTCTTTTTTATTAAGGATTTGAGCACATGGTTTATCGTTCCAAGGCCAAGATTGAGCCTCCTTGCGAGCTCCCTCTGGGTTAAGCTTCCGCCCTTCGAGAACTCGCTAAGGACTTTAAACTCAGCTTCTGTGAGGACCGTCCTTATTTTTAGAATAGGCTACCGCCCCTAAATGAACTCTGGAAGCCCCAAAGAAAGTGTTCAGCAAGTGAACGAGGAAAGTCTATCAGCCAGAGATTGACTTGTCAAGGGTTTTATCTTTTAGGTCAAGAGGCTACTTAACCCAAAATGGGAAGTGCGCATAAAAAGCGTATGCGGTGGAAAAACAAGAAAATAAATGGGGGAAGGCTCTTACAGTAGCTGGAGATTCAACCACTTTACTTCTTTTTTGCCCAGAAGGACTCGGTTAAACCGACCTTCCAATTCCCATTTTCCTTAACCATCTTTAGCACTGCAGGTCTTTTCGAATCTCTATGGGTAATGAGAATCTCTCCCCTATCTCCCTTCCTCTTTCCAAGCTCCCACCTGGACTCCGAGAGAACAAGGTCAGGGTTGAAACGCTGCACAAAGGTCGACCAGTATGCAAAGGACACCGGACCAAGATTTTCGAAGTCTTTTCTTATCGACTCCTCATTACTCGTCTCGCCCCTCTCACTTATGGCCTTTAAAACGTCTTTCACGATCCTCTCCTTGGATCCTTGAGAGAGAAAACCCCAGATCCTCCCGTACTCCCTATTCTTTAGCACTAAAAAAAAGTCCTCTCCAGCTTTGAGCATCAGGAGATCCTCTTCGGTCTGTGAGAGAACGGGGTGGGCAAAAGAGAAGATAACAAGGAGGGCTATTACGATTCTTGCCATACGGAAAAGGGCCGGGGTCCGGCCCTTAGATCTTAATGCTTAGGCGTGAAATGGGTTACTGTCATGTAAACACCGCCACCAATGTGGGTATATGTGAAAGTAACGGTGTAACCAGGGTGCATGGCCGTGAGATATGCAACTCGATACGTCGTTGGGTCTTGCGCCATTACTGAGGCCACTTGTACGAGGGCGGATACTTCTTCAGCCGTCTTCACGCTTACGATTGAATCGTGAAATGCCTTTGCCATCTTGTCACCCGCCCCTGGATTTGCCTTGCCTATTGCGACTATATGCTGGAGTAATGCAAGGAGCGCATTGTATGCTTCACGATCTCTTGACCTGAGATTGGTTAAGTATGATCTGAGAGCATTTACATCTAAAGGAGTAAGACCTGATATCGCTGATTCGATCTCCGCAACTGTGTCAACTCCGGACATTGCGTTTTGGAATTCTTGGAGACTTTGAGCGGTATTTGCCGCTTTCGTTATAAACGTCCCAAGGTTTTTTGTATCCTCAGGTGCAAGGGTCTGAGTCAGTGTGCTAAGTGAAGTCGCAACCGTAGGATTGGATGTGCTTAAAGTTTGAGCAGCAGACTCAACTACCTGAGCTAGAGTGGGAGCAACTGCCACCGCTCTTGAAGGAGCTCCAGCTGCTGCTATTGCCGCTGCTGCCGCCGCCGCAATTACAACACCTGCAACGATCGTACCTGTTGAGATCCCTGTAGTTACCGCTTCTGCTGCCTTAGCTGCCTCAGCTGCGGCTGCTTCCTCTTTCGCCTGGGAGAAACCATTTTCTGTAAAAAATAGGAGGATAGCACCTATAAGCAGTAAGCAAAAGATTTTTTTCATTTTACACCCCCTGTAAGTACCCTTTCCTACCTCATTCTACTAACCTTTTTCTATCCCTGTCAAGGAGTTTTTTTGTGTTTCTGCCAATAAAATCGAATAAATTTGTGAAATGGTCTATGTCCTGAGCCACATCCCTCGTCCAGGGTGACACGGAATGGCCATATACGATCCTCGAGTCGCTCCCCTCAAAAAGTCTCAAGGGGATTGTAACGCTTATCCCTTTGTCTCTGTAACCCCTGTTTATACTATCCTTGAAAACAGACGTATCTGTGAGCCCAACCCATGCGGAGACAGTAACACCCTTTATGAATTTTGAGACCTGGATCCTTATGCCTCTGTCGCCCGCAAGAAACCTTCCCATCTTCAAGTCAACTGCACCATCTATTTCAGGAATATTGATTCTCGTGTTAAAGAAGACAGGCGTATAAAAATCTTTCACATCATCCTTCTTCAAAAAAAGAAANTTTTCAGGATCCCTTTTCTTAAGAATACTTCCAGAGATCCCGTAAAGGAACCTTCCATCACGAAAAGGGGATGCTAANTCAAGATCAAGACCTGCATACTGAATTTCAAGNAGACCGAAGGTGAACCTTCCGAAAATGTCAGTTTCAGGAAACCTCTTAATCGTGTTAAGNAGAAGCCTGTCAAGAAATAGGGGCCTTTTCAAAAAATCTACGATATCNGTGCGGACTGGGATGGAAAGAGGCTCGTTAACTGTTGAAATGTTGGTGAACGGAAAGAGAGAAAGGGAGAATGTGAAGGTAGTGTCATCTCTAAGTTTATATTCGAGCCATCCGGAGATCCCAACCTTTCCCTTCCAGAAACCGGAAGGATCGTTGAGGAAGAGCGAGAAGTGGGGTTTGTAGGCGAGGACAAGCCTGGAGAAAAANGCTTTCGGGCCTTTAGGCACTCTCACATGTTCGAAATCTATTTTCGAGAGCTCCATAAGCTCCTCGAAGGTCAATTTCCCGTTTCTGAAATCCAAAACATCCTCCCTTTTTGCAGAAAAGGAGAAAAGCGGTACTGACTGATCCTTTAAGATGATCTCGACCTCATCTATGTGTTCCGGAATAAGATGAGCGATGTTTGTAAGGATTATATGGAGTGCCTTTGGAGTATAAAAGTACCTGTTATTTTGAAGATCGATTACGATTCTTTTTTCTTCCATGTTTACGCCAATATCTGAGAAGCCAAAAAAGGAAAGGGCAAGGAGGATCCTGACTTCAGGCCTTGCCTCTTTCACTTCTACTGGCTCTTTGTAAACCTTCTCTGCTATGGGGATTAGGGGTTCTCCGATTCTAAAAGGTGTGGATATACCAAAACCTATTGTTTTTCCTCTCTCGAAGCTCAGAAGAAGATCGAGCCACTTAAATGGCCTGTAATTTAAGCCAAAGTTGTATTTAGTTCTTGGTTCTCTTTCGAAGTATTTCTTTCTTGCAGGATCGCCTGTCTGAGAAGAATATTCTGTCGGATCGTATTCNANGAGAAAGGAGAGCCTTTCTGTCGCTTTAAATCTNACACCGTAAAAGAATTTTGCATCTNTTAGCCACGATCCTGGATCCTGGAAAAGTTCAACGTAAAAACTTTCACCTTTTGAGGNAAGAGGCTTTTTTCCGAANCTTCCGTTTCCAAGGCCTATTGTGAAATCGAAGGGGTATATCTCCTTTGATGCCACAACATACTGGGATGGATAGAGCCTCGTGCCATGTGGGTCCATGATGCCTAAGGAAAGGGCAGGCATATACTTTCCTTCCTTTATGAAGTTGAACTTAAGGTCAACTGCCTTGTCTTTATAATTTCCATAGCCTTTCCATCTTGGATCGAGGGGGGAGGCCTTCACTCCCAAGATCTCCGTTATCCTTCCCGTTATCTCCAGACCCTCAAAAGGTGTAAAGGAGATGGCGTAGAATCTATAAGGGTTAACCTGCCGTACGTGGGGCCTCCACATCTCTTTCTCCATTACCCTCGCATCAGGGATCTCAAGTAACCCTGTGTAGCCCCAGTTGGAGGAAAAAAAAAGACGATCGTCCTGAGAAAGCGCATAAGAAAAAGGCGCAAAAAGGAGAAAAAGGATAAGAAGGAGCCTTTTCACAGGCTTTTTCTATTCGAAGAGGTACTTCACGGTCCCTGCCACGACGGCCGTATTCATGAGGATCTGCGTTATGTCCTTTATGTTTCTCAACCAGGCTATGTGTTCAACCTTCTCAGGCACAACAATCGTATCTCCCGGTTCTATCTCCTTTTCTTCTCCTGAGAAAGAAGAGATCTCCCATCTGGACTTTAGGAAATTCCATGTGAGTAAAGAGGAGCCGATCTTTTTTGCCGAGCCATCAGCCTTAAGCACGAAGATATTCTTCGTATCCGCATATCTCGATGGCCCGCCCGCAAGGGAAACGTAATCCCTATAGTCGAAGCCTTCCCTGTACAAGAAGCTACCCTGGCTGTAGACAGCTCCAACAACATTCACAACAGGGTTCTTCGGAGGGATAAATAGACTATCTCCGTCTTCGAGTTCTATATCGAATTCACTGCCCTTAAGCAGTCTGAGATGGGATATCTTTATCGTCATTCTCCCTAAGGGTTCTATCTTTTTTAAGGATTCTATGAACTTCTGCCTTTGCTGGATCTCTACTTTTTTTGCCTCAACTTCCTCTGCTGAAAGGGAAGCTGCCACCCTCATACCCGCTTCCTGGAGTATCTCCCTTTCGAGCCTTGTTATCATTTCTTCCAGGGCCTTTTTCTGAAGTTCCTTCACGGATTTCCTTGTAAATACCGCTCCCCTTAGATAGGCCGTTTCTTTATATCCTCCTGCCCTCTCTATGAGGGAGGAAAGCCTCTCTCCTCTTCGTATCTTATACCTTCCCGGAAATGGTACCTCCCCAAGAATGGTCACGTACCGATCGACCCCAAAGTCTGGAATTCTTTTTACAAAGAGCCTATCGTAAGGCTTAAGGCGGACGTTCTCGTCTGGATCCCCCTTTAGGGCCTTCTCGAGGTTTACCGTCCTGTGCTCGATCCTTGCAAGCTTCCCATCTACCAAAACCTGAGAACTGAGCTCCGCCTCCTCAAGAAAGGCAGAGTCAAGAATGTTCCCCGCAGAGAAGATAAGGTCCTTTATTGTCATACCCTCTGTCCATATATAGGACCCGGGGTTAGAAACTTCCCCTTCTATGAATACCGTCCTTTGGGGCTTGTACTCAATGTATGAATGGATCCTTACTATATCGCCATGGAGCACACGCAAATTGTGCTCAGGGTCTTTTTCGAGGACCTTTTTCAGATTCACTTTGAGGAGTCTTCTGTCTTTCGTATCCGGGTCAATCCTAAAGATCTCCNCTTCGTCAAGGTAGGCATCCTTTGTTAGGCCTCCTGCAAGGAGCAGAATATCGTATAACTTTGCGCCCTCTTCGATTGTGATCTCAAGAGGTTTTGGCCTCTCAAACTTTACGGGTTTATTCATTTCCTCAAGAAGTTCTTTTTCTCTCNCTTNCAGTCTCTTCATCTCTTCTTCAAGTGGGGCTTTTTCTTTCTCCTTCACGTAGGCCTTTTTTAGCTCTTCCCTCGCCCTTCTAATAGAGTCTATCTCCGAACGGAGCCTATTTTCCGCCTCTTCCCTTTGTTTCTTTAACAGTTCTACGTATCTCCTAACCTCCCCTTCAACGTAACATACGGGCCTATCCTCGAACATCCACTTAGAAAATAGGTAGACGCTATCGAGAGGTCTTAGATAAAGATTTGATCGCTCTTCGGCTTCGAGAAGGAGCTTCTTGGGTACGAAAGGAACGAGTTCAGTCTTCATCTCTGGAAGGGAAACCCTTTTTATCAAGCCGTACTCCAGATAGGTTTCAGGGAGCAGATCCTCTATCGAGGCNACAATATCTTTTAACCTCATCCCCTCTTTCCACTCGTACTGCCCCGGCCTTTTCACATTTCCGTATAGGTAAACCACATTTGTCCTTAGATCTACAATATTGAAGACCTTCACGAGGTCTCCGTCCTGAAGTAGAAATGACTTGATCCTTCCCGGATCCCTCGCATCCACGTCGAGGACGATCTGTCTTTCGTGCTTTATGACCCTTTCAACCTGTATCTGCTGGGTGTAACCTGTAGGGATGAGGCCTCCTGCCATCTCTATGAGATGGGAAAGGTCGAACCTGTCCTTAAGCTCGTATACTGCAGGCCTCTTCACGTTCCCTGCAATCCCAACGAGCGGGCCACAGGGAGGCACAAAGACTATATCTCCAGCCTGAAGGATCACATCCTTAGATTTGTCCCCTTTAAGGAATAGATCGTAGAGATCGAGGGTTGTGAATACCTTATCCTTCCTCCTCAACTCTATTTTCCTCATCGATCCTATTTCGTTGGGACCNCCTGCAAGGAGTAAGGCGTCTGTGATTGTGGCAAAGGAACCTATCATGTATGCCCCTGGCCGCCTTACATCACCAAGCACGAATATTGGTATGGTTTTGAGAGAACCTAAGGTCACATCTATGTTTGCTCCCACCATCTGCTCTGAAAGCTCAATCAACTTCTTAGACATGTCCTCGAATGTCATACCTGCTACTGTCACAGGACCGACCTGAGGAATTGTGATCTTTCCGTCCCTGTCCACTGTAAGGTTGTACTGCGCATTTACCCTTCCCCAGAAAAGAATCCTCACCTCATCTCCTGGCCCGATTATGTACTTTGCCGGTACTGGAAGGTCCTTCCTTTCTGTTATGACCTTTACAGCTGCCTCTTTGAAAAACTCGTACCCAAAAGGTTTGAGCTTCGTCTCTATCTTCTGATATTCCCCTGTGAGCCTGTATCTATCAAAAAGGGAGCCCACCTCCCTTTCAGCACCTATAGTCACTTTCTCCGGAAGAGAAATCTCCTTTTTCTCCTCTTTCTTTTCGAGCATCTCCTTTCCTTTCAGGACCTCCTCCGGACTGAGACCCTTGAACTCTGGCCTCGTCTTCAAGATCTCTATTGCCTCCTTTGTAAGCCCCTTTTCTTTTGTTACCTCTTCGACCGCTTTCCTCTGCTCAGGCGTAAGCTTCTCAAGAGCCGCACCAGCCTCGGCTGGAAGCTGCGGGGGTTGAACCTGTGGTGCCTCCGGAGCCTGAACCTGGGGAGCCTGTGGCTGAGCTTGTGGCTGAAGGCCTTGGGTCTGGGCAAAAAGGGCAAGCGGCAAAAGTAAAAGCATAAAATAGAGTGAGACCTTTTTCATTCTTCCACCCCTTTTTCTTCGGTTCTTTCTCTCATCTTTTCAAAGTACTCCTTAGAGAATACGACGATAAGGCCAAGGAAGATAGAGACCACAAAGGAGACTCCAACCATAAGAATCCTTTTTGGCTTTGCCTTCTTATCCGGGACTTTGGGAGGGTCTATGACCTTGAAGGCAAAGTTCTCCTTTGCCTCTGCCATCATGGATGCCTGGATCTGCTGNGCGATAAGGGAGTATATGTTAGATTTTATGAATGGATCTCCTGTCTTNTCCACCTCCTTAACGAGGTAGTTCTTGTTCGTCTCAGCTACCCTCTTTGCCTCTGAGACCATATGTTCGTTCAGTTCGTTTATAAGATTCTTCAAAAATTGAGCGGTAAATACCCGGTCCTTATGCTGGAAGGAGATCTCTATCACATTGTCCTTCTGGATATACTTCACGTTCAGAGAACCATCAAGTGCTCTTAAGGCATCCCAGATAAGTTCCTCAGGAGTTTTTTTTCTCGGATTTTTTACAAAGTAAGGAAGGAGTCCATATTTTTCTATGACTTTTTCCCTTAAAAGCTTGCTCTTTAAAAGCGCAACAATATCAGTGACTATAGGAGGGGAAGAGGGGCTTATACCGAACTGCTGGGCGAGGCTTGCAAACGGTGAGGGAGAAGTTGGAGTAACAGGTGCAAGGACAACCTTTGACTCATATATTGGGGTCATAAGGAGGGAGACCATTCCAGTTGTAAATACGGTCACAAGTACAATCAAAAAAAGTATATTCCTGTGTTTCTTTATGACCCTTATGTAGTCTAATAGGTTAATTTCTTCATCCGGGTATCCGCTCATCGAGATCCTTCTTCTCCTCCCCGAATAGGCTCACATCTATGGGACCTTTTCTGGCTTTTCTGACTCTGAGAGGTGACACTTTCTACAAACTCCAACCCTTTCACAAAGATCTGACTATTAGAGAGAAAGCCACTTTTCCGTTCTTGAACGTCTGGTATTTTTAAAAAAGTATTCTTAGTTTGTCAAGGGAAATATAATGTCCTCTCGTTCTCTCTCTACGGGAGTTTGAATGGAACCGACTTTTTCCTTGCAAAACGACTGTTAGTATGATACACGATTCATGATCTAAAAAAGGTCGAAACATAAGAATAAAAAGTGCAAGTATAAGGAGAAAAAAGGGATGGGTCCTCCGAAAGTTGCAATTGTTGGGGCATCTGCTGCAGGTTTAATCGCTGCCTACAACCTCGCAAAAAATGGTGTTCCTGTGGAAGTACTGGAGGCCCAAAAGGATTTCGAACCCTTAGAAAGAACTCTCATAGTCACTTGCGCGATTGAGAGTTTAATAGATTTTGATTTCTCCGAAACAGTACTCAACGATATAAAAAATTTCCGATTAATCTCTAAGAACAGAAAGGTCGATATCCCCTTATCAAAGGCTGATCTTGTTATAGAGAGGCGAAATTTTTTGANGCTCCTTTATACAAAAGCACAGGAAGAAGGGGTAAGGATCTTTCTTGGTCGCAGAGTACGAAGAGTCGATCGTTATGAAAATTTTGTGAAGGTCACCTGTGAAGTTGATGGCAACTTAGAAGAGATCGTCGCTGATTATGCAATCATGGCAAATGGGGTTCAGGGTCTCGATTTTCACCGTCCCTGCACCACAGTCGGGATTTCACAGGCAAGGGTAGATCTTCCGAAAAATACGGACAAAAGTACTGTACACGTCTGGTTCGATCCCTCGACTACGAGGTTCTTTTACTGGCTAATTCCTGAAAGTAACGAATCAGCCGTACTTGGTGTAATCGGCCAGAGTAAAAAAGAGGCAGAACGCCTTTTGATTACGTTCATGAATAAAAACGGCATGCGACCAAGAATGTGGCAGAATAGCGAAGATGTTCCGCTACCTACTTTAAAAAAGAGTAGGGTCAGCTTAGGTGATGGTCGGATTCTCTTGGCTGGAGATTCGGCAGCGCAGGTGAAAGCCACAACTGTCGGAGGTCTTGTTACAGGACTAAAAGGTGGAATCTCTGCTTCTTACATCATTCTTAGGAGAAAAGACTCACGTGATCTTTTAAGGTCCCTTGAGAAAGAGCTNCTAATCCATACGATCGTGCGAGGGATACTCGACATGTTCAACGAAACGGACTATGATCTTCTCATCAAAATTATAAATAAAAGGCTCCTCTCTCTTTTTGAGAGGGTAACGAGAGATGAACTGAGTAAGATGTCCTTCAAAATTTTCCTCTCCCAGCCAAAGCTTTTTGGCTTGCTCTTAAGGGTCTTTATGAGGAAGATCTTTTCCCAATGGAGGCAAAAAGGGAAGTTAAGCCGTGGAAGGGATGTCCTTCCGATTGATTTAGTTTGAGGAATATTGTATTTTATTTCTGTGGGCGGTTAGCTCAGGTGGTCAGAGCGCTGGTCTCACATACCAGAGGTCACAGGTTCGAATCCTGTACTGCCCACCATCGATCTTTCACTAAATTNGGGAGGAAAAATGTCAGGGCATAGCAAATGGAGCTCTATAAAACATAAAAAAGGCCTGATGGATGCAAAGAGGGGGAAGATATTTACTAAACTCATAAGGGAGATCATGACAGCCGCAAGACTCGGAGGGGGGAACCCTGAGACAAATGCGAGGTTGAGGCTTGCAATCCAGCATGCGAAAGCTGAAAACATGCCTAAAGAAAACATAGAAAGGGCTATAAAAAAGGGACTGGGAGCAGCTGAAGGCGGAGAGAACTACGAGGAGTGCATATACGAGGGATATGGTCCAGGTGGCGTTGCTATCCTCATAGAGACACTGACGGACAATAAGAAGAGAACGACAGCGGAGATCAGGCACATACTTTCAAGATTGAATGGGAGCCTCGGAGAAGCGGGTTGTGTCTCATGGCTTTTCCAGAAAAAAGGGTTCTTCTCATTCGATAAAAATGCGGTAGATGAGGACAAAATCGTGGAGCTTGCCCTTGAGGGTGGAGCAGAGGATGTAAAGGTCGACGAAAATGAGATAGAGGTTTACACTGACGTACAGAGTTTCGAAAGATTTAAGAAGCTCCTCGATGACAACAAGATCCCTTACATTGTGGCTGAGATAAGTATGATCCCACAGACCTTTGTGAAGCTTGAGGGAAAAGATGCGGAAAACATGCTGAGGATCATGGAGGCTCTNGAAGATTCCGACGACGTGCAAAAGGTCTATGCGAATTTCGATATCTCAACTGAAGAAATGGAAAGNATAACCCAGAGCAAGATGATCGCGTAGGACGNTTTATTCGATCTTAAGCCTCTTTACCTCCCCACTTTTTCCTGAAAATCCCAAATCCTTCCCGTTGAGAAAGAGTTTTATCCCCCCCGCATTGCCAATTAAAAGGTCAAATCCTTCTTTCGCATTAAGCACGAGAACATCCTTTGGATTGAGCATGAACTCTTTTTTCTCCTTCCCATCAACTATTACACTTATCCACGTCCTCTCGTGACATGTGATAAGGAGTTTCTTTTCTATGAGAGGAGGTACTTCCGACACCGAGGTCGTCTCTATTTTTGCCTCTTCCCTTGGTGGGATTCTCTTTTCGCCCATCTTCTTCTCAGCAAAGAAGAAAACCACAATCCCCGCAATAATCATAGGAAGAATAAAATAAGGGGAAAATCTTATTGAACGCTTTTCAATTTCCGCCCTCGGTGTGTCAGATTTTATGCCCTCCCATGTCCTTTTTTTCAATTCGGAAAGGAAAGAGCTTATCTCTTCCTCACATCCAAGAAGACGAGAATACTGCCTTATATACCCGAAAAGGTAGACAGGTGGAATGGTGTTATGCGCTTTCCCGGACTCTATTTCTTCTATTATGGGGGTTCTTAGGCAAAGTTTTTCGCCTGCTTCTTCTATAGAAAGATTCTTCTCTTCTCTTTTGCTTCTTAAAAACCCCCCTAAGGCCTCAAAAGAATCCATTAATACATATGATACACCTTAGGCAAACTCTTATCAAGAATTAGTGATTTCGCAGAGCCTTTTGAGCTTTTCCCACTCTTTATTCACCCTTTTTTGAATCTCATCTATTTCCCTGTCCGTTAGGTGCCTGAATCTTCCCTGGCCTTTTAAGTATTCGCTAACAGGGATAAGGCTTTCAGGCTTAAAAGTTATTTTATACGTTCCGTTTTCAACCTCGTAAAGGGGAAAAACACCTGAGCGGACCGCAAGCCTTCCATACTCTATAGCCTTCTCAGAGGGTATCCTCCATCCGGTGGGACATACACAGAGTATGTGGATATATGAAGGCCCCTTCGCCATTTTAGCCTTCTTTATCTTGTTAAAGAGGTCATAAGGGTAAGAGGGACACGCAGTCGCCACATACGGAATATTATGGGCAGCAGCGATCTTTGGCATGTCCTTTTTCCATGTGGATTGCCCTATACTCTTTTTTCCTGGTGGGCTCGTTGTTGTGAATGCTCCGTAAGGAGTCGAAGAAGACCTCTGAATCCCTGTATTCATGTAGGCTTCGTTATCAAGACAAATATACATCATCTTATGTCCCCGTTCGAGCGCGCCCGATAAGGCCTGGAGTCCAATATCACTCGTTCCCCCGTCTCCAGCGACCCCTACAATATTTATCTCCTTCTTCTCTATTTTTCCCTTTTCCATGAGGATCCTTATTCCGCTCTCAATACCTGATGCAACAGCCGCCGTATTTTCAAAGGCTACATGTATCCAGGGAGTTCTCCAGCAGGTAATTGGGAGGGGAGTAGAAATTATTTCCATACACCCCGTTGCCATCGCAACTATAGTATTTCTCCCAAGAACTTTGTAAGCCATCCTCAATGCGAGAACCTCTGCACATCCCTGACAAGCCCTGTGTCCTGATGCGATAAATTCATCTTCCGGTTTTTCCATGTATTTTTCTAACGTTTTGAATATCTTCATCCTCTCACCCCTATAACCCTATAGTTTTCTCTTCCCTCTCTTTTAAAAGGATTTAGAGCAATATTCACGAACTCATGAGGCTCTACATCCCTTCCACCGAGACCAGCTATGTAGTCTTCGATTTTTATGTTCATCCCTTTACTAAAAGCGAATGAGGAGATCTCGTTGTATAAGGGGCCATTTATAGAACCCTGTGGCATGGCCCTTTCAACGACCATCAGCCTTTCGACATTTATAAGTGCCTCTTCAAGTTCTTCAGAAGGGAAGGGTCTAAAAAGTCTCAGGCTTATAAGCCCCACATTTATACCCCTTTTTTTCAATAGATCTATGGCTGTTTTTATGTTTTCGCATATGGAACCTAAGGCGATAAATGCGGCTTTAGCCCCTTCCATGTTGTAGGTCTCTACTACTCTGTAACTCCTTTTGAATCTCTTTCCGAATTCCTCCATAACTTCCTTTATAACCGCCTTTGAATTGATAATAGCCTCCTCCTGGGCATACTTTGCCTCTGTGTAGATTTCTGGCATCCCATATGCACCCATAGTCACAGGTCTTTCTGGATCGAGTCTGAAGAGGGGCTCATAAGGCGGGAGAAAACTGTCGACAAGTTCCTGATCCGGGAACTCTATGGGCTCTATAACATGGCTCAAGGTGAAACCGTCTATGTTTATCATGACCGGTAGTAGAACCCTCCTGTCCTCCCCTATTTTATAAGCCATTATGACCGAATCTACTGCCTCCTGGCCATTCTCGCAGAAAAGCATGATCCAGCCACAGTCCCTCGCAGCCATCACGTCGGAATGGTCGCACCAGATCGAAAGAGGAGCGGAAAGTGCCCTGTTTACCAGAACCATTACGACTGGGAGCCTTAAGCTCGAGGTTATAAAGAGTATCTCGTGCATCAGTTCCAGTCCCTGAGCAGAAGTGGAAGTAAATGTCCTTGCCCCTGCGGCCTCTGCTCCAACACATGCTGAAAGGGCCGAATGTTCTGACTCCACATTGATATAAACCGCTTCAAGTTCTCCATTCGCAACGAGTTCAGCTAAATGTTCAACAATATGGGTCTGGGGAGTGATTGGATAGGCAGATATAACTTCTACCCTTGCGAGCTTTGCAGCTTCGGCGATTGCAAGTGATACCTCAATTCCCGTTACTTTTTTCATTTTTTGTCCTCCACCATCTCAATTGCACCAAATTTACACTCCTCAGCACATATCCCGCACCCCTTGCAGTAATTCAGATCAGCTTCGAAAAATCCCTCTTCCTTAGGTCTCATTGCGTTGTCNGGACAAAAAAGCCAGCAAAGGCCACACTTTGTGCATTTCGAATAGTCTGTCACAGGTTTCAGGGTCCTCCAGTCNCCAGTTTTGTAATCAACCGAATTTCCGGGCTCGTCTATTACGCATCCAATATTTAGGTCCTGCCACTTATACATCTCCATAGGTTTTGCCATAATCTTCCTCCTCGCTTTTTTGAATTTTAGCGCGAGGTCTTATTTATAATACCTGTGTGAGTCAATTTGCAACAAAATTCTGTACCATTTTCATTATGGGAAAAAGGTTTTAAAATAGTTGCACCTCTTGCCTTTCAATTGTTAGAATTTTTTTGTGGAACTATTTGGAGTTGCGATATCTGTAAGTGCTTTTCTTCTCACTTATCGCTCGTTAAGAAAGGGTAAATGTATGAGAGATTACTGAAATGGACGATAGAAAAGAGGAGCTATGATCACATATAAGGATGCGGGCGTAGATGTTGAAAAAGCTGAGAGACTAATCGGGGAACTAAAAGAGGAGATCAAAAAGACATTTAGTCCTTACGTACTTAACCCCGTAGGCGGCTTTGCCTCACTCCTTAGCCTTCCCAAAGATTACAAAGACCCGGTTATCGTTACTTCCACAGATGGGGTTGGAACGAAGCTGAAAATAGCACAAAAGATGAAAAGGCATACCACGGTGGGGATAGATCTTGTCGCAATGTGTGTAAATGACATCCTCACCTACGGTGCAAGACCTCTTTTCTTTCTCGACTACTTCGCCTGTGGCCGACTCAAAGAAGATATATACAGGGATGTCATATGGGGAATATGCGAGGGTTGTAAAATCTCAAACTGTGCCCTCGTGGGAGGGGAAACAGCTGAGATGCCATCGATGTACAAAAATGACGAATATGATCTTGCTGGCTTCGTCATAGGGGTTGTTGAAAAGGAAAAGATCATAGATGGAAGTGCTATCGAAGAGGGTGATGCGATAATAGGGATATCATCGAGTGGATTACACAGCAACGGTTTCTCATTGGTGAGGAAACTCCTTCTTCANGTAAAAAGGATGCGCTTAAACCAAAAGATCCCAGGACTCGGTGTGACCCTTGGGGAGGAACTTTTAAAACCAACAAGGATTTACGTTGATTCTGTTCTACACATTCTGAAAAAACACAGCATAAAAGGGATGGCCCACATAACAGGGGGAGGCATATACGGGAACCTTAAAAGGATTATTCCTGAAGGACTTTTTGCTGATATAAAAATACATAGGGGATCGATCCCTTACATATTCAAGTTACTTAAGGATGTTGGNGGGCTATCCTACAGGGAGATGTTTTCCACATTCAATATGGGGATCGGTTTTATCCTTATTTCAAAAAGGGAAGAAGGAGCATCCATAATCGATTCTCTGAGGTTAAAGGGAGAGAAGGCATACCTTCTTGGGTACATAGGCGCGAAGAAGTCAGAAGAAAAAGTNCGGATTTCAGTACTTTAGGTTAAAGCTCAAAATGGGATAGCTGCTCGAGAACATAGGCCCTTATATTCTGGGGTTTTTCGCCTCCATGAATGAAACTCTTTTTNTCATACCAATCGACGAGGATATCTTTCATATCATTACCACATTTACATTTGAAATCCCCNCCCTGCGATAGTGGATAGATTACGTCCTCAAAACAGGAAGGACATCTAAGAACCCTCTTCGATCCTGACATCTTCCCCCTNTTCGCTACTGGCTTTCCCTCTATCTCGACTATATCCATCGCGAAATCTATGACCTTTGCGTTGGTTATGGAAGTGCCAACCCCATAGGCATCAACGAATCTATTCATCTCNAGGATCTTATATTCGTCGAGACCACCGCTCACATAGATTTTCACNTTCCTAAATCCCCTTATATCAAGCTCCCATCTTACCTCTTCAAGGATTTTAAGAAAATCTCCCCTTCTCGACGAAGGAGTGTCAAGCCTCACGCCAAAGAGCCTATCTCCTAAAGCCTCTGCCACTCTTATTGCTTCGGTTTTCTCATCCATGAAGGTGTCAATCAGCGATATTCTCTTTATCTTTTTATCAATAACTTCGTCGAATGCCAGAGTCGCTTCCACCGTATCTCCGAAAAGGAGAATGAGGGCATGGGGCATCGTTCCCATCGGTTCTTCTTTTAGCATCTCAGCATCGTAAACTACTGAGACCCCGTCGCAACCACCGATGAAAGCGCTTCTTTCAACCATTGGCGCTATAACCGGATGTATTCTCCTCGCACCGAAACTGATAACTGGTTTTTCACCTGCTGCCTTCTTGCACCTCGCTGCCTTTGTTGCGACCCCTGAGGACTGACATAAAAGCCCNAGGATTGCGGTCTCGTATATTCCGAATTCCGTGTACATCCCTTCTATCTCCATTACTGGCTCGTTGGGCCTGAATATGGTCCCTTCCCTCATAGCCCTCACTCTAATATCCATCCCCTCTATGAGCCTACCTACCTCCTCCAAACCGGAAAAGACCGCCCATTTTGCCCCGTAAGGAAGCCTCTTCGCTATNATCTCAGCTTTTACGTGTCTATCCAGATTCTTCTTTTTCAGTATCTCAAGGGTATTCACAAAGTAGAGATCCGTAACCTTTCCCCTCTTTATGTCCTCAAAACTCGCTGTAAAGAACATATAATATCCTCCCCTCTCAGCTTTAAAAATATTAATAGATAACCTCGCATTTTGTAAACTGAAAACTTCCTTCCCTTTAAGAAGACATCCATTACATATGGGTGATTTTTTGCGCTTTTTTTCCATCATCTCGTGCGAAATTCGACGACGAATGGCGTCTTATACCCTTTTATCTTTTTCCCTTCCATTTCGTTAAAGAAATCTTCCACTATCTCTCTTTCCACTTTCTCCTCAAAGAATTCTTTTTTCTCTGTGTCGTATGCTATAAAACGCTTTTCCCTTACGAGGGTCTTAAATATCTCATCATCCTCTTTTCGAGAAAGACTCAAATCCAGAAGGGAAATATCAGACCTTCTTTCATCCACCATCCTTTTCAGAAAATTTACGAACCTTATAAGTTTCATAAATGTAAAAAGAGATTGGCGGGAAAATTCTTTTGTCACGGGAAGAAGTATGCTCGATCTCATATAACGGGTCTTTTGAACCCAGTCCTCCCCGAGGACGTTATTCACAAGGGGATTATTAGGCGAAAGATAATAAATGCTTGGGCCGAGGAGGCATCTTCGCTGAGAAAGGTAGGACACGGTTTTTAGGACATCTTCCTTTTTCTGATTGGGCAGGCCCACTATAAAGTGGATCTCCATGTTAAGATCGGAGGACTCGATCCAGGAGATAATCTCGAAAAAGTTTGCCGGGATCTTCCTTCCCTGCATTTTAAGAACAGAAGGACAAAGATCGACTATAGACAGGTTCACCTTTCTGAATCCCGCATCTATCATCTCTTTAAGCACTTCTCGATCAAGACTTTCAATGTATAAGCCATTCATGGCGGAAAGGGCGAAGTCTTTTCCTTTAAGGATGCGGAGAATTTGTAGGAAGCGTTTTCTTTCGTTTATAAGCATATCGTCTTCAAAGTCTATCCATTCTATGCCCTGGGACTTTAGTTTTTCTATCTCCTCTCCAACGGATTTCAAGGATCTTTCCCTGTACGGTACGGGCATCCTGGAACAAAATGCGCAAAAGTTAGGGCACCCCCTTGATGTGATCATGAATGCGTAATGCTTTTTTCCTATCCTGTAATCCTCTTTTTCTATGAATCTGCGCTCAGGTATCATATCTATTTCCACTTCATAATTTATCCTCTCTGAAACATGTATTCTTCCTTTTTCCCTCATGCACAATCCTACGATTTCATTCAGCCTCTTTGACCCTTTACCTATAAGTGAAGTTAAAAGTTCTAAAAACGGCGTCTCCCCCTCCCCTCTTATCACATAGTCAACACAAATGTCTTTCATTAAATGATCAGGGAGGGCGGATGCGTGATGACCACCCAATACGGTTACAATCCCTTCTTTTACTTCTTTGGCACACCTTGCGACTTCTTGCGCCTCCCTTACATATGCGGAAAATAGGGATGAAACACATAAGACANCAGGATTTTCAGCCATTATGATCCTCTCAATCTCCTTTATATTCAGACCGTACCTTTTGTAAGTTTTGAAAAGTGAAAAAGGGGTGTGAGATTCTTTTCTAAAATACTCGGAAAGTTCTGGAAAAGGGTTTTCAGAGGCTTCTTGTACGCGCCCCTTCCTCAGATCAACGACCTTTACATCGCAGAGATCCTTTACTTTTGTTGCGAGGTAAAGTAATCCTAAGGGGTAGTTCCTTACTCTTGTCGNGTAAAAATCTTCAATGGGAGGCTGGACAAGAAGGACCTTCAAATTCTGGCTTTATACTACCATATTCCAGTCCTTAAGTATTCATCGATAGATCTCGCTGCTTTCCTTCCCGCACCCATCGCAAGAATAACGGTTGCAGCCCCCGTGACAATGTCACCTCCTGCCCACACCCTCTCTTTCTTCGTCTTCCCGGTTTCCGGATCCGCAATAATATATCCCCTTTCGTTTAGGGCAAGCCCCGGGGTAGACTGGGTCAGAAGGGGGTTAGCTGCGGTACCTAAAGCGACTATAACGAGATCGAAAGGCATCCTGAATTCTGACCCCTTAACCGGNNNAGGTCTTCTCCTACCAGAGGCATCTGGCTCACCGAGCTCCATTTTTATGCACTCCATCTCTTTCACCCAACCCCTCTCATCTCCTATGAACCTCACCGGGTTTGTAAGTAGATCAAATATGATCCCCTCCTCTTCCGCGTGGTGGATCTCCTCCTTTCTGGCAGGCATCTCCTCCCTACCCCTTCTGTAAACTATGTGGACCTCTTCTGCACCGAGTCTTATGGCAGTTCTTGCCGCATCCATCGCCACATTGCCTGCACCNATTACAGCGACCCTTTTCCCCTTGCTTATGGGAGTGTCATATTCAGGGAAAAGGTAAGCCTTCATGAGATTGGAACGGGTAAGATATTCATTAGCGGAATAGATTCCGCAAAGATTCTCGCCAGGTATGTTGAGGAAAAGGGGAAGACCTGCGCCAAGTCCAAGAAATACCGCATCGTACTCTTTGAGAAGCTCATCTACTGTTCTAATTCTTCCTATTACGGAGTTCACCTCTATCTTAACACCTAAGGCCTTCAAGTAGTTTATTTCAGCCTCAACTATCCNCTTAGGTAAACGAAATTCTGGAATGCCGTATACTAAGACCCCACCTGGCTTATGGAGCGCTTCGAAGATCGTTACATCGTGTCCAAGAAGTATAAGGTCTGCTGCAACTGTGAGTCCTGCAGGCCCTGACCCAACAACTGCAACTTTCTTCCCTGTTTTTTCCTTTATCTCCGGGATAGATATTTTTCCATTTTCTCTCTCCCAGTCGGCAACGAATCTCTCCAGTCTNCCTATTGCAACAGGCTCATCTTTCTTCCCCAGCACGCATTTACTTTCACACTGGACCTCCTGGGGACAAACCCTGCCGCATATAGCAGGAAGGGCATTCTTCTCTTTTATTTTTTTTGCTGCCCCTTCGAAATCCCCTTCCTTCACAAGCCTGATAAACCCGGGAATGTCGACTTCCACAGGGCAGCCCAAAACGCAGGAAGGCTTCTTGCACTGAAGACATCTTTCAGCTTCAAGCTGAGCAACATCTGGTGGATAACCAAAGGGAACCTCGTTGAAGTTTTTTATCCTTTCCTTCGGGTCCTGTTCGGGCATCNTCTGTCTTGGTATCTTTTCCTTTCTTTTCTTTTCCTCCATTTTGGCCTCCCTTATTTCTGACAGCTACACTTAAATCTTTCCATTGAAACCCTCTCTTCCTCAAGATATGCGGAAAGCCTTTTTTGAAGTTCATCAAANTCGACCTCGTGGCCGTCGAATTCTGGTCCATCTACACATGTAAATTTCGTCNTTCCTCCCACAGTAACCCGGCATGCTCCGCACATGCCTGTCCCGTCGACCATTATGGAGTTCAGGCTCACAATAGTCTTAACGTTGTAATCTTTCGTGAGCTTTGAAACGAACTTCATCATAGGGACAGGCCCTATGCCTATGACGAGCTTCACTCCGCTTTTGCTTTCTAAGATTCTTTTTAAAACATCCGTTACAAAACCTTTCTCTCCATAACTTCCGTCATCGGTTGTAACATAAAGTTCATCACTAATCTCTTTCATCTCCTTTTCAAGAATGAGGAGATCCTTTGTTCTTGCTCCAATGATAGATAGTATGTAATTTCCCGCTTCTTTGTAAGCCTTCGTTATAGGGTATAGAACTGCTATTCCCGTTCCACCTCCCACACAGGCAACTCTTCCCACTTTTTCGATATGAGTCGGCCTTCCAAGGGGCCCCACGAGNTCCTGAATGTAATCTCCCGCGTTCTTTGTGCTTAAAAGAGCCGTTGTTTTGCCTACGACCTGAAATATGATATCTATTGTCCCCTGCTCTCCATCAGTACGGGCCATCGTAAGGGGGATACGTTCTCCTTCTTCGTTAACTCTAAGGATTATAAACTGCCCTGGCCTTGCTTTTCTTGCCACAAGGGGTGCTTCAACCCTCATGTGTACAACAGTACCCTGAGCGAGGGTCTCTTTTGAGAGTATTTTGAACACATGCCCCTCCTTTTATGAGAATTTTTTCACATCAATAACGTATACCTCTCCTTTTCTTTATGTCAACACTTTTTTGCCTTTGCACGAAGCCTGGGTGTATGGTATAAATAAGAGCTTTTTCAACATGTATAGTGCACCCGCGATCAAAAAAGCTGTAAGAATTTTAAAACTCATAGTGAAGAGGGATCGTCCACTGAATGTCACTGAGATTTCAAGATATCTCTCAATAAGTAAAAGCACAGCATACGGCATTTTGAAGGCCCTTGAGGAGGAACAACTCGTACTAAAGGATAAAAGGAGTAAAAGATACGTAGTGGGAAAGGGCCTCATGGAACTTTCCAAGAAGGTCTTTAAGTGGCTTGAGCTAACGATGATCGCAAGACCAATTATCGAAGAATTCGTGAGGAAGGTTGATGAGACGACATTCCTGGGGATTAAGGAGGGAGAAAAAATAAGGGTGATAGATGTTGTAGAGGCACACAAAGAACTGAAAGTCTCACCTAAGATTGACACTTTCTTTCCTATTACAGCGTCCGCCTTCCTTAAACTCTACCTTTCGAGGTACGAGGTTGAGGAGATAAGAAGAATGGTCAAGGATATGAAGATGCCAAAATACACGGAAAATACGATTGTAGATTCTGACCTCTTGATCGATGAGATCTTAAAAACAAAAGAAAGGGGTTTTAGTGTTGATCTTGAGGAGTACATAAAAGGCATAAGAGCCTGTGCTACTTTAGTTCCGAATGCAGGAGGTTCTTTTGTCACAGTTTGCACACTGGGATTCGCGAACTCTCTCGATGATGAGAAGCTGAAAAACTTAGGGGAGGATCTCAAGACTTTGGCTACTTCGATCTCAGAGCGGATCCATTTTTTGATAGGAAGGCTTTAGAGGCCTTGAAATGACCCTGACATTGATATTATTTAATATATAGCGTAAGGGGAAATCAAAGATCAAATAAAGAGGGAGGAGGTAAAAGTGAAAAAAGAGGAGCGTGCTTTGACAAGTATTTTTGCGGTTTTTTTACTCGTCTTTTTCATTTCTTCTTTTTGCCTCTCTGCGGAGGCGAAGAAAAAGGCAGAGGATTATGAGAAATTGCCTGAGAGGGCACTTTCTATGGCAGCTGAATTCCCCGGGATAGAGGTTCCTCCGGGAGAGCCCGTAAACATGAATATCACTTTTTTTAATAGAGGCAAAACTACAGAGTCTTTGACATTAAGAGTTACGTCAAAACCTGAAAACTGGAGAACGAGGTTTAAAACTGAGACTTTTACTGTAACTGCTGTCTCTGTTCCGTGGGGGGAAGAAAAAACTGTGGTATTCGAGGCAGAACCAGAAAGAACAGTAAAACCAGGAGATTACCCCTTTTTGATCGAGGCAAAAACCCTCGATGAAAAGATAGTTCTTACTCAGAGGATCGTCGTAAAAGTTAGGGAATATGAAAAGGGGGTTTCAAGGGGCATAAGGTTAAGTGCCTCATATCCTGTTCTTAAAGGCCCCTCTGACGCCAAATTCGAATTTTCAATAGAGGCAGAAAATAAACTGGACAGAGATGCGGTATTCAACCTTTCCGCCCAAGTGCCAGAGGGTTGGGAGGTGAATTTCAAGCCAGCCTACGAATATAAAACCATATCGAGTCTCAAACTGAGAGCGAAGCAAAGTCAGAGTATAACCGTTGAAATCACTCCATATAAGGACGCTAAGCCTGGAAGTTATCCGGTGATCGTAAGAGCCACGTATGGAGAGATGAAGGCCGAAATCCCTTTGACCGTTATTCTCACAGGAACTTACGCCATAGATGCGGGAACACTAACAGGACTTTTGAGCCTTGAAGCCAGACAGGGTAAAAAAACGGTAGTTACAGTCTTTATAAAGAATACTGGTAGCGCTACACTCAACAACGTGAGCCTGACTTCCTTCAAGCCGGAAAACTGGAAGGTCGAATTTAACCCGGAAAGAATAGCTGTAATTGAACCAAACCAGATAAAACAGGTCGAAGTTTCGATTACACCATATGAGGAGGCACTTGTTGGAGATTATTCTGTAACAGTGAATATAGATGCTGGAAGAACATCTAAGAATTTAGAATTTCGCGTAACTGTGAGGGCAGCGACTGTTTGGGGATGGTTAGGCGTGGGCATAATAGCTTTTGTCATTGTGGGACTTATGGTTCTTTTTAGATTCTTAGGGAGAAGGTAGAATGCCTCAGATTGTAATCGAGACTCAGAACCTGACAAAACAGTACGGAGCTCAAAAAGCTGTAGATAATGTGACGTTTAATGTTTATGAGGGTGAGATATTCGGTCTACTCGGACCGAATGGCGCGGGAAAGACGACTATCCTGCTCATGTTACTCGGGCTAACAGAGCCTTCCAGTGGAAAAGTTAGGGTACTTGGGGTCGATCCCACAAGGGATTCCATAAAGGTCAAAGGTATGATCGGATATATGCCAGAAAATGTGGGGTTCTACAATGACATGAACGCGATCCAGAGCTTAAGGTTCATAGGGGAATTAAACGGGATACCTCGAGCTGTGCTTGAAGAGAGAATAAGCGAGGCCCTTAAAACAGTTGGACTCTTAGAGGACGCGAAGAAGAAGATTGGAGCCTACTCAAGGGGGATGAGGCAGAGACTTGCAATCGCTGAGCTTTTGATAAAAGAACCAAAGCTCGCTTTCCTCGACGAACCAACACTTGGACTTGATCCTGATGCGACATCTAAGATGATCGAGCTCATAGATACGCTTAGAAAGGAGAGAAACATAACCATAATACTCTGTTCCCACTATCTCGAGATGGTTCAGAAGCTATGCGACAGGGTAGGTATAATGATAAAGGGTAAGATGGTAGCACAGGGAAAAATAGATGATCTTGCAAAGGAGAAATTTGGGATAGGAGAAAGTGAGTATACCCTTGAGGAGATTTACATGAGGTACTTCCTGGAGGCATAAATGGGTGGATTAAAAGTCATATTCAAGAAGGAGCTGTCCGATCACTTTTCAAGCTACAGGTTCCTCATAATATTTTCCCTTATCTGGATGGTGAGTTTACTTATAACATACATGGTTGGTGTAAGTGTGAGAGAAGAGCTTTCCGGGATGGCTAAGCCTAAATACGTTTTTCTCCTCCTTTTTATGTCTTCAGGAGGTTTTTTTTCCTTTATTCAGTTTGTCGCCTTCTTCGGCCCCCTAATAGGGGTTATTCTCGGATTTGACTTGATAAACAGGGAGAAGAATGAGGGAACTTTAAGCAGGGTGCTCTCTCAGCCAATATACAGAGATGCGGTTATAAACGGGAAGTTCCTTGCAGGAGTCGTAACAATAAGCATAATGATGACCTCAATAGTTCTTGTAATCACAGGATTGGGACTAAAGGTGGTAGGGGTTGTTCCAGGGCTTGATGAGATACTGAGAATCCTAATATATCTCATCATAAGCATAGTTTACATTTCCTTCTGGCTTGGAATAGCCATCCTCTTTTCCATACTTTTTAGGAGTGTGACTACTTCTGCCCTCGCATCTATTGCAGCCTGGATATTTTTTACCTTTTTTGTCCCCCTCGGTGCGGGGATAGCGGCAAAATCCTTTATTCCCCAAACTGAGTCTGATAAGACAGAGATCATCCTCAAACAGCTCTCTATCCAGAGATCCGTTTCCCTCGTCTCCCCTGTGTCCCTTTATTCTGAAGCTTCCTCTACGATCATAGATCCTACAAAAAAGACAACGAGAGCCTACGTGCTTATGGGTCCCTTTGAGAAGCTCTCCATAGAACGTTTTTCAGGTCCTTTACCCATATCTCAAAGTTTATTGATCGTGATCCCGTACATCATTTCGATCNTAGCCATAACAAGTTGCTGCTTTGCAGTCTCTTACACTGTCTTTTTAAGACAGGAAATAAGATCCCTTTAACGTAATGTCAAAAATCGGAAAGTCCCTCGCTTTTTTCATCCTATCCTTCTGCCTTCTTTTTCCGTTCGTTCTCGGATCAGAGGACTATTCTTCATTCGGCATAATAGGAGATACCTCCATTGGAAAAGATGAGACAGTCTTTCTTAAATTCCTGGGCCATCTAAAGAAATTACGCGTGAAAACCTTCTTCCACACGGGTGATGTGATTCATAACCCCGGCTCTGAAAAAGAGTGGGACAGGTTTCTTGAACTTACAAAAGATCAGTTTGAGTTCCACATAGCACCTGGAAACCATGACATAAATTCACCGAGATCTTTGAAGATCTACAAAGAAAAGATAAAAAGGCCACCTTACTACTCCTTAGAGTCTGGGGATACCCTCTTTCTCCTACTCTGCACAGAGATGCCANGTGAGGAAGGACGCATAGGACCGAAACAACTCCACTGGTTGAAGGAGGAGCTAAAAAAGGATCATCCTTTCAAGTTCGTTTTTCTCCACAGAAGCCTTTTCCCGACTATTTTTGGGAGGTCATTCTGCCTCGACAGATTCCCAAAGGAAAGGGATGCCCTCCACAGAACTTTNGTTGAAAATAGGGTCCTGNGCGTCTTCTCAGGACATGAGCATATATACTCAAGAATTTCGAAGGAAGGTTTAACATACGTAACAACTGGAGGTGGAGGTTCAGAGCTCTTAGTTGGCCTTGAGGAATATGGTGGATTCCACCATTATACCCTTGCAAAAAAAGCTGAGGATAGATATATTTTTTCAGTTTTTGATCTCAATGGGCAGATAAAAGATCAGTTTATGATCAAAAGATGAGGTGAAGAATGGGTAGTGTCCTTAAGTGGAGAAGGAAAAAGATGAGAAAACACAAGTACCGTAAGCTAAGAAAAAGAATGAGGCATCAGAGGAAGAAGTAAAGATCTTGCGGTCATCATATTTATGTGGTCCATCTTTCCCATCTCAGGTGTCTCCATAATGGCGCATAGATCCCTAAATGTTGGTTCGTTAATTATGTGGGAGAACGTATTAAGCCCCATCTTTCCAAGACCTATGTGCCAGTGCCTGTCTATCTTACTGCCAAGGTCTGTTTTTGAGTCATTGAGATGGATGAGGCCGATTTTTTCGTTGCCTAAAGCCTCGTAAGTAGAAGATAAAAAATCTTCCCAGATCGTTTTGTCCCTTATGTCAATCCCTGCCTGAAAAAGATGGGCCACATCGAGGCACATCTTTACCCTGTCTATAACTTTTAGCCTCTCGAAGATCCTTGAAATTTCATCAATATTGCTTCCTATTGAATTTCCTTGACCTGAAGAGTTCTCGAGGAGGATGTTTATCGGATAAAACTCGAGGGCCCTATTTATCGCTGAGGAGGCCTTTTCTAATCCGTCTTTTTTGTCAGGATTAGAGCCTAAGTGGACAACGATCGATTGTATCCCCAGAGTTAAGGATAGTTCAATCTCCTCGAAAAAACCAGAAAGGTCCTTCTCTCTACCCATTGCGAGGTTAGGAAGGTATGAAAGATGTGAAAATACCGGGATTTTAGAGAATCTTTCATTGAATAGATAAATCTCTTCTTCAGACCAGCTTTTTTTGTTCCATGATCTTGGATTCTTCACAAAAATCTGTACACATTCACAACCGAGCCTCTTTACTTCCATAAAGGCGTGCTCAAAACCTTTCGAGATGCTCAAGTGGAATCCGAGCTTCACATCAATATCTATAACAGATCGATCTGTCCTTAGTACAGTTCCAGAAAGAATAATGCTTGAGGAAGATCGGAAAATGTATTAAAAGAAATAGGATGAGCGGAAAAAAGCTCGCACTTGTCGTGGGTGGAGGGCCCGCACCGGGAATAAATGGGGTAATAAGTTCTGCAACTATTGAGGCCCTAAACCATGGCCTCGAGGTCTACGGAATTATTGGAGGATTCAAGAGTCTTTTTGAGGGAAAGAAGGATAGCTTCATCCCCCTTACAATCGAGGATGTCTCAAGAATCCACACACAAGGTGGGTCCATACTAAAAACATCAAGAGATAGACCTGAAAACGTACAGGAAAGGTTTAAGACCCTGATCTCAACCCTTTACGAATTCGGAATAAGCTATCTGATAACCATAGGGGGGGAAGGAACTCTTTTTATGGCTTCATGGATAGAAAGGGAAACAAGGGGAAGGATCTCAATCGTTCACACTCCAAAGACCATAGATAACGACATCCCCCTTCCTGGAGGATTCTCCACATTCGGTTATCAGACAGCGCGCCATGTGGGTGTGGAACTCGTGAAAAATATAATGGAAGATGCAAGATCTATGGACAGATGGTATTTCATAACAACGATGGGGAGGCACACTGGGCATCTCGCCTTAGGTATTGGAAAAGCAGCAGGTGCAACGGTCACACTCATACCTGAAGAGTTCCTTGAAAAGAGACTCTCAATAAGGAAGGTGGCTGATATCCTTACAGGGTCAATAATAAAGAGATATTCTATGGGAAGATCCTATGGAGTTGCAATACTCGCAGAAGGGATCGCAGAGAAGTTCGATATGGATGAACTTCAAAAGATCGAATTCATCGAGAAAGATGAGATATCCGGAAAGATTAGACTATCTGACATTCAGTTAGGCCGTATTCTAAAAACATTCGTTAATGAAAATCTCAAGGAATGCGGGATAAGCACGAATATCGTCTCAATGAACATCGGATACGAATTAAGAGCTGCAGATCCTATCCCCTTTGATATAGAATATACGAGAGATTTGGGTTACGGTGCTGTAAATCATTTAATAAAAGGCGGAACAGGCGCAATAATCACTGTCTACGAAGGAAGGATAATGGCAGTACCATTCGTTGAGATGTTCGATTCAAAGGGTAATGTGAAGATAAGGAAAGTCGACGTTGATTCCGAGCTTTATAGAGTCGCAAGGGAGTATATGATAAGACTCGAAGAAGATGACTTCGAGGGAGAAAGGATAGAAAAACTCGCAAACACCGCTAATATGAGCCCTCAAAAGTTCAAGGAACGTTTTGGCTATCTATTCGGCCTTTGCTGAAATGATATAAGCCCTGAAAAAAATCTGAAATCAGTCTCTTCATCTTTTCTCTCTAATTCGAAGAGAAAGGCAAATCGAGTCTTTGAGCTTTTGGCCCTTTTCTCATGGGTGAATAGGCCGTAAAGAAGGTTCAACCCTTCCCACTCACCCTCCCTTCTATACTCGAAAATCGAAAAAAGAGGGTTTATTATCTTCTGAAAGCCCTCAAACCTGAAAGGGAAAACAAAGGGAAGGCTCAATTTTCTTACCCCATTTTTCGCCTCGTATCCGAAAAGGGGCCAGATGTTAAAATAAAGCTCCTCCTCTTTTTTTTCGTATCTATTTACCATGAGGAACCTCACATCCACTTCTTTTTCCTCTTTCAAGGATTCCCTCTTAGTGTAAAGAAAAGGCCAGATGAATCCTTCCTCGAGGTAGTCGTCTTTTTCCATCCTCTTAAAGAGTGGAAAGACACTTACCCCCTCTTCTTTTCCCTCTGATCTTGTAATAAATGGCCAAAGATACGAGACTTTTACCCTTTCCGGGTTTTTGAAGCGGCAATAAAGCGGAAAAAGAACACAGTAAGAAGATAAAGATCCCGATTTATTTTCCCCGGAAATATAAAAAGGTAAAAGATAGAAGGATCTCATAGGATCTTCTGTATCGAGACCTTTCTCATCCATATAAAGAAATGGCCAAAGGAAAAACTGAGACCTTTTTACTCCCTCGATCTCCCTTACTCCGTAAAGTGGGAAGACCTTGTATCCCCTTTCTCCTCCACTATACAGGGAAAAGATGGGCCAAAGGAGATTCTCCTTTTTTCTCTCTCCAATTTCGCTTACTCCATAGAGGGGCCAGAGAAAAAAACCGATCCTATCCTTACCAAACCTATTTTTGAGCTTCCCATAAAAAGGGAAAAAACCTCCGTAGGTCTCCCCATTTTCTTCTCCCCAGAAAAAAAGAAAAAAGGAGTAATTCCTTCCTTCATCTTTTTCATGAGACATGTAAATGGGAATGAAATAGGATTTTTGAGGTCCGAACCTGCCTATTGGATATGGGAATCTTAAGACACCGTCCTTTTTCTCATGTATAAAAAAAAGGGGTCTTATGATAAGCTCATTACGGTCTTCTTCACTAAAAGAGATAAGTGGACCTAAGATTCTTTTTTCCTCCCCAAATTCGTAAAAAAAAGGCCAAAATGGGTAGAGTTTGAAAGGGGCTAACAAAAAAAGAAGGAGTATTGCCCTTTTTAACATTAAAAAAGAATCCCGAGAAGGGTCCCGAGAACCGTAACAGGCGTCATCTCCTGGATTCCGTCTGACGCCCTCTGGATGTCCTTTACGGCCTTTTTAGTCTCAGTGTATAAGGCTTCGTCCTTTGTAAGTTTTCCCAGGGTTCCCTCACCTTTATTTACCGATTCTGCTATCTCTTTCAGATTCTTCACGGTCTCCTTTGTCTCAACGTATATTGAATCGTCTTTTAAAAGTTTCCCAAGTGTACCCTTTCCCTCCTCAAGCTCCTTCGCAATGTTCTTTATAGTTCCCATAGCATCCTTTGCATCTCTGTAAAAAGAATCATCCTTCACCAGAAGACCGAGTGTCCCTTTACCCTCCTCCACCTCTTTCACTATCTTTTTTAACCCTTCTGCTGCCTCATCTGCATTAGATATGACCCTCCCGATACTCTCTTTATTTTTCGATATAAGTTCACTGAACTCAGAAGTTGCACTCTTTATATTCTTTAGGCTCTCCTTCAGGTTTACCTTCTCCTTCTCACCAATCAAACCTTTTAGCTCACCCATTACATCTCCAAAACTCGATGCAGCCCTATCTATCCTTTTGAACATATCATCAAAGGACGGGTATAGCTCCACATTCTCTATAATGCCTCTTTCACTCAAGTAGACCTTTTCTTTACCCGGCAGTATCTCAATGTACCTATCTCCGAGAACCCCTTGTGTCCTTACTACACAAGCACTATCCTTCGGGATCTTCACCCCCTCTTTAATGAGCATCACTACCTTTGCTTTAAATCCCTCGAGTTTTACACTTCTTACCTTTCCAACTGTGACTCCTGAGATTTGGACCGGAGTACGGAGATCGATTCCGGATGCATTATCAAGAAATACGGTAAGCTCGTAACCCTTTTCTTTCAAAAATCCGAACCTCTCTATCTTGAAAGACATATAAAAAAGAAGGAGTATCCCAAAAAGAACGAGGATCCCCACTTTTATTTCAGGACTCATCTTATTTTTTTTCATCTTGACCTCCTATCTCTTTTATTCTTGAGGCTTCAAGGAATTCTAAAACCTCTGGATCCTTGCTTGAGGCTATCTCTTCCGGTGTCCCATATGCTATTATCTTTCCTCCACTTAGCATAGCAACCCTGTCAGCGATCCTGAACATGCCTATTATATCATGACTTATGACCACATAGGTCTTCTTTAGCTTTCTCTGTGTCTCTCTTATGAGGTCCGATATTGTAAGAGCCATAACAGGATCGAGTGCACTTGTTGGCTCATCGAAAAGGACTATAGGTGGATCGAGAACCAATGCCCTTGCAAGACCTGCCCTTTTTTTCATCCCTCCCGATACCTCACTCGGGAGTTTATCCCCATGTTCGAGGAGACCGACCTCTTCTAATCTCTCATCCACTATCCTCTTTATCTCTTCCTTTTTCATTTTTGTCCGCTCTAAAAGAGGGAAAGCAACATTTTCCCATATGGACATAGAATCAAAAAGAGCAGCTTCCTGAAAGAGCATGCCAAAACTGGTTCTTACTTCATTTAGCTCACTTTCTTTAAGCCTCGTAATCTCTTTACCATCTACCCATATCTCCCCACTATCGGGTTTCATGAGCCCTATTATGTGTTTGAGTAATACACTCTTTCCGCTCCCGCTTTTCCCTATTATTACGGTGATCTTTCCCCTTTCTATCTCCAGATTGATCCCATCGAGAACCTTCTGGTTTTCAAAGCTCTTCTTAAGGTCTACTATGCGTATGACTATATCTCCCATATCAGAATAAAAGCGAGGTTAGCACATAGTCTGCCACAAGTATTGTCACACATGAGACAACAACGGCTTGAGTAGTAGATCTTCCAACCCCTTCAGCTCCACCTCTCGTATAGAATCCCTTGTAGCATGAAACGATGGCGAATATGACACCGAAGCAGGCTGCTTTGATAAGTCCCACGTATATGTCCTGGAATTCAAGATACTTGTAAATCCTGTTAAGAAAGGCACCTTCATTCACATCGAGTAATTTTACGGCGATTAGATACCCCCCTAATATACCTAAGAAATCTGAAATGATCGTGAGAATGGGAAGCATGAAGAAAGATGCCACAACCCTCGGAACAACAAGGTACTTTATCGGATTTAAAGCCATAACAACGAGTGCATCTATCTGCTCAGTAACCCTCATTGTCCCTATCTCTGCCGCCATAGCAGAACCCGCTCTTCCCGCAACCATAAGCCCAGTGAGCACAGGACCCAGTTCTCTTGTCATACTCAATGCAACAGTCACTCCGATGAGACCCTCTGCACCGAATTTTCTGAAACCATAGTAAGTCTGAAGGGCAAGGACCATTCCGGTGAACGTCCCGGTCAGAAAAACGACAGGTAAGGATTTCACTCCCACAAACTCCATCTGCTTTACTATGTAATCGAATTTAAAAGGCCTTCTGAAGGCGAGTATTATAGATTCGAAGAGCATAAGACCTGCAAGTCCAAGTTCAACTAAAAATCTTCTAAGGAGACCGGAAATCGAATATAAGATCATAGGTAGTACCTTCTTACAGCCATCGATATGCCACAGAATATCTCATAGGGTATGGTATTCAGCTTTTCTGCGAGATCCCAGGANGTTATGCTCTCATTACCTTTTTTCCCTAAAAGGATAACCTCATCGCCCCTTTCTGCCTCAGTATCCGTTATGTCTATCAATGTCCAGTCCATGCATATCCTTCCTACAACATTACACCTCTTTCCTCTTACGATCACCGATGCACGGTTAGAAAGCCCCCTCCTATATCCATAAGCGTAGCCACAGGGTATAAACCCTATCCTTGTCCTCCTTTTAGTTCTAAATGTCCTCCCATAACTCAAGAAAGACCCCTTTTCAAATTCCTTTACGTGAGTGATTCTGCTTTTTAGGCACATCGCCTCTTCGATATTTAGACTACCTTGGAGCTCCTTTGATGGATAGGATCCATAAAGACCGATACCAATTCTTACCATGCTGAAATAGGCCTCAGGGTAGTTTATGAGCCCTCCGGTATTTGCCATGTGAATATAAGGAGGATTGATTTTTTTAGATGAGAAAAAACCTATTATCCCTTTGAAATTCTCAACCTGTTTCAATCCATAGGCGTTTCTTTTTTCAGATTCTGAAAAATGGCTCATTATGCCCTCAATGTGGATCTCCTTCTCTTTTTTCAGGATCTCAAATAGATCTTTCACATCATTGGGCATGAAACCGAGTCTCCCCATGCCCGTATCGAACTTAAGATGTATACCTAACCTCCTCCTTTTCTTTTTCGCAAAACTAATGAGAATTCTTAAGCCCTCAATTTCGTGAACAACAGGGGTTAGATCGTATTTTACCAATGAGTGAGCCTCTACTTCATTTGAGATACCACCGAGCACAAATACTCTTCCTCCAATTCCCGACTTTCTTAGCTCCACACCCTCTTCTACGGAAGAGACTCCAAAAAAATTACATCCCCCATGAAAGAGCCTCTTTGAGACTTCCTTCATTCCATGACCGTAAGCATCCGCCTTAACTATACACATGACTTCCACATCTTTTTTTGCCTTTTCTTTGAGTGCCTTATAGTTTTTTTCTATTCTGCCAAGATCGATCTCTAAAAAGACCCTTTCCTTTACCTTAGCCTGCGAGTTCTTTGAAGACCCTGTCATATGCTTCGATTGTGGAATCTATCTCTTTTTCCCCATGAGATACTGTCAAAAATGAAGCCTCAAAGGGGGATGGAGCAAAAAATATACCTTGCTTAAGCATAAGTTTGAAGAACTTCTCATAGAGCGACCTATCGCTTTTTTTTGCACTCTCGTAATCATTTACCTCACCGTCTACGAAAAAACCGGAGAACATACCGCATAATCCATTCACAGTATAAGGGATCTTATATTTTTGAGCGATCTTTTTCACTTCCTCACTTATGATCCTGACCTTTCTTTCAAGATCCCTATAGACCTCCTTTTTTTCTTTGAGGTATTTAAGAACGTATATGCCCGCCCGAACCGCTATAGGGTTACCTGAGAGTGTACCAGCCTGGTAAACATTACCCAAAGGAGAAATATTCTCCATTATTTCCCTTTTTCCTCCGAATGCGCCAACTGGAAAACCCCCGCCTATGATCTTGCCAAGACAGGTAATATCTGGATCTATTCCATATATGGTCTGGGCACCTCCAAATGCGACTCTAAATCCCGTAATGACCTCATCGAATATAAGAAGGATGCCCTTTTCCTTGCAAAGCGACTCAAGGTCCTTAAGAAAACCAGACTTTGGAAGAATAACACCCATATTTCCCATAACTGGCTCCAAAATAACGCAGGCAACATCCCTATCATCTTTTATGACTCTTAAGACCGAGTCTATATCATTGAAATCTGCAACGATTGTCTCTCTTACGTGCTCCTCGAGAACACCTTTACTTTCTGGCTGACTTAATGTGGCCATCCCTGATCCACCACTTGTCAAGAGGAAGTCAGCATGGCCGTGGTATGCGCCCCTGAACTTTATTATCCTTTTTTTTCCTGTGTATCCCCTTGCAAGCCTTATTGCGCTCATAGTTGCCTCAGTCCCAGAATTTGTTAGCCTCAAAAGCTCTATTGAGGGAAAGGCCTCCACTATCAATTCTGCCAGTTCTATCTCATAGGGATGGCAGGCCCCGTAGCTCGTACCTGCCTCAAGTGCCTTTTTTATTTCCTCGATCAGCCCCTCTTCTCCATGACCTAATATTATAGCGCCGAAGGAGGCAACATAGTCTATGTACCTATTTCCATCAACATCGTATAGATAAGCTCCCTTTGCCCTATCAACGTAAAATGGTTCATCATGGACAGAAAGAAAAGACCTTACGGGACTATTCACACCTCCAGGGATCAGTCTTTTTGCCTTATCAAACAATCTTCGAGAATTCTCCCTATTCATTTTTTAATGAGAGCCCTATTTTTTTAAACTCCCTTTTACTCAGGAATATCTTATAGTCCCTAAGCCCTGTTCTTTCTGAAATCTCCCTTACCTTCTCGTAAAAATCCTTCTCGTTCTTAGCGTGTATGACAGTATAAAGATTGTAATTCCAAAGGCCACCCCTTTCCCTCTCATAGCAGTGGCTAACTTCCGGATAGGAGGCCATTATCCTTCCTTTCTCTTCTACTTCCTCCTCTTTGACATTCCATACGACCATACCGTTATAAAGATAGGAAACCCTTCTGTGAAAAAGGATTGCTGCGATTCTTCTCAATTTCCCCTCCTCTTTCATTCGCTTTAGGAGATTTATCAGTNTTTTCTCTCCTATTCCCACTTTTTTCGCAAGTGTCCTGTATGGCCTAAGGACAAGGGGGAAATCGGAGGGGATTTTCCTTAAAATCTCTTTTTCTTCCACAAATCATAGTTTTACATAGAAAGAATAAGGTTTTCAAATGAAAAGAGAAAGTTTTTGTTTGGATAAGGAAGATGTGGTATAAAGTTACGGGAGGTAAAAGTGGCGAAGAAAGAAAGGATAAGAAAATTAAAAACCCGTGATATTCTCAATGCTATCCTCAATTCGACGCCCGAATCGATAATCACAGTTGATCGGGAAGGGAAAATTATATTAGCCAATAAGACTCTCGCACAAAGGGTCGGAAAACCCCTTGAAGAAATAATAGGTTCGAATATGAGGGATGTTTTTGGAGAAGATGTGGCAAAGAAAAGGAAAGAGGCAATAGATAAGGTTTTTGAGACTAAAGAACCTCTAATATTCGAAGATGAAAGAGAAGGGAGATGCTACGAGGCTCATATGAATCCAGTTTTTGATGAATCCGGGGAGGTAAGTAGTGTGCTTGTCTGCGCATTCGATGTAACAAAGCGAAAAGAAGCAGAAAAAAGGGCAAAGTTTGAGAGGGATCAGCTCTTCTCCCTCTTTGATAGCATAGAGGAAATAATATACGTCGCTGACCCAGTATCTTACGAGGTTCTCTATGCGAACAGGTTTTTGAAAGAAATGTTTGGGAAGGATCCAACAGGCGGTATATGCTACAAGGAATTTCAGGGTTTCGACCATCCTTGCGATTTCTGTACAAACCCTATAATCATGGAACTAAAGGGAAAATCCTACAGGTGGGAATATTACAATCCACTTTTAAAAAGATATTACGACATAACGGATAGGATCATAAAATGGATAGATGGGAGGGATGTGAGATTCGAGTTAGCAATAGATATTACGGAGAGAAAAAACGCAGAGACCGCACTTAGGCTAAGCGAAGAGATGTACCGTTCAGCACTTTCAAATTTAATAGAAGGATTTGCAAGAACAACGGTCGATGGTAAGATCATAATCGCCAATCCTTCCTTTGCACGTATCTATGGATACACTTCACCTGAGGAGATGATTGGATCCGTAAAGGATACGGGGAGAGATCTCTTCGTAAATCGCGAAGATGCAGAGAGACTTTTTGAAAATGTGAAAAAGGAAGGCTTTGTCGAAAACTTTGAATCCCAGAGGAAAAGAAAGGATGGTCAACTAATTTGGGTCTCAAGTAACGTAAGGGCGATAAAAGATGAANAAGGAAAGATCCTTTTTCTCGAGGGAACAGAGATTGATATAACTGATAAGAAGAATGCCTTGATGGAGCTTGAGGGAGAAAGAAGGAAGTTCTTCATTCTCTTAGAGAACCTTCCGTTCGCTGTAGTACTCTGCGATGATAAGGGAAAATACCTATATGCGAACCCGAAGTTTAAGGAGATTACAGGTTATACCCTTGAGGAAGTTCCAGACGGAAATACCTTCGTGAAAAAAGTCTATCCCGATCCCCGATTGAGGCACGAAGTCATATCACTATGGAAAAAGGATGTGGAATCCTTCAAAATCGGAGAATCAATAGATAGGACTTTTCCGATTGTGTGCAAAGATGGCGCAGAAAAAAAAGTAACAATAAAGACGGCATATCTTGCAGAGGGTCTCTATGTTATGACCTTCGAAGATGTAACGGAGAGAGAAAGGAATGAGACCCTTTTAAGGGAAAGTGAAGAAAGATATAGATCCTTGTTTGAAAATGCGTACGAGGGGATTTTCCAAAGTACATTGGAGGGTAAGTACACTATGGCGAACCCTGCAATGCTTCGGATATTAGGCTATTCTTCATTTGAAGAGCTAAAAGAATCGGTAAAGGACATAAGGAACGAGCTTTACGTAAATCCTGAGGATAGAGACAGGTTTTTAGAGATCTTGCATAAAGAAGGAAAGGTTATGAATTTTGAAACACAGTTTAGAAGAAAGGACGGAAATATCATCTACGTAAACACGACTGCGTGGCCTATACGTGATGAGTCCGGTAAAATTCTTTACATTCAAGGCATAACAGAGGATGTGACAGAGAGGAAAAAGAAGGAAGAGGAGTTAAACTCCTTGAGAGAGCAGTTCTTGCAGGCTCAAAAGATGGAGGCAATAGGACGCCTTGCAGGAGGAGTGGCACACGACTTTAACAACATTCTCACAGTTATACTCGGTACATGCCAGATTGCGCTTATGAATCTGAAAAATGAGGAAAAGCTAAAGAAGAACATAGAAAGCATCATGCACTCTGCAGAAAAAGCCGCATCCCTTACAAGACAGCTTCTCGCATATAGTAGAAAGCAGCTCATGCAGATTCGGGTCATCGATCTGAATGAACTGATTGAAGGAATGGAAGAGATGCTAAAGAGGCTTCTCGGAGAAGATATTGAAATAGAAATGTACCTTGAGAAGAATCTTGGAAAGATAAAGGCTGACCCAACCCACCTCCAGCAGGTAATCATGAATCTCGCCACAAACGCAAAAGATGCTATGCCCGAAGGGGGTAAACTGATAATCGAAACATTTAACGTCCAACTGACAGAAGATTACGCTCGAACCCACTTCGGGGTCGAACCTGGACCTTATGTGATGATATCGTTCACTGACACAGGAACTGGCATTCCAAAGGATATTATTCCCCATATTTTTGAGCCTTTCTTCACGACAAAGGAGAAGGGGGAAGGGACAGGTCTTGGCCTTTCAACAGTTTATGGGATTGTGAAGCAGCTCGGAGGTCACATATACGTGTATAGCGAGGAAGGAAGGGGAACCACATTTAAGATATACTTCCCGCGCACTGATGAAAAAATAGAAGAGGAGAAAAAGGAAGAAAAAATTGAAGAAAAGATCGTCGTTCCCTCTGAAAAAACAGTCTTAATCATCGAGGACGATGAAAGTGTCCTTAAGGTCACTTCCGAAATGGTAAGAAGTATGGGATTCAAGGTTATAGAGGCTCAAAATGAAGAGCAAGCTGTAGAGGTGGCTAAAAACACGGGTGAAAGGATCGATATTATTATCACAGACGTTGTGATTCCTGGAATAAAGGCACCGGTTCTAATTGCAAAATTGAAAAAGTTCCACCCTAATGCGAAGGTNNTATTCATGTCAGGGTACACAGAAAACGCGATCGCCCAGTACGGCATACTCTATCCTGGGATCAATTTCATCCAGAAGCCATTCTCAAAAGAAGAACTTGAAAGGAAGATTTTGGAGATTCTTAAGACCCGTTAGACTTTAAAATTATGATCTCTATCCTTCTGTTTAATGCCCTTCCTTCGGGTGTATCATTAGGTGCGACTGGTCTAAATTCTGCGTAACCCGAGGCTGAAAGTCTTTGAGGAGGGATTTGAGCCTTCTCTATAAAGTACCTCACAACTTCCGTTGCCCTTCTCACAGAAAGCTCCCAATTGGATTTGAACTCCGCATTACAAATNGGGACATTGTCAGTGTGTCCCTCTATCCTTACGTGATTCGGTACCCTTTTTATGATAGGGGCTATCTTATCTATTGTCCTTTTCGCATTCTCTTTGAGTTCAGCTCTTCCCTCATCGAAGAACGCCCTGTCAAGGATCCTTATAACGATCCCCCTCTCGTCAATAAAAACGGAAATCTGGTTCAGTCCCTTTGATGCTTTTAGTTCTTCTATCCCTTTTTCAATTTCTCCTCTTAAAATCTCATTTTCGTCCATCCTTTCTTGAGCTCTCACCCCCCCTCCCTCAACAGTACTTGAATGAGAAAGGAAAATCGCCTTAAGGTGCTTAGAGACACTCCTATATTTTTCCGCATCCTGCTTTGAGATCGCATACATCATTACGAAAAAAGCGAGTAGAAGTGTGATCAGATCAGCATATGTAATTAGCCATCTTTCCACATTCTCATGGTCTTCTTGCCTATTTTTCCTCACCATAGATCACTCCTCGTTCCTTTTCCCGGGCAATAGAAAAGAGAGTAGCTTCATCTTTATAACCCTCGGGTTCTCCCCCGAGGCTATAGATATTATCCCCTCCTTTATTAGCTCCAGATGGAGGGCCTCTTCCTGATGTTTTGCCTTGAGCTTATCCGATATGGGCAAGTATATGAGATTAGCCATTGCAACTCCCCAAAGAGTAGCGATAAATGCTGAGGCTATAGCGGATGCCATATTTGAAGTATTCTCAGTATTTGATAAGGCATGGATAAGCCCTAAAACAGTTCCCATAATTCCAAGTGTGGGGGAAAAACCGCCCAGCTTTTGAAAGAATATNGCCCCAGCCCTATGTCTCTCCTCTATGTAAGAGATCTCTATGTCGAGAATCTCCCTGATTTTGCTCGTGTCGAATCCGTCTATAGCGAGCTGGAGAGCCTTTTTAAAAAAAGGATCCTTTATCTTTTCAAGATCTGCTTCAAGACTTAAGAGTCCTGTTTTTCTCGTCTTCTGGGCAAGATTGAAAATGTTTTCTATGATCTCCTCTGGATTCAGTTTCCTGCTGAAAAAAGCGACTTTTAGTATTGAAGGCAGGTTGCAAAGTTGGCCAAAGGATGCTGTGATTGTTGCTGCACCGAATGTTCCAAATAGGACAAGTATAACTGCGGGAAGCTGGAAGAGAGAGGAGACCTTTCCCCCTTCCAGAAGGAAGGCCGCAAGAACAGCCCCAACTCCTAATATGAGACCGAGTACTGTCGTTACATCCATGATCACTCATCCGCTTTACTCTTTTTTATTGCCTCCCTCTCTCTATCTATGATGTAACTTATAAGAACGTCCCTGTCTTCTTCCGCTATTTCCAAGTATTTTGCTGCTATTTCCCAAGATGTATGCTCTCCCGTTTTCTTTTCTCCGACCCTTACGATCTCCGCTATTGTTCTTATCTTTCGCGGGTGTATNCGNGGAATGGAAATCACAAGTTCCAGATAAGGTCTATCCGGTCTTTTCTGTGAGAGGAACCTTACGCCTGACCCGCTTATATCGATCGTGCGAAGGGACTTTGAAAAAGAAGGTCCCTCATTTTTTTCCTCCATTCGCTCAAGGATCTTATCNAGTTTCTTTTCAATAATCTGAATGTACGAAATAAGGAGGCCGTATTCTCTTTCTTTTTGAGAACTTTCTCTTCCTTCAGATTTCCAAAGCTTCTCTTCCAGTAAGAGCTTACCTGACTCAAAAGCCATCCGTTCTTTTACGTTATCAAAATCAGATTGATCTATCTCTCTAAATTCTATTGAGAGGTCTTCTTTTAGCCTGAAATATCCTCTTTTCTCCATTCTTCTACTTCCCTTCGTCTTGCATCATCTCCAAGAAACCATGAGCTACATCCGGGTCGAACTGGGTCCCCCTACACCTTCTAATCTCAGATAGCGCCTCTTCCTTACTTAATGCTTTTTTGTATGGCCTCTCTGTGACCATAGCATCGTATGCATCGCAAACCGCGATGATCCTTGAACATAGAGGGATGTCTTTAGAACCGAGATGATCCGGATAACCCTTCCCATCGTACCTCTCATGGTGGTGCCTCACGATGATTGCCTCATTAGAGAGAATCTCAAAGGTGCTAATTATTTTTTCCCCGTATATTGTGTGATTCTTTATGATCTCGTACTCCTTATCTGAGAGTCTTTCAGGTTTCAGGAGGATACTATCAGGAATACCTATTTTCCCCACATCATGAACGGGGGCTACAATTTTGAGGGCATGTCTATCGTATTCCGGGACATTCATAAATTCCGCAAGTTTCACCGCATATTTCGCCACCCTTGTGCAATGCCCCTCAGTGTATGCGTCTCTTATGTGGATTGAGGTAATGAGCGACTTTAATGTTTGCAGTACCCCGTTGAATAGGCTTTCATAAAGCATTCTATTTTCAATCTGGGAAGAGGAGTTCTCCGCTATGAGCTTTAGGAGGAATAACTCCTCTTCTTGCGTGCCCATTCCATTTTTCTTTTCCTCAAGTCCAATAAGTCCCACGCATTGATTCCGTATTACTACAGGCACGAAAATGGTCCCTCCGATCCTCAAATGCCTTTTCTGGGAGGAGAGCTCATCGAAAAGACCTTCTGGAAGATCGATCCTCTTTTTGAACCTCTCTTCCCCCCTCACAGTGATCGGGACGATTTCCTTCTTTTCCCCATCAATTATGTAATAGGCGCTTGATCTTCCTTCGAATACCTCACAAACAACATCGAGTATTTTTTCGAAGATGTTCTCCTGGAGTTTGAGGCGGTTAAATTTTGCAGAGATTCTGTACATATTTGTCATCTCTTTTATCTTTCTTTGGAGCTCCCTGTTTAAGACCATTATCTTTTTTTTGTCCTCAAGGGAACCTTGAATCTTCGCCATTTCAATGAGAATTTCTTTTTCCCTCTTCGTTCTCATTATAGTGAGTAAAAGCTTATCAAACTCGATCGGTTTCATAAGGAAGTCGGAAGCCCCCTTTTTTATCGCATCCACAACAAGGCCTGGTTCAAAGTATCCTGTCATCATTATTACTGGTATGGTGTGGTCAATGAGCTTTATCCTTTCAAGCAAAGAAATTCCGTTGGTACCAGGGAGCTTTATATCAGTTATGACGATGTCTATCTTCTCTTTATTCAGAATCCTCAATGCCTCTTGCCCGTCATAGGCCTTATGGACTTCACAGCCACTAAGCTCCAAGAAATCACTCAGAACCTGAACAACATCTTCATCATCATCGACGATAAGGATCTTTGTCCCTTCAACCATAATTAAGCCCTCTCATTTAATCTACAGGGACTCTCCCCCTTTTCAGTTCCTCCAATTTCCTTATTTCATCTATCAGATGCTCGGTGTCGGTTGAAGGAAAACTCCTTTCCTCATGCTCTTCCTTTTTCTCCACACCTTTATACTTCTCTATTTCTTCATAGAGCTTCTTGAGCTTCGAGAATAGCTCAAGATTCAGTTTTTTTAGGTTGATCTTGTCCTTTGCGTTCTTTACGACAACTTTCAGTTCGTCGAGTCTGAAAGGCTTAAGAATGTAGTCGAATGCACCGAGTTTGACCGCATCTATCGCCGTGTCAAGGGATGCGTACCCCGTAATTATGATGAATTCTGTGAGATTTCCGAGAATTTTTATCCTTTTTATGAGTTCTATACCCGTAAGTCCGGGCATGCTAAGATCCGTTATTACGAGGTCGTATCTGAACTTAGTGTACTTCTCTAAAGCCTCATCCCCATCTCTTGCTCCATCGATTATTTCGCATTCATCCTTCAAGTACTCTTTTAGAAGGGAGACAACCTCATAGTTGTCATCGACGATAAGGATGCTGAAAGGGCTAACCTTTGGGTTCATTCGTATTTACCACTTCATTCATCCTTTCTTTTACCCTTTCAAGAAGTATCTTTTTCATCGCCTCCTCTGATATAACAACCTGATCCTCACCGATTTTTCGAGATGACGGGTTTTCTCGGGGTTTCAGTTTCATCTTCATGTGCTTCATATAGGTCCTTATGACTGAACTTACCTGGTAATCCGATATAGTCATCCCTCTCTCCTTATTTCCTTTATCGGCACGACAAAGAAAAACTTAAGGAAAAAATCACTCTTCCTTTTCGAAAAAGGCCGGCATGGATGGGAAAGGAGAAATGGGGTGATAGGATCTGAGCAGGTTTTTCCTTTTTGAAAGGTTCTCCATTTCCGAAAGGGTCTTTTTTCTTATATTCTCAAGCCTTTTTAGGATTTTCTCTTCTTTTCTTAAATCTTCTTCTCTAACCCAGGATTGGTCTATATTTTGCTCAATGAGGGGTCTTAAGATGGCCGATCTTTCCGTGAGGATTTCGATGAATTTTTCGTCACTTTCCTCACTTATCGCTCTCTCTGTCAGAGCCATAAATCTCTCTCTCTTCTCTCTAAAGCGAGCTAATTCGGTTTCCTTATCTCTCATTTTACGATCCTATATTCCACATGATCGGGGGCCCTATTTTCCCCTTCTTTTTTGCCCTCATACGCCTTCCTGAATCCTTCAAGTATGGAGGAGAGGAGTCCTTTACATTCCTCGATTTTATCCTTTTTCGGACTCCTCTGGGCGAATCTAAGGTTTTTCAATATGTAAGTGTAAAGAATAGAAAGATTTCTTGGAATCTCCCCATAAGACATATCAAGGGATGAATCGAGAATCTCCAATACTGAAATTGCTTTCGATAGCTCTTCCACTTTCTTTTTGAAGTCCTTTTCTTCCGCAGCTTTAGCTGCAATATCGAGCTTTTTTAAGAGTTCCTCATATACCTTGATTAGTAGTCTTGGCTTATCCTCAGTATCTATGCAAACTTCCGCATTCTTGTACGCTAAAAATCCGTTTAAAGATAGTCTTACCATCGATCCTCCTTATTCTTTCTTGAACATGGCCTTTATCTGATTTGTCATCCAGTCCTTCAAAAGGTTAGATTCAGAAATCAGTAACTCTAAGGCTGCGTATTTTTTTTCGAGCATCTCCTTTTCCCTTTCGAACCTCTCTTCAAGCTCCCCGATCTTTTCGTCAATTCTTTTGAGCTCTTTTTCAATACCCGTCTTTATACCTGTTAGAGTGCCAGTATATGGATCGACGAGAATATTGAGCTTTTCATAGAGACTATCACCGAATGTTCTCAAAATGTTTATCGCTTCTTCCCTATTTGAGGTAAGAGCAGATGAGAATTTAGATGTGTCTAACTTAAGTGTGCCATCTTTACCAAAATTGATCCCGATAGATGAAAGGGTCTTATAAGTAGAATTTTCACCTACTTCGCTATAGGCAAGGGAAACTATGCTTTGCCTTACCATGTTCAGGTTCACATCGCCTGTTAAGGGCTTAGATGATCCTGATACGTAAGTATTCTGGTTGTTGATG
>JGI24721J26819_10000324_pt1 | contig 51462 bp, 53 predicted proteins | sample YelNatPaOPGAMG01_FD_26819 | JGI IMG/M metagenome (IMG submission 26819) | reverse complement strand
CTTTACTCCAGAGACCATATAGCGATCGGGCTCGTCCCTCGTCTCCAAAACTGAAAATCCTTCCTGGGAGAGCATCTGAGCGAGCTCTCCTGCGGGGATCAAGAGGTCCTTCTCAATGGGCCAGCCTGCCTGGGAATGAATCAAGTTGACCCTCTCCCTCGATATGAGATGCCAAATATGGAGGAATCCCCCCGGGGCCAAAACCCTGTTGATCTCCCTGATTACCCCTTTGGGATGGGAGAAATGGGGCCATGAGGAGAAACATATCACCCTTTTCAAGCTTCCATCCTTGACTGGGAGGAAAAGACCATCTCCGCAGATGCGAAGAAGCCTCGGGTCCTTGAATTTCTTGGCGGCCTCGAAGTGCATCCCCAAAGAGATGTCAACGGCCAAGACCCTACCCTCGTTTCCGAGCCTGGACAAGAGACACTCGCTCAGATTCCCAGTCCCAGACCCAAGATCCAAGACTATCTCCGATTCTCCCACTTGCAGCTCTTCAAGTCCCTCTTTGAGCCTTCTCCGGATCAGGTGGAGGTCCTGAGCCGAATCCCAACTCTTGGCCAGCCTGTCGAAAAAGGCCCTTTTTTCCTCGAGGATCATGGCCCGTGGCCCCCCTGATGGGTCTTCTCCTTGATCATCCTCACAAAAGGAGGCACCACCGCAAGCATCAGGATCATCCCTGGCCATCCGCTCACGAGCGAGACTCCAGCGAGGAACCCCGCAGGAAGCTCCATGAAGATTGCGAAAAAGTATGTGAGGGCTACATTCACAATCCTTCCCAGGACCAAAGCAACGAGAAGGACCGAGAAGGACCCCAGCCGGGGAAGCCGACGGGAAAGAAGGGATATTGTGAATGCCATCACCGCAAGCTCCAGAGACATGACGAAAGCCACAGGTGGATAAAAAGGCGGCATTCCCGTGAGGGCTCCGGAGAGGAGAGGACACATGATGGAGACACTCATGGAGAGCCCAGGCCTCACTAGAAAGGCTAAAGCCACAAGGGGGATGTACATGGGCATGAAAACCCGTCCCAAGTGGAGGAGGTGGAAGAGGAAAGGAAGGAGGAGAGCCGCTGCGCCCAATACACCCCCGTAAGAAAGCTCCAATGCATGGGCCTTGCGGTCCAAATCGTCCATTCCCCCCTCTTAAAGGAAAAGCCACGAAAGCGTCTTTTCCTTGAAGGAACTCCTCGCCTTCGTGGCTTTGGTCTCGGGCTTCTTGCCCAAAGGAGGTTTTTACAGGATCCTCTANNGACTGTCAACCCATAGGGCCCTGCCTTGGCGCCAGCCTGGTGCCTCCCCGTGAACCGCTTCTCCACTATGGAGAAGGCATCTCCTCGAACCGATCTTGGAGATCAAAAGTGAGGAAAGGGCATAGGGCCTTGGATTTGTCCGATCTCGCTCGGGAAGACCTGTCCAATTGCGGTCATGGACCTCTTGATAGGGTCCAGCCGAGGCTCCTTTTCCCTTTCAGGTCTCAGGCTCAGGGGTTAAGGATATGGGTAAGGGCTCAGGATGTTGCCCATATAGAAACCCCCGAATATCTCGAACGATGGTGGGACTGTAGCGGAAAGGGAGGATGAGAGTGTGCTCTGATTTTGGCCCTTCGAGGCAGCGAAATTTGAATGTCCCCCCCACAAGTGGGTGACAGAGGATAAGGGGAAGGGATATTAGCGGCTAAACAAGATCCAGGTCAAGAGAAGGGGATGCCATCTCGAGATGGGCCTAAATGGGGTGTGAACCAAAGGATCAGGATGGCGGCTCTAAGGAGGATCCCCCTTACACGGTGAAGATACGGTGGATCTCGTCGCGAGATGGAAACTCCCATACCTACCTGGGGATGAGTGTAGAAGCGGAAGGTTCAGGATGAGCCCGCCCGTTTCGAAAGAGGGGCGAAGCTTCGTCTGTGGGCATGGTTTTTGACTGGAGATGGACTCTCCCCCACAGAAAAAAAGTGAATGAGGAGCCAGTCTTTTGGATGCGTGACTGGTTTTTCAGTTAAGATTNTTAGGCACTTTGAGACTCATGGGAAATTTGGGGAGCTGAAGCCTTNAGGGAGCCTTCAAGGGAGTCTCCCCGGGNATTTCATTTGGTCGGGGTGGTCTACTTTGTCTTAGAGGNGTTGNNTCTCGAGGTGGCAGTCGAGGGTAAAGTTACAAAGGGGGAGAGGGGTGAGCGATGTTTGTGGAATGTCTTGGAGATCTTGTCGACTCCTTGACCTTTTCGAGGGTGGAAGGTAAAGTGAACGGCGAGTGTAGTTTTTCGAAATCGGGAGGGGAGTCATGGCCAAGAGAGTTCTTGTTGCTTATGACAGCAGGACGGGCAATACCGAGAGGATGGCTCAATGGATCGCTGAAGGTATCCGAATGGGCGGCCATGAAGCGGATCTCAGGAGAATAACGGAGATAAAAAAAGAGACGGAGTTGGAAGGCTACGATGGTTATGTTTTCGGCTCTCCCACCTATCACAGGGACATGATAGGGACAATGAAGACATTTCTCTTTTTGGCCCACAGAGCTGGGTTGGCCGGCAAAGTGGGAGGTGCATTTGGCTCTTACACTCATAGCGGAGATGCCCCCAAGATCATCTTCGATACCATGGAACACGTATTCAAAATGAGGATGGTGAACCTGGGCTCCCTGAATCTTTTGGAAAACCTTCTAAATACTGGAGATGGTATGAAAGCCTGCCACGATTATGGAAAGGCCTTGGCAGCCGCTTTGGACTGAGGCCAACTCCGAAGGGTTCGAGGGGACCTATTGATTTTGGTGCCCCAGGTGCCCGCACCTTTCCCTTCTTCGTGAATGAACGGGGCGGAAGGCGGCCCTGGGCCGAAATCTCTGTGAAAGGGCCTTACCCATTAATGATCTTGCCTCTGCACCAAGGACCCCTTCTCGCCACCTGCCCGGATGGAGAAGGGGAAATGGCGGATCCGGCCAGGCCCTCACCCTGCCTTCTAGGGGATCAGAATCTTCTCAGAAGAGTCTTCTTTCAAGCCAGGAAGCCGTTGAGAGCACCTTGCCACTTGGAGACTTGAAGGATATTATGGCCTGATACAGTGAGAGCCCTGGCCTCCTATTGGCCTTTGGGCCTCTTGGAGCACAGAGTAAGATGACCGAGGCTTTCTCGTACTTCAACAAGGAGGCTCAAGATCAGGCGAAGACAAAGGTGGCTTTGCTTTCCCTTTTTTCCAATGGGGCTTTGGTGATTCTCAAGGTTTGCGTAGGCCTTCTTACAGGGTCCATCTCCGTTCTTTCTGAAGCGGTTCACTCGGCAATGGATCTTTTGGCATCTGGAATAGCGCTTTTCGCGGTGAGAAAGAGCGCTGAGCCCGCTGACTCGAGCCATCTCTTCGGCCATGGAAAGTTCGAGAATCTTTCAGGGGCAGTGGAGGCGATCCTCATAGGGTGCGCTGCCCTTTACATCATCTGGGAAGCAGTTGAAAGGCTCAAACATGGAGGGGAACTCCAGCACTTGGAGGCAGCGTTGGCCGTCATGGCACTGTCAGCGATTCTCAACACAATCGTCTCCAGAAAGCTATACCTCACAGCCTCCAAGACAGACTCGTTGGCCCTCGAGGCAGACGCCCTCCATCTCAAGGCTGACGTTTGGACTTCTCTGGGAGTGATGGGATCCATGGCTGTCATCTATACATCGGATCTTCTGGTCCAGGATCCCCAGGCAAACGCCAGATTTCACGCTCTGGATCCTCTAGTGGCTTTAGTTGTGGCGGCGATGATATTGAAGGCCTCTTGGGGGCTCCTGAAGCGGTCCACAGATGGGCTACTGGACAAGGGACTACCAGAGGGGGAAGAAAGGCTCATAAAGGAGATTCTCTCCAGGTACGATACCAGCTTTCTCGAATTCCACGAACTGAGACACAGGAAGAGTGGCCCCGAGAGACATATAGACCTTCATCTGGTTGTGGCACCGGATGCGACCGTGAAGGATGTTCACGACCTTTGTGACGAAATAGAGAAGGAGATGAGGGAGAAACTCCCCAGGACAAACGTCCTGATCCATGTGGAGCCGTGCAACAGGACGGACTGTCCCAAATGCAAGGCAATAAGGAGCTGTCAGACGGTGAAGCTCTCTCCCGCTGAAGGGGAAGCTTTTGGGGAAGGTCCCTCGTCTCGGCCCGAAAGAGGCAGCGGGGGTGGTGGAGCTAGAACCAACTGAAAAAAGTTGGAACCGGAGAGACGATATGGAAGAGAGAATTTGGCACAAGCACAAGTGGCCAGAGGGAGTACCTTGGGACATCGAGGTTCCGGATGCTCCCCTTCCCGCACTTCTGGAAGAGACTGTCAGGGACTATGGGGATCTCTCCTATACCATATTCCAGGACTCCCATCGGACATTTCGGGAGGTGAACGAGCTCGCGAACAAGGTCGCGCATTTTCTCATCTCGAGGGGGATAAAAAGGGGCGACAGGATCGCTATCTTCCTGCCCAATCTCCCCCACTATCCTGTAATATTCTTTGGCATTCTGAAAAGTGGGGCTACTTGCGTCACTTGCAATCCCATGTACACAGCAGGCGAGCTCAACTTTCAGCTCAAGGACTCGGGGGCAAGAGGAGTGTTCGTGATGGATCACCCCCAGTTCTACGAGACTGCTTGCAAGGCTGTAGAGGGAAGTGAAGTTGAGTTCGTGGTCTATTGCAACGTCAAACCCTTCCTTCCGCCCCTGAAAGGTCTCCTGGGGAGTATTCTGGGAAAGATCCCAAAGGCACGAGCCCACCTCCCCGGTCATATTTCATTGGAACAGGCAATAAACGGGATGCCTGCCACCAGTCCCAATGTCCCAATCGATCCAAGGGAGGATCTGGCCCTGATCCTCTACACAGGGGGAACCACTGGGGTGCCCAAAGGAGCCTGCCTGACCCACAGGAATTTCTGGGCCAACATCATAGCATTGGAGGAATGGATGAGGATAGAGCCCCCCTCAGGTGGAAGGCCCCAGAAGTTGGAGAAGGGCAAACACTGCTTCATGGGGGTGCTGCCATGGTACCACAGCTACGGATTGACCCTCACAATGCTGAGCGCTGTGAGGCTCGCTGCGAGGCTAGTGTGTGTTCCGGATCCCAGAGCGGGAAATCCTCCCTTCACGGAGGTCCTGAGGCTCATTGAACATCACAAGGCAACCCTCCTCCATGCGGTGCCCACCCTTTACAGTGTCCTTCTCAATCACCCCTTGGTGGAGAAATTCGACTTGAGTTCGCTAGTAGCATGCGCATCCGGAGCAGCTCCTCTCCCAGTTGAGCTTGCAAAGAGGTTCGAGGAGAAGACTGGGGCTGTGATATTCGAGGGATACGGGCTATCGGAGACATCTCCCGTCACACATGTCAATCCCACGGACAGAAGCCTGAGGAAGTTCGGATCAGTGGGGCTTCCATTGCCTGGGACGGATGTGAAGATACTCGATGTGGAGACGGGGACAAGGGAGATGCCCTTACGAGAGGATGGAGAGATAGCCATCAGTGGACCTCAGGTCATGAAGGGTTACTGGAACAGACCCGAAGAGAACGAATTGGTCTTCAGGAACATAGAGGGGAAGAGATTCTTCCTCACAGGCGACATTGGCCACATAGACGAGGAAGGTTTCACCATCATAACCGACAGGAAAAAGGACATGATAGATGTGGGCGGGCTCAAGGCTTACCCGAGAGAGATAGAAGAGGTTCTCTACGGACATCCGAAGGTGGCCAATGCAGCGGTCATTGGGGTGCCGGATGAAAAGTCGGGCCAAGCTGTGAAGGCCTTCATACAACTCAAGCCCGGAGAGACAGCGACCGAGGAGGAGATAATCGAGTATTGCAGAGACAAGATGGCTGGCTACAAGAGACCGAAGTACGTGGAGTTCAGGGAGACCCTCCCCATGACCACAGTGGGGAAGATCTTGAGAAGGCAGTTGCGTGACGAGGAGTGGGCCAAGGCCAAGAAAGGGAAAAGTGGCAGTTAAGGAGGATCGAGATCGTGCCACCAGGTCTTTGGATCCTGGTTTTGACAGGCCCGAGCAATGGACCTGGCGGTCTCTGTCTTGAGGGTGGCCCCTGTCTTCTCTATCCACTTTTCCAGTGAGGAGCATCCCTGAGCCCTGTACTCCAGAGCCTGGATGAAGCACTCCAGGAGATCTGCATCCCTGGCTATCTTCGCCTCGAGGCTATTCTGGTCATCCCACAGCTCATAGAGGTCCTTCAGGGCATCCGCTACCTTTTCGGGAAGAGATTGGAGCTGGTCTCCCCAAGCCCTTNTCTGGGCCTCCCTCGAGTCCAGATACCTGTCGTTGACCCTGTGGAGATCGCCTATTCTGGCCTCGGGCAAGTCGTGGATCAGGCAGATCATGGCCGTCTTGAGGGGATCCGCCCCCTCAAGACGCGCCAGGATGTATCCCAAAATGGCTGTCCTGAAAGTGTGCTCAGCAACGCTCTCCGGATCCCGGATGCCTGCGACCCACCAGCCGCTCCTCCTCATCCTCTTGAGCAGACCGACCTCGTAGAGAAATTTTGCGAGCTCCTCCATCATTTGCTCTCCGGTTCACCTCTCATGGGGGCTTCAAGAACTCCTTCAACCTTTTCTTCATCTCCCTGAGCTCTCCCTTTGATGGGAGAGAGAGTTTTATGGGGCCCTCACCCCTTTTCCTTATCCCNGCAAGATCCGGCCTGAAGGTGGGGTGGGAGAAGCTCCCGCTCACCCAAATGGGAGCAACGAGGACNGAGGAACTCCCCTCAGCCCCGGATCCTATCTCTGGCTCGAGCCTGAAATCCAATGATCGCCTTATGAGGTCAGCCTCTCCCGCAGCCATTATCCGCACCCCCTCGCTATCCATGGATCCCCTCGACACCTTGATGATCCCACGATGGAACAGGAGTTTTGCCGAGCCCTTGGAAAAGTGGGTGCGGGCATCTCTATCATCTTTCTCCTTTCTTCCCAGAAGACCGAAACTCCTTATCATTCTCGGGATGTCCACTCCGTGGATAGTCCCCGATGAGATGCGAATATCAGCCTTTCCTTCTATGTGTCGGANCATCTCCTCGAGGTCTTGAGCCCATGGCCCCCTCAGTTCCCATTCGCTATCCATCGGACCACTCAAGAAGCCCGTCTTCGCGAAGCCTTGGAGAAGGGCTCCCACATCCACCCCCCTTGTAGCGAGCTTGAGGGTCAAATCCGGCACAGGTGCCTGGAGATTCGCCTCGAACTCGCCCCTTACCACTCCTCCTCCTATTTCGGCTTCGAACTCATGGATGGAGAGGACCCCATCCCTTAAGGAAAAAGAGAACTTCACCTTCTCGAGCAACTGGCCGTTGAGCCTCAATCGGTCTAGCCGTAACACTCCCGCCAATGGCACCGATATCAGTTGTGGCAAGGGGGACTTATTGGCATCCCTATCAGGGGCGAGTTCCTCATCCTCGGGCTTTCTCCCTCTCCATAACCCCTTTTTGGGCTTGGTGGGAAGAGGATCCCAATTGAATTCCTCTGCCTTTAGGTCCAACCAAATTTCCCTCTCGGGATCTTCCCTGATCCTCGCTGAGCCAGTAAAAGGTAGCCCATCCACCTTACCACTCATGTGGGAGATCTCGCCCTGGCCACGGCCCAGGGCAAACTCACCCTCCAGATAAAACTCGCCCCATCTGATGGAGCCCAGATGAGGCATCCTCAGGTTCAGCTTCGCCAAAAGGTCTTTGAGGGAGGATACGCTTCCATGGAACCTTCCAGCTACCTTCAATCCCTGGGAGGAGGGAACTAGCTGGCCTTCCATCAGGAATCTGATNCCTGGGGGGCCATGGAGCTGTAACTCGAAAGTGGATGGATTGAGACCGTGTGCCTCTTCTTGACCTTTGAGTTCGCCCCGTACCTCCACCTCCTGACTCCCCACCTTCCCCAGGAGAAGAATTTCCTTCTGGGGCTTTCCTTCCAGGCCCACCCCTCCTGCTTCCCGCATGGAGAGGGAGGGGAAGCTGAGGCGAGCTCCTCCTGCCATCTCTACCCTTATGTCCTTCAACTCTATCCTGGATGCCCCCAGGACAGAGGGAATCCAATGGCTCCATTCTCTCTTTTCCCTTGCGGGGGAGGTTATCCTCTCCTTCNATGGTTCCTCTTTTGGGAAATTCCCCTCGGGTTGATGCNCCCTCAAGTCCTCCTTTGGAGAGAGAAAAACTTCAATGCCCATTGCTTCCAGGAAATCGAATCTTGTCCTTCGGGCCACAATGTTTCCCAAGGAGGTTCCCAGTTCCAGTTTTCTGATACTGAGGGAGTAAAGATCGCCNTCACCCTCCATGGAAAGACCCCCAATGAGCAATCTAGGGGAGGGAAGAAGGGTGCCCTGGAGTTCTCCTTGTATCGTTATCTTGGCACCTGTGGCCTTCGAGATCTTGCGCTCCAATATTGCCCTGAACCACGAGGAGGAAAAGAGGATCTGGCTCGAAAACAAGGCTAGTCCTCCCAGAATTGTCGCGAAGAGAAATATCGTCCCCACTATCACTGGCCACTTTCTCATCCATCCACCCCACCTGCGAGCAAAAAAAAGGCATCTCGATTATTGTACATGAGATTCGTTCCAACTCGAATGGCCTATTCCAAGCTCCATGGAGGGCAGAGCTTCTCGGGCCATCCCTTTGCCTCCTAGATCCCAAGCCCTGGTTCTTGTTCCCTCTGGTATGAGTTCGGTGGCTCAAGCCTTGAAATTCCCCCATACCCTTCCGTACCTTGTCATTCCAATCAGTTGGAGATCCTGGAGGGAAGATCAGGCCCTTTTCCCAGATGGACCGGCCTACTCCAGAGATCATCATGCTGATTCCGGTCCATCAACGAAGAACAAGGCGGGCTAGGTGGCTTCGATTCTTCTTGAGGGCCTCTTCCAATGGTCTGCCATGAAAAGGGGCAGCTCCCCAGCGCAGATTGGCCCTATGGTCACCTTCCATGGACTCATTCCCTCGAGGGGCTCCTTCAAGCTCCTTGCCAAGCCTGGTAGGATCAGCTCCCTGTGGCGTACTTTCTCCTCCAACTGGGATTCTCTGATGGCTTCCAGGATCCCCTGTGGGGTGAAGGTCTCGTATATCATGGCCATGTCTATGGTATTTCCCCTGGTATTCACAAACAGCACGTGAAAGGGTGCACTTGTGGTCGAGAGAACAGCCAGGAGGACCTCTTGAGTTATGGCGGCATTCCCCGTAACCAGAACAGGATCCTCGGGCCCAGGGCAATTGACCTCGTAATTTCCTTGAAGGCCCTCCACTGGGTGCTGTGTTATCTCGACAGATGGGAGGATCTCTCCCAAGGAAAGGACGAGCTCAAGGGGATAGACCTTCTCGGGATCCAGATGCTCGCAATCGCCCACTTTGGCCTCGCCCCTCTTGAGCTTCTCGAGCCACTGGGCGCAAGAGGAGAGACCGCATATTTCGCACTCCTTTCCCTCCAGATACTTGGAAGGATCCACTGTGTCCACATAGAGATCTGCCTTGAGTGCCATCTCAGCCGGAAGATCTCCTCTTTTGCCCGAAGCTTCTATCTCCTCAGATGGAGCCTATGCTAGGGGACTCAACCACAAACTCAAAAGGCCATATGGGCCATGTCATTGGCCTTAGCTCTTTCCTCGCATGGTTCAACGAGATGATCTGCTCCCCCCTTTGATTCGCAATCTCAAGTGTCCGGGACTTCTTGAGCCCTCGATAAAAAGAAGTCCTCCGGGTCCCTAGGCCACCTTTCCTCCACGGCCTCCGACCTCTCACTTTCCCAGGAACAAGTTTCTGGGATTGTCCACCAGCATGGTCCTTATCTGCTCGTCCGTCACTCCCTCTTTTTTGAGCATTGGGATTACGTTCTTGTGTATGTGGTCAATTCTCCAATTTTCGAAGGCCTTCAGGTACTTTTCCGGCACTGCTATGGGTCGGCCCAGCCAATAGTTGACCGTGTCATGGGATAGCATGATGCGGTTCGCATGACCTTCGCGGCACAGGGCCGCTACGTTTTTCACTATCGCCTCTGTGGGTGTGATGACCTCTAGGCCTATGCGGTCGAAGGCTATGTAAACCCCCTTGGCCAAGATGGCCCTGTGGTAGTCTATGTCCTTGGAATTGGACACATGGCCTATCATGATTTTCTTGGGATCAGCTCCCTCCCTGATCAGGAGGTCCGCCTGTTCCACACCTCCCTTGGGGCCCTCGGTGTGAGTGATTATGGGCACTCCCGTTGCCTTCTGGGCCTTCGCCGCTGCTTTCAGCACAGATGCCTCGTACGGAGATATCTCAGGTCCTGTCCCAACCTTTATCACCCCTGCCTTGATCCCCGTTTTACCTATCCCCTGGGTTATCTCCTTTATGAAGACCTCCGAGATGAGCTCGGATATGTCGGCTCCCCAAGGCACGCGGGTTCTCCAATAGGCGGGGGAACCTTCATGTTCAGTATAGAGCCCCGTGGAGCAGATTATGTTCACCCCTGTCCTCTTGGCCAATGTCTTGTAAAGGGTGGGATTTCGGCCACCAACGTCATTGGGCGTAGCATCCACTATTGTCTTTATGCCCACAGCCTTTGCCAATTTGAGCACCCCCAGGTTTACCTTGAGGGCCTTCTGCCAGTCTTCAGGATAGAGAGTGGCATCCGAAAACCAACCGGGGTACGCGAAAACGAAATGCTCGTGCATCAGGGTGACCCCGAGGTTCTCCGCCTTAACGGGTCCCAAAACAGTATTGACCATCCCCGGCGAAAGGGCCTTGAGGCTAGAGGTCCCCGCCATCTGGGATGCGATCCCTTGGCCCATGGCCAAGGCCATGAACAGGATCATGGTTAGGGGGAATCTGAGCTTCCTTGTCATGGGATCGCCTCCTTTCCATCCATCTCGGTTTGAGTTTGCCTTTTCATGTCACACCTGGAGGAAAAAAGCAAGCCCAAAGAAAAGGATCCTCGGGTGCGTGTGAGGGGAGTTTTGGGATTGGCTACCAGGCGGGATTGCTCTCCCAAGCGGGTGAGTTANGCAAGGCACCTGTAGCCTCGAACATGTTCCGAGCCAAACGGATANGGGAGGCCCTGTCCTCTTCCTGCCAAGTGCATGCGCCTTGGCCCTCGAGCCCCAGGAGGACTAGGGAAGATCGAAGTTGGAGGAAGCCATGGAGGAGGGGAGGGGGCTTCGCCCCCTCTCTTTGTCCTCATCCGGCGCTTGAGACCTTACTCGATACAGCCTCTCTCCTCCAATTCTCGGGTCTCAGTTCTCTCACGGTTCTGCCAGCTCGCCACATCTCCGAATTGGCCATCCGAGCCAACTCCAAGTCAAGCTGCTTCCTATAGTCGGGCTGACTGTTCTTCTCCAGCACGATTCTTGCCTCTGTTCCGTCTTTCACCCTTTGGTAGAGCTCTCTGAANAGCGGTGCCACTGCCTCCTTGAACCGATCCTTCCAGTCCAAGGCTCCCCTCTGAGCAGTGGCACTGCAATTGGCATACATCCAGTCCATCCCCTTCTCGGCCACGAGCTTTATGAGGCTCTGGGTGAGCTCTTCCACTGTCTCATTGAAGGCCTCGCTGGGACTGTGCCCCTGACGTCTCAATTCCTCGTATTGGGCTTCCATTATTCCGGCCAGGGCTCCCATCAGGACTCCCCTCTCTCCCGTGAGGTCGCTGTAGACTTCCTTCTCGAAGGTCGTTGGGAAGAGATAGCCTGAGCCAATGGCAATGCCCAGTGCGAGGACCCTGTCCAGGGCTCGCCCTGTTGCGTCTTGGAAGACAGCGAAGCTGCTGTTCACACCGCTTCCCTCGAGGAAATTGCGCCTCAGAGAGAGGCCTGATCCCTTCGGAGCCACGAGAATGACATCTATATCTTCCGGGGGAACTATCCCGGTTTGGTCGCGATAAGTCACACCGAAGCCGTGGGAAAAATAGAGGGCCTTGCCTTTGGTGAGATGGGGCTTCAGCCTTGGCCAGAAAAGCATCTGACCGGCATCCGAAAGGAGAAACTGGATGATAGTTCCCCTCGATGCAGCTTCTTCCAAACTGAAGAGGGTCTTTCCGGGAACCCATCCATCCCTCAAGGCCTTTTCCCAGGAGGGGGTTCCCTCCCTCTGCCCCACGATGACCCTTATGCCATTGTCCCTCATATTGAGGCTCTGCCCTTGGCCCTGAACCCCATATCCCAGGACACAGACGATCTCGTCCCTCAGGACCTCCTGGGCTTTGCTCAGAGGAAACTCAGCTAGGGTCACTACCTCCTCCATTACTCCTCCAAAATCTATCTTGGCCATTTTCCAATCCACTCCTTTCCTTTTGTTTGACGGGCCCTGAGGCCCCAATGTATCCATCTCCCATTTTTCTCAATCCCGGGGGTCCTCTCCTTCTGGGCCTCGAATCCATGGAGAGGATCACAGGTCCGCTTCTCGCTATGTGTTCGACCCGAAAATCCCCCAAGGCCGCAAGGAGCTCTTCCAGCCTTTCTCCGCTTCCCGTTGCCTCGATGAGGAGACCCCTGGGGGCTCTTCGCAAAATCCTGGCCCCGAACTTCTTGGCCCTCTCCAATGCCTCCCTTTGTCTCTGGCCCTCCACATCCAGTTTCACGAGGATCATCTCCCTCACCCTCGGATTGTGAACATCCAATGGGGCGTGCACCACCCTTTTCACCTCCACCAGGTTCCTGAGCTGCTTCACTATGCGCTCCATGGTCCGGGCGTCTCCCCAAGTGGTGCAAGTGATCATCGAGGTTCCTGGCTCCTTGCTATGGGCTGCTGTGAGGGCCTCGATGTTGTAATTTCTCGCACTGAAAAGGGAGGCAACCCTGGCCAGAACACCTGGTCTGTTCTCAACCGTTATGGAGACCACATAAGGCCTTTGAGACCCTCTTTCCTTTTCCTCCCCCATTGGGACCTCCAGGACAACTATTGGACCCCCATGAAAAGGCGATCAGCTCCTTCCCGAGACCCTTGCCTTGGTGCAAGAGGGAGATTGCCCTTCTTTCCCCATGATCATCTCGTCCAGTTTCCCTCCAGGGAGGACCATGGGGTACACCTTCTCCTCAGGGTCCACGAGGAATTCCATTATCACCGGCCCTTTCTCTCCGAGTCCCTTTGTCAGACATGGGACCACCTCATCTGGAAAAAGGGCACGAAAACTCTTTATCCCATAGGCTTGGGCGAGTTTTTGAAGATCCGGCCCTCTCTCGAATATGGTCTCACTGTAGCGGCCCTCGAAAAGGAGAGATTGCCATTGTCTGACCATTCCAAGGGAGCCATTGTTCAAGACCACTACCTTGACGGGAAGGTCATAGGAGATGAGGGTCCCCAGCTCCTGCATGTTCATCTGGAAGCTACCATCTCCCGAGATGCACACGACCTCCCGAAGAGGGAAAGCGACCTGGGCCCCTATTGCTGCAGGGAGGCCATATCCCATAGCTCCCAACCCCCCTGAAGAGAGAAGGGTCCTAGGTCTCCTGAAACTGTAGTTGAGGGCAGTCCACATCTGATGTTGGCCCACATCCGTGGAAATGATGGCCTTCGCCGAAGTGAGCTGGCTCAACTCCTTTATGACTTGCTGTGGCTTTATGACTTCTTTGGGCTCAGGCTCATCCGGGCCGGATGCCTTCCACTTCCATACCCTTTGGAGCCACTCGTGCCTTGTAGGTGGGACCTCGGCCCCCAGCTCCCCGAGACATTCCAAGACCTGTTTGAGCACTTCACTGGCATCGCCCACTATTGGAATATGGGCCCGAACCGTCTTACCTATGGATGAGGGGTCTATGTCGATGTGCACTATTTTGGCTTTGGGGGCAAAGCCCTCCGGGTTCCCAGTTGCCCTGTCATCCAGCCGGCATCCCACAACTATGAGGAGATCAGCGTTGGTCACAGCCATATTGGCCCCGTATGTCCCGTGCATCCCCAACATCCCGAGGGAAAGGGGATGGTCGCTGGGGAAGGACCCAAGACCCAAAAAGGTGGTCACCACCGGGAGTTGCATCCCCTCAGCGAGCCTCCGGAGGAGGGCATGAGCCCCGGAATTTATGACCCCAGCCCCTGAACACAAGATGGGTCTTTGCGCCCTGGCAATTGCCTCGGCAGCCCTCCTCACCTGGAGAGGGTGCCCCGGCCTCCGCGAGGGTCGTTTGTGGGAAGGCGATGAGCGCCGAGAGGTGTCCTTGTCCTGGGATGCGAGAACATCCCTAGGTATGTCTATGAGTACAGGACCTGGCCTTCCCGTCGTAGCCACCATGAAGGCCTCTTGGACTATGTCGGGAAGCTCCGCCAGTGAACGGACCAGGTAATTGTGCTTGGTGCAGCTTCTCGTTATCCCGACTATGTCCACTTCCTGGAAAGAGTCTCGGCCCAATTGATGGGTTGCTACCTGTCCGGTTATGGCGATGAGGGGGACCGAGTCGCAATAGGCGCAGGCCAAGCCCGTGACCAAATTGGTGGCCCCGGGGCCAGAGGTGGCGAGGCAAACCCCTGGTCTTCCAGTAGCCCTGGCATATCCGTCAGCTGCGTGGGCCGCTGCTTGCTCGTGTCTCACCAGAATGTGGCGTATCTCGGGGAATCTGGTGAGCTCGTCGTAGAGGTGGATGACCGCTCCCCCCGGATATCCGAAGATCACATCCACCCCGTGTTCCCTTAGGAGCTCGAGGAGAATTCGCGATCCCGTCTTCACCCTTCACCTCCAAATGTTGTTTTTCGCGAAAATAAAAAGGCCGCGGGCATTTCCTCTGCCCGCGGCCTGTATCCGCCTCATCTGTCAATGGTCACGGATCAGGCAGCGGGCCCTCCTTTACGACTATAAGGACGATGCCGATAACTCGAGGGAAGACTGCCTTTTCTTCCATGACCATCTCTTGGCCTGCCAGCTTGTGGTCTCTCATCTCATTCTCCCACAACACAATCCCATGAAAACAAACCCCGCTGATTTTGTCAATCCCTTTTTTCAGACGGGCTCCAATATGATCTTGTGCTCCACCAGGGAGGTCGTCTTGAGTTTGGCTCTGAGGAATTTCTGCTCCCCGAATATGCTCTTGAGGTAAAGTTCCTCTCCCCTGGGCTCTATCACGTCGACGGCCTCCATTACCAGTTCCTCCCTTTCGCCTTTGAGCAAGTAAGCATTTGCCTCGCACATGATTCAGCTCACCTCCTTTTTGAGAAGGCCCACTAACTCCTCTATGAGGTGGGGAAGGGGCTCGGCCTTCACGCCCACTACCTGGACCCTTTCCTGGGTCATAGGGACCAAGAGTTTGAGGGCCGAGGAGCCGGAGATCGCCTCGGCCATGGCAGGTGTGAGCTCTCCCATCATAGAATGAGCCATCACTATTGCCAAGGATCCAACCACCACGTCCGCTCTGCTCACAGTCCTCACAAGGGCATTCTCCCCCGTAGCCCCCCGGTTTGCTCCGGCCTTGAGCATCGCTGCTGTGGCAATGGCATTGGTACCCAGGGCTATTATCTCGACTCTCTCGGCCAGGCTCTCCCTGAGCTTCTTGACTATGACGCTTCCTATACCACCGCCTTGGCCGTCAACGACGCAGATCCGGAGCATCTCCCGTGTGTCCTGAGATTTTAAAAGTCATGACGCTTGTCTGATCCCCGAATCATGCGACACCGAGGTTTGAGCTCTTCTCCGGCCTTCCTGGGAGGCCCTGGAGAAAATCCTCTCCCGGATGAGGCCCCTCGAATGGGGAAGTATCCCATGGCCAAAAGCCAGGTGTCAAGAAAGGGGCCTGGATCTCTAGCTCACTCATCTCTTTCCGGTACCTCGAGGTCGAAGGTCACACCTTGCTCCTTCGAGGCCAAGTGGGCGAGATACATTTGAGCTCACCCCTACCCTGTGAGGGAGCCTTTGGGTCCTCTCACTTGATCTCCCTTTGGGGGAGGAGCGACTCCGGGCCCTTCTTTGGGTTTTGTCCCTTTCCAAAAGCCATATCGCTTTGTTTTGGCCAGGTGTCAGGGGGCTGCGGGCCTGGATAAGGGGTGAGGAGAACGCCGAGGGTCATCTTGACAGTCAGGGGGGAGGGTGGTAAAAAAGGATCCAATCGAGGCCACGAAGGCCTTTAGGACCAGAAGGTCCAAGGGACTCGTGGCCTTTTATTTTTTTGGAGGGCTTCTCAATGCACATCCCGGACGGGTACCTTGGTCCTCTGACATATGGAGGATTGTGGGCTGCAATGGCCCCCTCCTGGCTTTACGCCTCGCGTAGGGTGAGAAGGGAGGTCACCTCGATTCATGTTCCATACTTGGCCATGGCCTCAGCTTTTTGCCTGGCAGTGATGGTTGTGGCCTTTCCCCTTCCTGGAGGAACGACAGGCCATCTTGCCGGATCTGGCCTCGTGGCCGTGCTCCTTGGCCCATGGGCGTGTGTACTGGCCATCTCCGTGGCTTTGGGAATTCAGGCTCTGGTATTCGGAGACGGGGGGATCACGGCCTTGGCGGCCAATTGTTTCAACATGGGTCTTGCGGCAGGCCTTTGTGCCCACTGGGTTTACAGGCTTTTTTCAGGCCCTGAAGGCACTAGGAGAGTGGGCACCATCCAAGCGGTGGGAGCTGGCCTCGCAGGTTACGTGGGTATCAACGTTGCGGCCCTCTTGACTGCCTTGGAGCTAGGGATCCAACCCTTGATCTCTCACGGATCTCCCCAGGCTCGTTACTTTCCTTATGGACTGGAGGTAACCCTGCCTGCTGTGATGATACCTCATCTCACCGTATTGGGGGCGATGGAGGCAGCCATGACAGTTATAGTTGTCGGATTTGTGAGGAGGCTCAAGGTCCTTCCCGTTGTGTTACTGGGCACATTCCTCCTAGCAACTCCTGAAAAAAGCAATGCTCACGAGTTCTGGATAGAGGGGAAGGGGGAAGAGTTCCTCCTGGTATTTGGTCATGGGACCAATAGGGCCGATTTCGACCCCTCGAATGTCAAGGCTATCAAGGCTTGGGGGGCTAAGGGAGAAGAGATCCCTGTAACAGCGGAAAAAAGGGAAAAAGCGCTCCAATTGAGGCCTGCTGGGGAGGCCTGCGTGATTTACTCGGAGATAGACAATGGTTACTGGTGCAAGACCATCTACGGCTGGAAGAACGTGGGGAAGAGCAAGGCGAGCAGGGTCGTAGAGGCCCTGAAGTCCTTGAATTACGCCAAGAAGATCATCTGTGGTGGGGATGTGGCCACAAGAGGTGTGGAAGGGGCTATCCTGGACATTGTCCCTACCCTTGACCCCTCGGGGCTCAAAAAGGGAGACAGCCTCACCCTCAGGGTTCTCTTTCGAGGGAAGCCCTTGCCTGGAGCAGAGGTGAGCGGAGGCGACCACCAGAAGATAGGAACTACAGACCCTGAGGGAATCGTCAAGGTCCAGATAGGGGATGGAAGCAACCTGATAGCAGTGACAACAAAACAGCGGTTGGATGGCGACCCCGAGGCCGATTTCCTGAGCATCACGGCCACATTGAGTTTGGAGGTGGGAAGATGAAGTCCTCTCCGAGGGGTGAGGNCCCGGGCTCCCAAAAGCTCCTCCATGGGGTNTTCCTTTTGGCCTTCCATCTCATTCTCTATGGGATCTCCATTTTTTCGCCACCTTGTGGGTTTTGTCACACGATTCACTACTCAGTGGAACCCAAAGGAATGACCGTCAGGGTCTTTTACTCGCCGGATGACCCCGCAAGTTACGCTGAATACGAGGTTTTCGGGCCCGGGGATACGGAGCCTTATCAGATAGGGAGAACTGACAGAAGGGGCTGCGTCTCCCTTCTTCCAGACAGACCCGGGGAGTGGAAGGTCAAGGTTTTGGGAGAGTCAGCCCATGGTTTCCATGGCATAACCATCGAGCTCAGGGTGGATGAGGCATTGATGCTCGAGGGATTCACGAAGCCCCTTGTCGCCACTCACACAAAAGTGATCACCGGTGTAGCCATCATTTTCGGCATCTTCGGTCTCTACGCCCTTTGGAGGTCGAGGAAGGGATCCCCGGGGAGAGGGGCGTGGAAAACCTCTGATGGCAGTCCTTGTGAGTGAGAAGGCTTGTGGGACCCCCGAGATCGCTTGGGAGCTTCAATGAGTCTGAAAAATGGGGCATCGGAGCCCCAGGGTGCCCCGAAGGGCCACGGAAATCCGAGGTCTAGGAGGNGGAAGATGAGGAGAATCTCTCTGTGGAATGTTGGGTTGGTTGCGGCCCTTTGGGTTTTTCTCGTGGGGGATAGCCCTCTTTGGGCACACCATGGCGGTGTGAGCCTAGCTCTGGGGCCAGGTAGTCCCATTGAGGCCAACTCTCCCCTGACCCTACCCCAGGGCGGTTTTGTGGTCTCTAGCAGATTCGAGCACGTGGAGTGGAGGGAGTGGGGAAGATTCGAGCCCGAGAACAAGGACTCCTTCACCTTTTTCAACCTAGGGTTCACCTATGGCCTCACTCCGTGGCTCATGGGCAGTCTGTTTATCCCGTANAACGTGAAACGCCAGGACACCTTGGGCACCTTGGAGGGAATAGGCGATGTGAAGCTGAGTTTCAGCCTTGGGTTCAACTACAATCCNAGGAAGGGATTGAGTCTCAATTCCATGGAAGACACCGCAACCACCATCGAGGGAACGGGCACCACCTACTTCGCCTTCATGGCAGGGGCCACCTTTCCCACTGGCAAATGGAAAGAGAAGCTAGGAGGGGAAATAGATCCTGGAATGCAGCCAGGCTTTGGAAGCCCCTCCCTGAATGTGGGCTTCGCTGCCTCGAGGCAGATCTGGGGGCCCTTTTCCATGACAGCTGATGTGGCATATGATGTTTTCACGGAGAGGGAGCACTTCAAATTCGGAAACGAATTTCGTTTCAATGTGGCAGGAGTTTACGAGCTCTGGGGCAAACCAGAGGCCTTCGTGAACAAGATAGACGGGATCCTCGAGCTCAATCTCTTGAATGTCGCCAGAGACGAAGAATTCGGCGAGAAACTGGATGCAACGGGTGGGACGATCCTCTACATAACTCCGGGCCTGAGGTTCTCTTTTCCCAGTATCCAGAACATGAACCTAGGAGTCGGTGTGAAGCTCCCCATAGCCAAATGGCTCAATGAGAGGAGAGACCAGCAGGGCGCAGAAGGCCTGGAGAAGTTCAGGGTGATCTCAACCATATCCATATACTTTTGAGACGGAGTTTGATGGGCGTCCCCGGGAGAGTCCCCGATTTTCTCTTGGCCCCACCCCTCGAGGATCCAAAGGAAAGGATCCTGGGGAGGGGCCTTTCTTTTATGGAGAGGGCAACGAGAGGTCTCTCCAAGCTCCTGAGGGATACCTACGTTCAGTGGGATACCTCATCAAGAGAGGGGCTTTTGCAGAAAACGGACCCGAGGGTGAAGATATTGGGGCTGGCCTGTGCTGTGGTCCTAGTGAGCCTGAGGCACTCCCTAGGCTCGCAGCTCTTCGTGGCCATCTCCATCCTCCTCCTCGCGTCCTTCTCAAAGGTGGGTCTCTCTTCAGTCTATCCCAAGGCNCTGGGGCTGGCCTTCGTCTTCGGGTTTCTGATCCCAGCCCCATCGTGTCTGAATCTGTTTTCCGAGGGGGAAATCATCCTTCCTCTACTGGTGAGGGAGAGCCCAAGCAGCTTTCTCTGGTTCCAAGTTCCGGAGACTGTGGGAGTGACCAGGGAAGGGCTTTCTTCCATTGGGCTTCTGTGGTTCAGGATCTTCAATTCCCTAACTTGCACATTCCTCCTCGTCAACACCACCCCTCTGAGCGACATCCTCAAGGGGCTGAAGCATCTCAAGATGCCGGACTCCATTGTGGTCGTCATCGTCCTCACGTACAGGTACGGGTTCATCTTCCTGGACCTCATGGAGCAGATGCACAGGGCGAGGCTCGCTAGGATAGTTAGAGGAGGGAAAAATTCGGAGACCAGGAGGTGGACTGGGGAGAGATTGGGTTTCCTTTTCGGTAAGGCGCAGTTGCGTTGCGAGCAGACCAATANGGCCATGGAGGCGAGGGGTTTTTCTGGAAGGGTCAGAGTAGAACCTTTGGGAAGCATGGAGAAGGGGGANAGATGGAAGCTGGCAGTNCTCGCCATATGGGCTGTGATGGCAGCATCCGTTGTGTGAGCCCCGAGAAGGCCATAATGGAATTGGTGGGGGTCTCATACGAGTATTACGATCGTTTCAAGGCCCTTGAAGAAGTGGATCTCACCCTCCAAGAAGGGGTGAAGATGGCCATTGTCGGGGCAAACGGCTCAGGGAAGTCCACCTTGTTGCAGGTGATGGCGGGGATACTCTTCCCCAAGAAGGGGAGAGTCCTTTTCAGGAAGAGGCCTGTGAGCGAGACTAGCCTTCGGGACCCTGGTTTTCGTCACTTTTTCCGTTCAAGGGTGGGATATGTGTTCCAGGACCCAGATGTACAGCTTTTCTGCCCAACAGTGATGGAGGAACTCATGTTCGGGCCTCTCCAGCTCGGTCTTCCCCACGAGGAAGCCAGAAGTAGAAGTGAGGAGATCTTGGAGATGCTCTCTCTGGAAGGGCTGGCCCAGAGGCCCACTTACATGCTGTCTGGAGGAGAGAAGAAGAAGGTCGCCGTGGCCTCTGTCCTCACCATGAACCCCGAACTCCTTCTTCTGGATGAGCCAACAAATGGGCTTGACCCGAGGACCCAGAGCTTCTTGGTGGATCTGATCTTTTCCCTCCATGAAGTTGGGAAGACCATAGTGATAGCCACCCACGACCTGAGTCTTGTAATGGAGCTCCATGCAAAGGTGGCTGTGCTCACTGAAGACCACAGGATCCATAAGGTAGGAGACACAGAGGAGATAATCGAGGACGAGGCCTTGCTTCTCAAGGCCAACCTGATCCACGAGCATANCCACAGACACGATGGTGAGAAGCACAGCCATCTCCACGGTCACTTCCTCTTCCACAGGCACACTCATTAAGGACTATTTTCCGAAGGATGAGCCCTTCAAGCTGGAGCACAAACTAGCCAGGACGGATGCTCGCACTCCGGCTCGAGGGGGGCCAGAGAGGCCTCGTGGTTCCGAGGAAAGGCTTTGGTGACACGCGTTTTCTCTCGAAACCCACGGGGCCCAGTTGCCTGTATTTTCTCCCTAGGGGAAAGGGGAATGGGGAATCGGGCAAGGTAGATCCTCCCTTGAAGATGGGTACCCCTAGGCCCCTTGAAACCATGAGATCCCATGGCCTAGGATGGTGAGGGTCTCGAGAGCGCAAGAGGAGCCCTCAGGAGGAGACGGGGCCATGCCATCCATTGTGTTTTTCGCCGAGCTTCCCGATGGGGCCTCTCCCAGAGAGCAGGCCAGGGCTATGGGGAGGCTGTACGAGGAAGCGGGGGTCTCCAGGATCATATCACGCCGGGATCTTGTGGCCATAAAATTGCACGTGGGCGAGAAGGGAAACAAGACCTACGTGAAGCCAGAACTTATATCGGAGCTCGTGAAAAGGGTGAAGGCCTCCAGGGCCTTTCCATTTCTCACGGACACTTGCACCCTTTACAGGGGCCAGAGGGAGAATGCCATAAAGCACATCCTTCTGGCACACGGGCATGGGTTTTCCATAGAGAAGGTTGGAGCGCCCTTCATAGTTGCTGATGGACTTGTGGGCACGACCGAGATGGAGGTCGAGATCCCAGGGAGAATGTATCAAAGGGTGGGAGTTGCAAGGGAGATTCTCAATGCCGATGCGCTTATCGCTGTGTCTCATCCCACAGGCCACCCTGGGACTGGAATGGGCGCCTGCTTGAAGAATTTAGGTATGGGTCTCGCATCCAGAGCTGGGAAGATGAGGCAGCATTCTGCCATAAGGCCAGAGGTGCAGGAAGCGAGGTGCCAAAACTGCGGAAAGTGCAGGAGGTGGTGTCCTCATCAGGCGATAGTGGAGAAAAACGGTAAGTCCTTCATCCTCCCCGAGAGGTGCATCGGCTGCGGAGAATGCATAGCTCTCTGCAGGTTCGATGCTGTGAGCTTCGATTTCGGTATAGAGTGCGCTGAGCTCCAAAGAAGAATGGTGGAGCATGCCCTAGGGGTACTTCGGGGGAAGGAGGGGAAGTGCTTCTTTTTCAATGTCCTCGTGGACATGACAAAGGATTGCGATTGTCTAGGTGAGGCCCAAAGGAAGATAGTCCCCGATATGGGCATACTCGCCTCTCAAGATCCCGTTGCCTTGGACAAGGCAACCCTGGATCTGGTAAAGGATAGGAGGGGCTTCAATCTGGGAGAGCTCAGCTATCCAGAGCTGAATCCCATGGTCCAGATCCTCTATGCTCAAGAGCTAGGAATGGGCTCCACGGAATACATCCTCGAGAGGATAGAGGTGGAAGCCAAAATGCCAGCCAGCACGTGAAGGAGCCTCCATGGAGGGAAGCTCCTCCTGGGCTTTAGGGGCCGAGGACATTTTTTTCCATCAATTCGACGATTCTTTCTTCCTCTATTCCCCAACCCTTGAGTGCTTCCAGCGTGAGTTCCCTGCTAGGGGGAGTTGGAGGTCTCTGGACCTTGGGCTTCGTCCTGCTGAATCGCGGAGCCGGGGCAGGTTGGACAATTCCCTCTATGACCATGAAAGCCCCCCTTTGAACATTGTGGGGGTGGTTTGGAGCCTCTTCCATGGACAATACAGGAGCGAAACAGGAGTCGGTTCCTTCAAGGAGCTCGCACCACTCCTCCCTGGTCTTTGTCTTGAAAATGGCCCTCAGCTTCTCCTTCGCCTGTGGCCAGGCGGATCTGTCGAACTGGCTTTGGGCTAGAGAGTCATCCAAACCCAATCTCTCGAGGAGTTCCTTGTAGAATTTTGGCTCAATGGCCCCTATGGCCACGTACTTTCCATCTGCTGTCTCGTAAACATCGTAGAAGGGTGCCCCTGTATCGAGGATGTTCTCGCCCCTTTTCTCGCTCCATGCACCCATGGCTTTGAGCCCGTAGAACATGGTCATGAGGGAGGCGGATCCATCTACCATTGCGGCATCCACCACCTGGCCCTGACCCGAGCGCTGGGCCTCGAGAAGCCCACAGACTATTCCAAAAGCCAGGTATAGGGCTCCACCTCCGAAATCCCCGACGAGATTGAGGGGTGGAACTGGCGCCTGGTCCTTTCTTCCAAAGCAATGGAGGGCCCCGGAAAGGGCGATGTAGTTTATGTCATGGCCTGCTGCCTGGGANAGGGGGCCTTCCTGCCCCCATCCAGTCATGCGACCGTAGACCAGCTTGGGGTTCCTAGTGAGGCAAACTTCTGGACCCAGGCCCAGTCTCTCCATCACGCCTGGTCTGAAACCCTCGATCAGGGCATGGGCCTTCTCCACAAGCCTGAGAACAAGCTCCACTCCCTCTGGCTTGGAGAGGTCGACCGGCACTTGGATGCGACCTCGGGTGAGAAGATCGTATTGAACGGGCATGGGTATGCCTAACCCTGAAGGCCCCAACCTGGTTATCCTCAGAACCTCGGCTCCCATGTCCGAAAGAAGCATGGCGCACATGGGCCCGGGTCCTATTCCCGCAAGCTCCACTATCTTGATNCCCCTCAAAGGACCCATTTCCNGANGGCCTCCATCTTCCAAAGAGCCATCATGAGATTCAGCCTTTGTCCCACTCCTTCCAGTCCATTCCCGCTCTCTTTTCCCAACCCGGCTCGAATTTTCTCGTGAAAAAGCCCTCCAATTTCTCCAGTAGCCTCCTCCATCCCGGAAGATACTCGTACTTGAGAACGTCCTCCAGGAAGGGGACTATCTCAGCCATCATCTCCTTTGGAAGATAGGCCCTGGCCCCCATCTCGAAGGATTTCTTGAGGGCTTCCGGGTTGAGGGCGTGAGCTGTCAGCATGGCAACGGGCAGCTTCCTGTCAACAGCCCTCTGGAGCAGATCGAATCCATTCACTCCCATTATGTCGAGCACAACCAAATCGTATGTCCATCCCGATAACATCTGGATCGCGTGCTCGTAGGTGGAGGCGGTCTCCACTATGCAATCCGGAACACTGTCCGAAATCACATCCTTCAACGTCTCGAGCACGTCAGGTTCGTCATCNACTATCAGGATCCTCTTGCCGCTCAAAATGGAGCCCGCCATGCCTTCCCCTCCTTGATCAATTTTTCCAACCAACCCATTTGTCCCTCTTTTAATCCTGTGCCTCCAGCCCTTCCAGGAAAGCAGCGACGTTCAAACCCAATACCCTGTGGTTGTATCCTCCCTCTAGGATTCCGAAACGGCCAGCTCCCCATCGCCGGGCGGCCTGCGCCACCATCTGGCCAATGGTCTTGTAATCTTCCGTGAAGAGCAATCCTCCCCAGTCATCCCTATGATAGTCGAATCCCGCCGAGACCCCTATCAAGTCGACACGTTCCCCCTCGAGTGCCTCCTCGACTTCTTCGAGATATGCCTTTCTTTCCCTCGATGAAGGATTGAAGATCCTGACCCATCCCTTGTCGCCCAGGATGTTCACGGTTCCGTCTCCGAAATGGAGGTCTATGTCCAGAACAAGGGCTGTGCGGATGAGCCCCTCCTCCCTCAGCGAGAGAAGGGCTATGGCCATGTTATTGAAGTAGCAAAAACCCCAAGAAGAGGAGCTCGATGCGTGATGCCCCGGAGGCCTTATGAGGCCGAAGCAAGGCTCCTCGAGTCCTATCCTCGCTGCCTGAATGGCGCCTCCCGCAGCAAGGGCTGCTATGTCGTAAAGGCCTCTAGAGGCGACACTCGCTATGTGAGAGGAGCTGTGGGCTAAGGCTATCTGTTGAGGGGTGGCTGGGATGGCATCCAGGAACTGAGCCCTGTCCTTTATCTCCTCATAAATGGCCTCCATCCTACCCTCTTCTGCAGCTGGGTCATAGGTGTAAACTTGGGTGAAGACTGGGCTGTAAACTACTTTCATATGTGGCCTCCTCACGAGAAGGCTCGAAATCCGAGCTCTGGGAAAGATACCTGAGGACCCAGGCCCTGATGCCAGGAAAAAAGCAAGCCTCACTGATCTCCATCAATGAGCGAAGTTTAGTTAAAGAGACTCCTCCATGTCAACACGGGACTCAGCGCAAAGATGGGGACTTGCAGACTCACCCATAGCCACGAGAAATTTCCGTGGCGAGCGAGGGGTGGATCCCTTTGGCAGGATTGTATTCTGGATGGACCATTTTTTTCTTGACAAGGGAAGGGATCCCGTGCTAAGAAGGACCAAAACGCGGGAGAGCAGATCCATGGTAACCTTCGGTCATGTCAACTGGTGCTGGCGCAACTTGAAAGGGGGGAGGTGCGCCTTTTAGCTAGGTGAGAGATAGATGGGCTGTGGGCGCGCCTCGAGGGCCCACAGCCGAGGGATTCTGGATGAGGCCGTGGGCCTTAGGGCACACGGCCTCATCTCTTTATAAACCAATGAGGGAAATGGAGGGCAAGAAGATGTTGGAAAGGGCACTGAGAAAAGCAATAGCTCGAGAGGACTTGGATGAAAACGAAGCCTTTGAGGCCGTGGCTCAGATCCTGGCTGGGGGAGTTTCCCCAGTCAAAACCGGGGCCTTTCTCACGGCCCTTCGAATGAAGGGCATCTGCACAGGGGAGCTTCTCGGTGCCACGAGAGCTCTCAAGAAGTTGTTCAATCCTTGGTCGGAGCTCAGGGATGGTTTTCTGGCCATGGACAGAGAGGAGATAAATGTGGATGAAGAGACCGTGGAACGTACCTCCCTTCCTGGAAAGGGAGGAACAGCCACGTTCAATGTATCGACGGCCTGTGCACTGGTTGTAGCAGCCTGTGGGGTGAGGGTTGTGAGACACGGCAATTTGGTGCCATCCGATTACGTGGGTACAGAACATGTCCTCAGGGCCCTAGGGGTGGAACCCGAGATAACCCCTGCGGTGGCGAAAAGATGCCTCGAGGAGGCAAATGTGGCCTTCGTCTACAGTCCCATGGTCCACCCGTCAGCGAGGCTTCTCTACCAGGTGAGGAGGCAACTGGGCTTCAGGACCCTTTTGAACCTAGCTGGTCCCTTGGTGAATCCCTGTGGGGCCAATGCCGTGTATCTCGGGGTGTACGACCCCAGGGATCTCTTGATCTTCGCTACAGTCCTCAGATCTCTTGGAACAGAGAAGGGAATAGTGGTTCATGGAGAAGGGACTCTGGATGAGGCGAGCGTGACGGGGCTCACGAGAATCTGCATACTGAAGCCTGGGGGCTTTGAGATCCAGGAATTCCAGCCAGAAGACTTGNACCTCAGAAGGGCCTCTCCATCCCAGATAAAAGGGGGAGACGCCCGAGAGAACGCTTCCATCATAAGGGCTATCCTCGAAGGAGAAAGTGGGCCCAGAAGGGATCTCGTTGTCCTGAACGCTGCCTTGGCTTTGGTNGCATCTGNAGCCGAGACCAATATCCGCGATGGAATGTCTAGGGCTTGCGAGGCCATAGATTCGGGAAGGGCCCTGAGAGTCCTGAATGGTCTCGTTGAGCTGACCAATGAAGCGCCTTGCCTTCGCAAGGTGGATCTCTGAGGAGGTGCAAGGTCTGGGAAAAATCGGTCTTTGAAGATCCGATTCCCATAAGGCCCTGAAATCCCGCTCGAGGGTCAGGAATTGCTCGGGGAAGGCCCTTGGCTTTTTGGGGTCTTCACTCATTCTCTTCCNTTGNGGCCAAATACTGGATCCTGTAAACGGAGTTCAGGGTCTCTATCCAGGTGAATCCCCCAGATTCGCGGATCCTCTGGACTGGGCTTGTCCTCAAAAGGCGGCCTTTTCCCAAATAAACGAGGTATCTCTCCCCCACTTCAGGGGGCGAGTATTCCCAACCNCCTATGGGATCTGAAAGTTTGTCAGGGCCACCCTCGAGACGGGCTAGGGAAATCCTCCTCGCTCGAATCTCTTTGGTCCTCTTGTCGTTCACTTTCGTTATGTCCATGGTCCCAAGGCCTCCCCTGGTGAACTCCCAAGATGATCGTTCCATGCCGGACGACCTGGGGCTAAAACTTAAGGCCCCAGCCAGAAAATTTCAACCTCGAAAAAGCAATCTCCGTGCCAATTCATCCCCGAAAAAACCTGTCTTTTCCGGCTTTCCGCCTCACAGTATTTGCCCGGGGGAAAAAGAATACAAGCCCTCCTGGAGGAGCCTTTTGGGAGAAGAGGTCCTCGCCAAAGGAGTGACAAAGTCGTAATCACTGCTTGCCAAAACCGAACTCCCCTCTCAAGCCCTCCCNGAGGACCTGCCTCTCGAGTCTCTGGGATCTTCAGGNGGTTTCCNTCCGATATTGTGTNCAATGCTTGACACGGAATGTGAGCTCGGGGATACTTTTANGGACNTTTCACGCGCATTGAGCCCCATATTCCAGAGCTTGTGAGAAGGCTATGGAGTGTTCCTACACCCCTAGGGAGTTGAGATGGGCCATAAGAAGAGGCGATTGGAGAGGGCCAACTGCTGGGTGCTGTCCAGGCCACACCCAGGCCAATTTGGNCATTGTGCCAGCAAGATATGCCTTCCACTTCCTCCTTTTTTGTCAGAGGAATCCGAAGCCTTGTCCCGTGTTGGAGGTCTTGGAGGAAGGGAAGTGGGAGCCGAGGCGCACTGCCCCAGGTGCGGACATTCGAACCGATCTTCCCAAGTACAGGATATTCCGCGACGGTAAAGTGGAGGAGGCTCAAGGGATAACGGAGATTTGGAGGGATGACCTGGTGACATTTCTCNTCGGGTGCAGCTTCACGTTCGAGGCGGCCCTGATCAAAGCGGGGATTCCCGTGAGGCACGTGGAAGAGGGAAAGAACGTTCCCATGTACATCACCAACATCTCCTGCGAACCAGCAGGGCCGTTCCGAGGACCTTTGGTCGTCACGATGAGGCCCATCCCAGGGAACATGGTGAGCAAGGCGATTCTGGTGACATCGAGGTTTCCCGCGGTTCACGGCGCCCCAATCCATGTGGGCGACCCCCTGGCTCTGGGGATAGAGGATCTGAACAAGCCAGATTTCGGAGATCCAGTGACGGTGAGGGAGGAAGAAGTCCCTGTTTTCTGGGCCTGCGGGGTTACTCCCCAGATGGCCCTCTTGGCTTCTGGGGTGGATCTCGCTGTGACCCACGCGCCAGGTCATATGTTCGTGACGGACTTGTTGGACGAGGACTTGGCCTACTTTTAGGGGAAGGGCCCAAGGAAAGGACCTCTTCTCTTTTTTCTGGGCTCAACGAGAGGGAATCCAAAACGCGAAAGGAGGGGTTCACATGAAAAGGACGACTTTTCTGGGATTNTCGGTTCTTCTCGCTCTTTGTCTTTTGGCTCCACAGGTCATGGCTCCGGGGTCCGCTCGGGCCCAACAGGAGATAACCATAGGGGTCATATACCCCCTGACAGGTGGGGCTGCCTCAGCGGGAAGGGAGCTCAAGCTGGGAGCTGAGTTGGCGGCGGAGATAGCGAATGGTCTCATGCCGGATCTGGANATGGACATGGCGAAACAGGCTGGCATCAAGAGCATGGGAGGGGCCAAAATAAAGCTCATCTTCAAGGACCACGAAGGCAATCCCACCCTGGGAGCGGATCTCGCAAAGAAGCTCATACTGGACGACAAGGTAGTGGGGATCCTGGGCTGCTACCATAGCTCGGTCACGAAGGCCGTGAGCGCCGTGTGCGAGCAGTACGGTGTTCCCATGATAAACGATTCTTCCACCTCTCCTGCATTGACCCAGCAGGGCTACAAGTGGTTCTGGCGCACGACACCTCACGATGGGACCTTCACCAAGGATCTTTTCGAGTTCCTCAAAGGTTTGAGCGAGGGAAAGGCCAAGGGTGTGCCCCCTGTGCCCAAAAGCGAGCTCATGACCCTAGCCGCTGCATGCGAGAAGACCGAATGGGGCTCTGCAGCTTCAGCCTTGCTCGAGAAGTATGCGAAGGAATATGGCTACGATCTCAAGAGGAACATCCTCTATGCGGCCAAAAGCGCGGATCTGTCAAGCGAGGTTCGCTCTCTCATCGCTGTNAAGCCCGATGCCATGCTCTTCGCCTCCTATACCTCGGATGCCATTCTCATGGTGAAGACCCTCAAAGCCGAAAAGGCAAAGCCCAAACTCATTTGGGGTCAGGATGCTGGGTTTGAAACCCCGGAGTTCAGGAACACTCTGGGAGATGACATTGTTGGGATTCTCACGAGGACAGTCTTCTCCCCCAAGCTGGGACAAGTGAAGAAGATTTCAGGACAAGTGAACGAGCTCTACAAGAAAAGGACCGGGTACGATTTGAGCGATGCCTCAGCAAGAGGCTTCACAGGGGTCCAGACCTGGGTCCATGTGCTTGAAAAGGCAGGATCCACCAAGCCCGAGGCAATTCAGGCTGCAGCGAATGCCATCCACATACCTGGAGATCAGCTGGTGGTGCCCTGGAAAGGTATCCAGTTTTCCACATCCGGTGAAGAGTTGGGGCAGAACATGCTGGGCTCTGGGATCATAGGCCAGTATCAGAAGAATCAAGCTGGAGAGGTGGTCCTGGAAATAGTNTATCCTTTCGAGCTGGCCACTTCGCAGCTCATATATCCGTTCAAAGGCTTTTGATTCCGGGAAGGGGGCATCTTGCCCCCTGTGCCCTATCTGACCAAGGATCTGGTGTCCTTGGGCAGAAAGGGCTGTATTTTTTGCCAGAGGTTGCTGGAATCCCCAACGAGGGAGTCTCAGGTTCGAGGAGGTCGAAGGTTGGCCACAGATGTATTGGTCTCATCTCTGGTTGCTGGTCTCATGATAGGGATGGTTCTCTCCCTTGTGGCCTTGGGGCTCACAATNATCTTCGGAGTGATGGACATAGTGAACTTCGCCCACGGGGAGTTCCTCATGGTGGGCATGTACACAGGGCTCCTTGTGGCCCAGGGGACCGGGATGGAGCCCCTCATGACCCTCCCCATTGCAGCGGTGGTGGGGTTTGTCCTAGGGGTGATGTGCTACTTCTTCTTCGTCAAGTTCCTCCTGAGAGGGCCTATGGTGGCGCAGCTCTTGGGCACTTTCGGTCTCATGCTGTTTCTCAGAAATCTTGCTTTGCTCTTCTTCGGCTCGGAAGACAGGGCCATCCATCACGGCCTCCTGGTGGGGAAGAGTCTCTCCATAGGGATGGGAGTGATGATCCCCGCTACCAAGTTGGCTGCTGCGGCCCTTTCCGTTGCCTCCTTCGGCTGCGTCTGGCTCTTCATCAACAGGAGCAAGACGGGAAAGGCCCTCCAGGCCACAGCCCTCAACGCCCAGGGAGCCAGGTACGTGGGAATACCCACTGACAGGATGAACGGACTTGCCTGGGGCATAGGAGGGGCAACGGTGACCATAGCAGGAGCCCTCCTCGTCAACTTCTGGGCTGTGAACCCTTATGTGGGCCTTCTTTTTACCATGTTGGCCTTCACAATAGTGGCCCTGGGAGGATTTGGCAGTGTCCCAGGTGCGTTCGTGGCTGGGCTCGTAGTGGGGATCATAACGGAGTTGCCAGGCCTTTGGGACTTCGTCTCCATTAGCTTGGACTTGAGGTGGATGAGCAAGGTTCCCATGACCTCGTTCAAATACACATGGGTCTACCTGGCCTACTTCGTGATAATGCTCGTGAGCCCCAGGGGACTTTTCGGATGGAAGCGCTGAGAAACGCCTTCGATTTTTCTGACTTTCCCAAGAAAGATCTCGTAGTCGCAGCTTGTCTTGCCGCAGTGCTCCTGATATTCCCCCTTTTCCCCCATTCCTCCTTTGCCATGGCGACAATGATACAGTTCCTCATGTTCTCCATATATGGAATGGGATGGAATGCCATTGGCGGCTATGGCGGACAGGTGGATCTCGGAAAGGCCCAATATGTGGGCATCGGGGCGTACACCACAGCCGTCATGTTGCTCAGGTGGGATGTGCCCTTCTGGCTCTCCATGCCCATAGGCATGGCCATAGCAGTGGGGTGGTCCTTTGTTATCGGCTACCCCCTTTTCAAGCTCAAGGGCCATTATTTCGCCATAGCAACTATCGCCACTTCCCTCGTGCTCAAGGACCTTTTCGAGGTGTGGGACCTTGTGGGTGCTGCCAGGGGCCTTCACATCTCTCCTGCTAAATATCCTCCTCCTGATTTCCTGAGGCTCATCTTCAGGGAAGACATCTACTACTACTACGTGATCCTGGGGTTCTTCTTCCTGGCCATTTTGGTCATAAACTGGTTCCGGCATTCGAGATTGGGTTTCCAGCTCAGGGCCATAAGGGACAACGAGGATCTGGCAAGATCCCTAGGGATAAATGTGCATTGGGCCAAGATCAAGACCTACGCCTTGGCAACGGCATTCGTGAGCGCGGTTGGCTCCTTCCACGCTGTGTACATAAAGAACATAGAGCCAGAGGACACAATGAGCCTGGATATCTCGGTGCTCATAGCACTCATGGCCATGCTAGGGGGCGCAGGCTCCCTCTGGGGGCCCATAATAGGTGCCTCGATCCTGATACCCCTCAAGAGCTACCTGAAGGAGTGGCTGGGAGCCAAGGCAGGCCTGATAGGGATCGATCTCGTCATCTATGGGGTGATCATAATGCTGGTTTCGGCCTTGGAACCGAGGGGTATTTGGGGGATTGTGGAGAGAGCTAGGAGAAGGAGCAGGTGATGCCGCTTCTCGTTGTGGATAGGGTCACGAAGGACTTTGGGGGGCTCAGGGCCAACGATCAGATCTCCTTCCAGGTGGAAAAGGGAGAGCTCGTGGGTTTGATCGGGCCCAATGGAGCCGGCAAGACAACCCTATTTCACTGCATAGCGGGGCACCACCGTGTGACCTCGGGGAGGATAATCTTCGACGGCGAGGAGATAACCCATCTGGATGCCCATCGCATCGCGAGGAAGGGCCTCGCCAGGACCTTCCAAGTGTATGCCGCCACAGGAGACCTCACGGTCCTGGAGTATGTGATGGTTGGGGCATTCATGAGGACCAGGTCTAGGAAGGAGGCGGAGCTCAAGGCGCGGAAGGTCTTGGAGGAGTTGGGCTTGGAAGACTGGTCCGGGAAAATGGTTGCGGAGATACCGGTTCCGGCTCAGAAGCTGGTGACAATGGCAGTGGCCGTGGCAACGGACCCCAAGATGCTCCTCTTGGACGAGGTCGCCGCTGGGCTCAACCCCAAGGAGGTCGATGAGGTCAAGGAGAAGATAAGACATATCCACTGGGGTATGGGAATAACCGTGATGCTGATCGAGCACGTGATGGCTCTGGTGATGGGAATCAGTCAGAGGGTGATAGTGCTCGATGCTGGAAGAAAGATAGCTGAGGGCTCTCCAGAGGAAGTGGCCAGAGATCCCAATGTGATAAAGGCTTATTTGGGAGAGAAATACGGGTGAGGCTTCTAAGGGGCAAAGGGAATTCAGCGCGGAGGCTTCTTGAGAGATGGAGCAATGGGCCTTAGAAGTTAGGGAAGTGGAGATACGTTACAGGGGACTTCCAGTGGTCCAGGACGTATCCATCCAGGTCAAGAAGGGAGGGACAGTCACCATCCTCGGAGCAAACGGTGCTGGGAAATCGTCCCTTCTCAGGGGAATCATGGGGGCACAGAGGATATGGAAGGGAAAGGTGATGCTGGAGGGGAGGGAGATCCAGGGGTTCTCCACTGAGCAGATAGTCAAATTGGGCATAGTTTACGTGCCAGAGGAGAGAATGCTCTTTGGCCCCCTCTCCGTTGAGGATAACCTGAAGCTGGGGGCCTATCTCCTCGAGGACGAAAAGCTAGTGAAAGAAAACCTGGAAAAGGTCTACGGACTTTTCCCCAAACTGAGAGAGAGAAAAGACCAGGCGGCTTCAACCCTATCGGGCGGCGAGCAACAGATGCTCGCAATCGGAAGGGGATTGATGTCCAATCCCAAGGTGCTGATGCTCGATGAACCCTCATTGGGGCTTGCTCCTCTTCTGGTCACTGAACTGTTCGATACAGTGAGAAGGCTCAAGACCTCTGGGATGACGATACTTCTCGTGGAGCAGAACGTGAAAGAGGCCCTGGAGATAGCCGACTACGGATACGTGCTCCAGGCAGGAAGATTGGTCTTGGAGGGAACNAAAGAAGAGCTAGTCTCCTCGGATATGGTGAAAAAGGCCTACCTCGGCCTGTGAATCTCCTCTGGCGTGGANAAGACGAGTCCANGAGTCCCCATTCCACTGGCCAGGGGGCCNTATGGGNTGGTTGGGGCCATGGCCTCCGTAATTGGAGGATTCCCTTTCATGGAGGAGCCCCGAGGCTTTCCCTCAGGCACTCCAACTGGTTCCAAGTCTCTCTATAGATATCATGGGCCTCATCCAGGGAGACTTTCACGAATCTCATCGTGTCCCCTGGTCTTGCCTGGGCCACGCGGGAGATGTCTGGCCATATGATGGTGGCTATCTTGGCGTATCCCCCTACGGTTTGCTCCACCAGGAGGACGATGGGTTTGCCGTCAGGGGGGATTTGGACAGATCCCGGCATGCTGGGCTCCGAGATTATGCTCTGGGGCGCTTCAGGCTTTCGGGGGACTGGGGGTCCATCCAGACGGCAGCCCATCCTGTCCGACTGGGGCGTGACCACGAATGGAGACGAGAAGAAGATCTCCAGGCCTTCTCCGAAGTGGTCATCCTGGGGTCCAGGGATGGCCCTCAGCTCAATCTCCCTCTGCCATCTTGGCCTGAGCTCGGGGCGTAAGGTGAGGGGCTCGGATATTCGAACTTCCCCTAGCCTCTCCAGTACATCCCCCCTTGCCAGAGGTCTTCCACCCAATCCTCCCATTCTCCCCGGCACATAGGTTGACCTGCTCCCCATGACCTCGGGGACGTCGATTCCCCCACTTATGGCTATGTATGCCCTGAGTCCCTCGACCATCCTCTTTATCCAGAGAACATCTCCTGGCTTCATTCTCAGGGCAGTCCAGCCTTCCACCTCCCTTCCATTGAGGGTCATCAAGGCCCTCGCACCCGTGACACAGACCCAGACATCCTCCAGGGCCTCCAACTTGGGGCCCGCGAAGGTGGCCTCCAAAAGGGCAGCCCCGGAGGGATTGCCCACAAGCCAATTGGCAACCATAGCTGAGATTTGATCCAGAGCGCCTGAGATTGGAACTCCCAGGGCTTGATATCCATATCTCCCGAGATCCTGGACAGTTGTCATGGGCCCTGGGTCTAGAACCTTAAGGCAAGCCACTCGAATTCTCCCTTTTCAGGATTTCCTGGAACTCTTCCGGGGTTATGGGACGGAACTTTATGAAATCCCCAGGCCTGTATAGAAAAGGCTCTGCCCTTTCGGGGAAAAAGAGCCTCAGGGGAGTCCTCCCTATCAACCTCCAGCCGCCCGGGCTCGCTATGGGATAGATCCCTGTCTGGTTGGCAGCAATGGCAACGCTTCCTGCTGGGACCTGGACTCTGGGTGTGGGCAGTCTAGGGGTAGCGAGGACTTGGGGGAGCCCCCCCAAGAAGGGGAATCCCGGGGTGAATCCCATCATGTAAATCTGGTAGAGGGGAGCGCTGTGAATCTCGATCACCTCTTCCACCGTCAGGCCAGTGTAACTGGCCACGAATTCCATGTCTGGACCAAATTCTCCGCCGTAACAGACGGGTATCTCCACTTTCCTGGGAGGGGGAAGCGTGGCCTCAGAAGTCGCCAGATCCAGTTGGGAGACGATCCTCCGTATCTCATGGGGTCGAATTCTCATGGGATCGTAGACCAAGAGGATGGATCTGTATGTGGGGATTACCTCCAATATCCCGGGGATTCCCTCCCTCTCGATGGCCAGGCTCATTTTCCTCACGGCTCTGTTCACATGGGGATCTATGCCATCTCCCAGTTCCAGGAGAAGTCCCCTGTCACCTGCTATTCTGTAAACGGGCGCTGGATAAAGAGGCATGGGACTCAGATCTGGAAAGAGAGGGCCATGGGCTTCACTCGCACACCTTCTCTCTCCAAGGTCTCCTTTATGGCTCGCACTGCCTCGACAGCTGCTGGATTGTCTCCGTGGACGCAGAGGGTTTGTGCTTCCAAGGNTATGAGTGTCCCGTCTGCGGCAACGACCTTTTTCTCCTTGGCCATGAGGAGAGCTCTCTGAGCCACTAGAGATGGGTCGTGTATCACTGCTCCCTTTTCTTTTCTCGAAAGGAGATTCCCTTCCCTGGTATAAGCCCTGTCGGGAAAGGCCTCGCAGGCCACCCTGAGCCCNGCCTCCCGAGCGCATTCTCTCATCCTCTTTCCTTTCTCTCCGGCCAGAGCCACGTATATGAGGCCCGAATCCACNGTGGCTACAGCTTCAGCTATGGCCCTGGCAACCTTCTCGTCTTCCACTGCCCTCAAGTACAGGGCTCCATGGGCCTTGACATGGGTTAGACGGACCCCAGCAGCTCTGCAAAAAGCCCAAAGAGCACCTATTTGATAGATCACGTAATTCCTGATCTCCTTTTCCGAACACTCCATGAATCGTCTTCCAAATCCCATGAGATCCGGATACCCAGGATGCGCCCCCACAGCCACGTTGTTCTCCTTGGCCAGCTGCACTGTGCGCTCCATGACCATTGGATCCCCCCCATGCCATCCACAGGCCACATTGGCGGATGTGATGTAGCGCATGACCTCCTCGTCCATGCCCAACTTGTAAGGTCCATAGCTTTCTCCCATGTCGCAGTTGATGTCTATCTCCATTTTCCCTCCTCCTTTGGCCGTAATCCCGAAGCAGGTCGATTTTACTTTGACTCCCGCTGACTCCTCAATATCTGGCGAGGAAGTCACGATCGCGGATGGCGTGAAAGGGTGTATCTCGAGAAGGAAAGGTGCTATAAATCGGTTGACAGTCAGTGACTCGATGGCTTCCTTGAGGGGAGGGAGACGGCGTGGACAGAGCCATTGAATTCCTTTCCCATCACTGGCTCGAGGCAACGTTNGGGGGAGTCCTTTTCGCTATCGTCCTTGCGGTCCTTTGGTTTTGGCTACAAAGGCCCACAAAGGAGGAGATGGAACACGAGAGAAGATTCCAGGAGCTCAAGGAAAAATCCAAAGACACTTATAGNAGATTGAGGCCCCTCAAGTGAGTGGCNGGTCTTTCCCTCCTCCTGAAGGCCCNTCGGGTAAGTCCTCAAAAAAGGCCTTCGAGGGGATACGTTGAGGTGACCGCTAGGCCNTCATCCTTGTTCTTTCTCCAGTTTTTCCCTTCTTGCGATGAGGTCCTTGAGGCTTCCATCCAGGAGCTCCAGGGTGATCTCCCTTCTTGCCAGCTCTTCTGGGGAAAGCCCTTCTCCTGAAGCCCACCTCTCCCTCATGGCACGGATCCTCTCGATGTGCCTGTCCAGGGCCTCGAGGATCTCCTCCCTCTTCCCTTGCATTTCGCCCAGGACCTCCCGACTCGTCTCAGGCCTTTTTAATCCGGAACCATGGGTTCAGTCAATCCCACGGAGATCGTGCNAGGAGGAGATGAATTCCGGATTGAAAAAATTAGGAGTTTCAAGGGATTATGCTCCTCGCCTTGACTTGTTATCACCGGATGGGGTAGTCTTTCAAGAAAAGCTTCTCGCGTCGGAGGAGGTCGTGCATCATGTTCAAGGTAGGGGATCTGGCTGTGTACCCTGCCCATGGCGTGGGCGTGATCGAATCCATAGAGCAGAGGGAGATTCACGGGAACAANCANAAGTTCTACGTCATGAGGATCCTGGACAACGGGATGACAATAATGATCCCCACAGATAATGTGGAGAGTGTGGGGCTTAGGAACGTCATAGACCCGGAGGAAGTCCCGAAGATATANGAGATACTCCAGGAGAGGGATTTCCAGATTCCCAACCAGAGCTGGAACCGCAGGTACAGGGAATACACCCAGAAGATCAAGAAGGGCTCTGCGTACGAGGTGGCTGAGGTTTTGAGGGACCTGGTTTTGTTGAAAAGCGACAAGACCCTCTCCTTCGGGGAGAGGAAGATGTTGGACCTGGCCAGGAATCTTCTGGTGAAAGAGATCTCCATAGCCTGCAAGACCGATGAGAAGGTAGTGGAACAGGAGATNTACAGGTTATTCGAAATGTGAGGGGTGGTCTGAGCTCATGAGAGGTTTCATGACAAGGGCAACGTGGGTGATTTTGGCTTCAGGGGCAGGTTATTTTCTGGCTCGGCGCTTCTACGATGGTGGGGAGGCTCCCCTTTTTGGTGCAATAATTGGGTGTGGCCTTGGAATTTTGGCCGTTGGGGTGGAGAGGCTCCTTTGCCGTTACAGGCCTCAGGCTATGATCGGAGCCGTGATGGGACTCACCCTCGGGCTATTTCTGGGGAAATTCTTGGGGGAGACGCTGGCCCTTTACATTCCCCTGGGGACAGGAGGGAATGCCATCTGGGTCCTGGGCACCATGGGCTTCATGGGCTCTCTTGGATGGTCTGTTGGGTTCGGACAGGGCTTGCAGTGGGCCCATGGCAAGAGAAAGTGGACGAGGGCAGGGGCGGCTCCGTCTCATTTCGGGCCTTATCTTTTGATGGACACGAGCGTCATCATCGATGGACGAATAGCAGACGTGTGCGCGAGCGGTTTTCTCACAGGACCCCTTGCGATCCCCCGCTTTGTCCTTAGGGAGCTCCAGAAGATAGCCGACTCCCAGGACCCCGTGAAGAGGGCTAGAGGCAGGAGGGGATTGGATGTGATAAGGACCCTCAGGGAGCAGGTGGGGATAGAGGTGAGGATCCTGGACGATGAACCATCCGCTGGAGGAGATGTGGACAGTCGCCTCGTGCAACTGGCCAAGGAGAGGGGATGTGGNCTCCTNACCAACGACGTGAACATGCACAAGGTGGCAGAGGTGCAGGGGGTGAGGGTCCTCAACATAAATCAACTGGCCCACGCCCTCAAGCCCATTGTCTTGCCAGGCGAAGAGCTCAAGGTCCGGATAATCAAAGAGGGGAGGGAAGAGGGCCAAGGTGTGGGGTACATGGAAGATGGGACCATGGTAGTCGTGGACAATGGAAGGCGATTTCTGGGCCGCACCGTGGANGCCATTGTCACAAGCGTCATTCAGACCTCAGCAGGCCGCATGATCTTCACTTCCGTGAAAGAAGACCAAGACTTCCAGGCCCAAAATGTCAGGGGATGAGATCCCGGCCTTGGGTTCAATGAGAGGAGGAGGGGTGGCAGCCGTCATTCCCGCAGCGGGCGAGGGAAGGAGGATGGCCACCCCGGTGGAAAAGCAGTTCCTGCCCCTGAGAGGTCTGCCCATCCTCAGCCACACGGTGAAGGTCTTTCAAAGCTGCCTTGACATCCAGGCCATAGTCTTGGTGGTCCCGGAGCCCCGGACCCAGTGGGTGTGGGAGGAGGTGGTGAGGAAGAACGAGTTTGGCAAGGTCATGGCTGTGGTGCCCGGGGGGACAACGAGGCAGGAATCAGTGAGGAGGGGCCTCGATGTTCTGGGAGAGGGATGGGAGGTGGTGGTCATACACGATGGCGCAAGGCCTCTTGTCTTGCCTGAGACGGTCTCTCTCGTTGTTGAAGGAGCCAGGCGCCATGGGGCGTGTGTGGTTGCAATTCCCGTGAGGGATACGATAAAAGAGGTGGACGACCAGGGATTTGTGACTCGGACCGTCCCGAGGCAGGGACTCTGGTCGGTTCAGACCCCTCAAGGCTTCAGACAGAGGATCATAACCGAGGCCCACCTGCTAGCTGAGAAGGANGGTTTCGAGGCCACGGACGATGCNTCGCTGGTGGAGAGGATGGGTCTCAGAGTCAAGGTGGTGATGGGGTCCCAGGAGAATCTCAAGATAACCACCCCTGAGGATCTCGCTTTGGCAGAGGAGATACTGGCGAGGAGAGAGAGGGCTTCCAAATGATGTTCCGCGTGGGCCACGGTTACGATGTCCACAGATGGGGGGAGGGGAGGGCCCTGGTCCTGGGAGGGGTCGAGATCCCACACCATATGGGCCTCTTGGGGCACTCGGACGCCGATGTGCTTCTTCACGCCATATGCGATGCGCTTCTCGGAGCCCTTGGATTGGGTGACATCGGCACACATTTTCCCAACACGGATCCTGCTTACAAGGATATCTCCAGCTTGGTCCTCCTGGAGAGGGTGGGGAGGATGGTGGAGGAGGCGGGGTGGAAGGTTGGGAACCTGGATGCCACGGTGGTCGCGGAAAGACCGCTGCTTTCCCAATACATCCCCGCCATGCGTTCCCGAATCGCTACGGCCCTATCCTTGGACACAGGGGTTGTGAGTGTGAAGGCAACCACATCCGAGGGCCTGGGTTTTGTGGGCAGACAAGAAGGCATCGCTGCATATGCAGTAGCTCTTCTCTGGAGGGTCTGAAGTTCTATGACCAGGACTGAAAGGAAAAAGGTGCTCATAATGGGAGCGGCAGGAAGGGATTTCCACAATTTCTCGTATGTTTCAGGGACGATCCCCATGTGGAGGTTGTGGCCTTCACTGCAGCTCAGATACCAGGTATAGCCAACCGAAGGTATCCGCCTGAGCTAGCAGGCCCCCTGTATCCAGAGGGCATACCGATCCTTCCAGAGGATCTGTTAGAGGAGATCGTAAAAGAGAAGGGCGTGGATGAGGTCATATTCGCTTACAGCGACGTGTCTCACGAATACGTGATGCATCGGGCGTCGAGGGCTCTGGCGGCTGGCGCTGACTTCTCCATATTGGGTCCTAAGAGCACCATGCTTGAGGCAAAGGTTCCAGTGATATCCATATGCGCAGTGAGAACGGGATGTGGCAAGAGCGGGGTCACAGAGAAGATATGGGATATCCTGAGGCAGAGGGGAATCCACTCCGTGGTTCTGAGACACCCCATGCCATATTCGGATCTGGCAAGGAAAAAGGTGGAGAGGTACGCCACTTTGGAGGATCTCGACCAGGCCCAGTGCACTGTGGAGGAGAGGGAGGAGTATGAGCACCTCGTGAGGCTAGGGATAGTTGTGTATGCTGGGGTGGACTACAAGGAGATTCTCCAAGAGGCCGAGANAGAGGCCCAAATAATTCTCTGGGATGGGGGCAACAACGATTTTCCTTTCATCAGGCCAGACCTCGAGATAACCGTGGCCGATCCCCACAGAGTGGGCCACGAGAGGACCTATCACCCAGGAGAAGTGAATCTCTTGAGGGCAGACGTTGTGGTGATAAACAAGGTGAATACGGCTCCTCCTGGATCCGTTGAGAAGCTCCGTTCATCGGTGGCAGAGGTGAACCCAAAGGCCAAGATCGTCCTCACCTCATCGAGCATAGTTGTGANCGANGGCCATTGGATCCAGGGCAAGAGGGTCCTCGTTGTGGAAGATGGACCCACCATAACCCATGGGGAGATGGGCTATGGTGCCGGGGTCGTGGCAGCCAAGGCTCATGGCGCAAAGGAACTCGTGGATCCAAGACCCTTTGCCCAGGGAACCCTGAAAGAGGTTTTCGCCACGTATGGACACCTGAAGAATGTGTTGCCGGCCCAAGGCTACTTTCCCCAACAGCTAAGGGACCTCGAGGCCACAATAGAGGCAACTCCCTGTGATCTCGTGATTGTGGCAACCCCCATAGACTTGAGCAGGCTCATAACCATAAGAAAACCCCTAGTTAGGGTCCTCTACAGGATCGAGGAGCAAGGGGAGCCCACCCTTTCCCAGGTATTGGATGATTTCCTAGAAAGGCTCAAGGGAAGAGGAAGTTGAAAGGGCAGATGGAAGGGAAAACCGAAAGGCCCTTTCTCTGAAAATGGCTGGGGTTTCGAGGGAGGTGATCATGGACAGGGATACCGCAAGGCCGCATATAAAGGTTCCTCCTCCAGGGCCCAATGCGAGGAAATGGGCCTCCTTCCACCAAAAGCATGCGAGCCATTCCACCTATTTCTACGACTTCGTCTGGGACAGGTCCAAGCCTGCCGTGGGACCTTTCTGCACAGACGTTGATGGGAACGTGATCCTCGACTTTGTGAGCCACGTGGCGAGCAGCCCCTTGGGTTACAACCATCCAGAGCTCGTGGAGGTCTCGAGGAGACTCTCGGAGATAGATCCAGACAGGTACGCTGGAACGGATTTCGTGGGGGGCTACGGTCCAGATCCAGAGGACTGCCCAGTCCCAACCCCATCTCACCTTCACTACAAGCTAATGGAGATAACGAGCCAATTCGGTTTCGATACGGCTTTCCTCAGCAACTCGGGGGCCGAGGCCGTGGAGAACGCCATAAAGATCTGCTATCAGTACAGGAAGAATTTCGGCTATGGCATCTGCTTCACAGGGGCATTCCACGGTAGGACCCTAGGGGCCCTTTCCCTCAACAGGAGCAAGAGGGCTCACAGGAACTGGTTTCCCGAGATCCCCAAGATACTGGAGCTTCCTTTCTGCAGATGCGAGTCCGTCTGCGACTGCGGATGGCTCCTCACCACCATTCGTAGAAAGGGCAGGATGAGCAAGCTCGCACAGATATTGGATCCCGAGATAGGGATAGTGGCCCCGGAGGAGGTAGCGTTCATAATAGTGGAGCCGATTCTCGGGGAGGGAGGCTACGATCTACCAAAAGAGGGCTTCCTCGAGGAGGTTGCTAGCATAGCCAAGAGACATGGTATACCCCTCATATGCGATGAGATACAGACGGGGCTTGGCAGGACGGGAAAATGGTGGGCGTGCGAGCACTTCCATGTCGTCCCCGACATAATCACATCTGCAAAGGCCTTGAGAGTTGGAGCAACCTTGGGGAGGAGAGAGCTCTTCCCCCAAGAGCCTCTGCGCATCTCCAGTACTTGGGGGGAGGGAAATGCCATAAGCTCTGCAGTGGGTTACAAGACCATAGAGATAATCCAGAGGGATAACCTCCTCGAGAACGCGAGGATCATGGGCAATTACTTCCTCGATGGCCTCAAGGAATTGCAGGACAGACATCCAGGGATGTTTCACCCGAGAGGGCTGGGGTTGATGCTCGCCTTCTCGGTCGAGAAGGAGGAGTGGAGGAACGCCATCCTCAGAAGGGCCTTTCAGAAGGGACTCCTCCTCCTGGGATGTGGCTTCGAGTCCATAAGGATCCTACCGCCCCTGGATGTGAGAAAGAGGGAGATAGACATGGCCCTCGAGATCCTGGATGAGACCCTCTCAGAGGTGATGAGATGAGGAGGGGTTCAGAAAGGAGGGCTCATCCCAGGAGGGNCTGCAGACTGANCGTCAGNCTGAGGGATGCCNAGGAGCTCGAAGAGAATCTGATAAAGGACCTGGGNGAAGGAGGGGTCTTTGTGGAGACCTTCTATCCCTCGAGGGTAGGCTCCAAGGTGGAACTGGAGTTTCTCGTGGAAGGTGGCAAAGGCCCCCTTTTGGTGAGGGGAGAAGTTGTTTGGGTGAGGAATCCATGGGAAAGCTCAAGCCCTGGGATGGGAATCAAGTTCCTGGAAGTCTCGGAAGAGGCTAGGAGGTGGATAAGAAAGACCGTGGAAGGGAGTTAGAGCCGGCTATTCGTCAAATTCCGAGGCCTTGGGTTCCAACCCCCGAAGGTGTCCTCTGGCGCATCCCTCGAGGGCAGGAGCGACTCCGAGAAAAGATGCCAGGTGCGCCCTCCTGCTCTTCGAAATGGAGAGGAGGAAGGCAAGCCTCCTGAAGACTTCCTGGGAGTCCCGATGCACTTCCCCCCTCACGAACCATCGAGGGCGGAGAAGAGTTCCCTCAGGGCTTCCCAATGGGATGAGGCGTTTTTCAACTTCTCGACGATCTCCACGAACTCTTGCGGGGATCTGGCCTCGAAGGTGACCGTTACCCCCTTGGTCTCGAAAAATGGGCTCGTTTTCACCGAGACCCCTCTGGGAAGCTTGAGCCTCCCTTTGGCCCTTTCGAAGCGATCCCTGAGCTCCGTCCACCTTGGCATCCTCCATCTCAAGAGTTGCTCCCGTAAGGCCTTGCCCCTTTGGACCCTGTCACCCTCTGCCCGCTCCAAAGCTCCCTTCACTTGGGGGCTACAGAGGATATCCCGCACCCTGAGGCCATCGCGCATCGCTATTTCCTTGAGGAGCTCTATGCACTCCCGGAGCATGCTCTCGCTCATGTGCGAAGAGGTGAGAAAGTCTGCCAGGACCATCTGGTCCTCTTTCTCCAAGGACGCTATCCTGATGGCGTTTGCCAAGGAGCACCCGAGGAGTGCGAGCTTTCTTCTCACATCCAGGGGGATCGAGGCTGCGACCATGTGTTGCCTCAGGATCTCCTTGGCGGGCTCAAGGCCCATGGCCGGAAGGAGCTCATCTATGGCCCACTGCTCGGGTACTCGGAACCATTCCAAGGCCCTCTCCAAGACCCAGGTCCTCTCGATCCATGAAAAACCCCTTGTGAAGCGATTCTCATGGAGAGAAGAAAGGAGGGTCTCGAGGGGGTCGGATTGGGTGGTGATGTGAACTGGCAAGATCTTCATGGAAAGGCGAACCGCAGCCTGGACCCTGAGAAAACCACTCACTATGACTAGCCTCCCATCCCTCTCCTGCACCCTCAGAGGGACTATGAGCCCCACCCTTTCCACAGAGGACAAAAGAGGCCCGGTGTCCCTATCCAAGCTCGAACAATATGTGAGGTCCGAGAGGTCCAGATCGCCCAGGTCAACTTTCTCAATAGCTCCCAAGTTGCTCCCTCCTCAACGAATTCTCCAGGAGAGAGGGCAGGGAAAAATAGTACCTGGCCTCTTCCACCTTTCCCCTCTTCATGGCACCCTGGGCATAGATCGCGCATTTTCGCCTGAGTTCTCCCAAAGCAGCCAAGCGGTACTCGTCCCTTATGGTCTTGTCCTCTAATACCTTGATGAGGGATCGAATACGGAATCTGTCCAAGCCCCAAAATCTTCTCGACAGCTGATCCGGGTGGCCACCTCTTTTGACGATGAGCTTCTCCTCGAGATAGACCACCTGGTATCTTGCCGTGAGCCTCAGCCATAGGTCGTAGTCCTCGCAGACCTCCATCTCCTCGTCGAAACCGCCTAGCTCTTCCAGTATCTCCCTTCTTACCAGAACAGAAGAGGGGCTTATGATGCACCTTGGCAAACAGTGAGGAAAGATCCATCCCGAGTACTTGGCGTGGTGCTTGCAAGGGTTCACCCTTTTCCCGTTGCGAATCCAGATCTCATCCGTATAGCAAGCTGCAGCTCCTGGATCCTGGGCAAGACACTGGAGTTGCCTTTCCAGTTTCCTGGGCAGCCATAGATCGTCGGAATCCAAGAAAGCTATCCAGGGAGACCCAGCCGAACGCCATCCCAGGTTCCTGGCATGGCTCACTCCCCTTGGAGGGGAATATATGTACTTGATCTTGTTGCCGAATCGTGTGGCTATCTCGGGTGTGTTGTCCGTTGATCCATCATCCACCACGACGATCTCGGAAGGAGCTAGGGTCTGCGCTAGGATAGACTCCAGTGCTTCTCGGAGCATTGCCCCTCTGTTATGAGTCGGAATCACCACTGACACTTGGGATCTCTTCCAGTCCATCGTGGAGTTTGACACTGACGATACAGGCTGTATTCTGGACAGAAAGCCGGCTCCTTGGCAAGGGTCAGACCTGGATTGCCGAGGAAAGGGAAGAGGCAGGACCCCAATAATGAGACGGAGGTAGGCCATGGTCTTCGAGAATCTCAGGGATGTGCTGCACTTCGCCATAAGGAAGGAACAGGACGCCAGGGACCTTTACTTGATGTTCAGGGAAATGGTCAAGGATCCAGGGGCTAAAACCCTCCTTCAAGAGTTAGCGGATCAGGAACTTGGCCACCGGAATATGCTCGAGAAGGCCCTGGAAGAGGGCAAGGTCGAAGGGATAGTGGGAAAGAAGCCTGTAAAGGATCTCCACCTGAGCGATTTCTTNGTGGCAGAGCCCCTGGGCCCTCAGAGTTCTCCCCAAGAAGTGATGATATTCGCCATGAAAAACGAAAGCGCATCTTACAACCTCTACAGGACAATGGCTGATAATTACTCAGGCACACCTCTCGAACCAACCTTCTCCCAACTGGCNCAAGAAGAGCTTCATCACAAAGAGACACTGGAGAGGCAATACGAGGAACACTTCATGAAGTGGATGTGAGATGGAAACCCATCCCCTGGCTTACGGGGGAGCGCAGGCGCGCCAGGGTCCATGGCTCGCGGNAAGAGGGGAGCTTTTTTCGNACAAGGACGAATTCGCACGGGAATCTCTCCCTTTCCATTTGGGACCTGATACTGGCTTCAGGGAGAGGATCGGGAGTGGAGGCTGGGAAAGGGCTTCCGGAAAAATCGTGATCTGGGGGGCTTTCAGAGGGGAATCTTGTCGATATTATCCAGCAAAGAACCCTTCAAGTTTCCGAGCTCGAGGGACTGTTTCATGGCCTTGAGGAGACGGGTGTGGCCNGAAATGTCTCCTAGAAGCAGAAGCCCCGCTATGGCATCCCCCTTGTACACTATCTTCCTGTAGACCCTCCGGTTCGGGTCCTGTCTCTGTTCGCTTTCCAGCTTGCCCTCGGGATCTATATCCCCCGCTGCGATCATATCTATTCCCACCACCTTGAGCTGGTTGCTCATCAAGCTCCCGGTGTATGTGGCATCGCCTCCTGCCATGTTGGTTCCAGCCACCCTCCCTTGCTCTTCGGATGCATGCCAAATTCCGTAGTAAACCCCCCTGTGTTCGATGCAGTCTCCAGCCCCATAGATACCTGCGGCTGAGGTCTCCATCTTGTCGTTCACGACAATGGCTTTGTCCACCTTCAGGCCGGCCTCTCGGGCGAGATCGGAGTTGGGTCTCACCCCGGCAGAGACTAGAAACAACTCCCCTTCCAATCGAGTTCCGTCTTGGAGGATTAAGGCCGTTGCCCTGCCGTTTGCGGAGTCGATCCCTTGGGGAGGTACCCCCAGATGGAAGCTCAGACCCATATCCTCTAGGCTCTTTTGAAGAAATCGAGCAGCGATGGGATCAGTTTGTCTGGGAAGAAGCCTGTCGAAGACCTCGACCACTGTCACTTGCACTCCCCTGAGCCTCACGGCATTCGCTAACTCAAGGCCCAGAAGTCCACCACCTATTACCACAGCCCGGGAGACCTGGCCGAGCTTGTCCCTTATTCGTATGGCATCGTCCATGCTCCTCAGGGTCATCACTCCTCGGCTCTCAGCCCCTGGAAGGGGAGGAAGGAAGGCATGCCCCCCTGTTGCCAAAAGAACGTGTCAGCCTCGTAGTGAGCCTTGGATGATATCAGTCCAAGGGGATTCAAGCTCAATTTCTCAATGGGCTCTTGGGGGTGGAAGTGGATCCCCATCTCCCTGAACCACTCCAACCCTTTGAGAAAGAGCCTTTCCGGATCGGTCCTTCCCGCCACAACCTCGGGAAGCCTCATGCGACTGTAGAATGGATACTTCTCGTCCGTGAATATCCTTATCTCCCCGCGCTCATCCGTCTCCCTGATGAATTGGCTGGCCGTGACTCCAGCGACACCGCATCCCACTACCGCGTACTTCCGCGCCATGGCTTTGCCCCTCGAAGGATTGCCTCCCGGACGGCCGCAGCTCACCCGTGGGAGGTTCCCATCTCCTCCCACAGGTGCGGGAGAAAAGGGTCCAGTGATCTCCTGGATGGAGGTTCTCGGGCCTCAGCCATGGGGAGAACAGAGGACCCTTTGCCGAGGCCCCGAGCCCTCTTCAGATCTTCTGAAACTGGTCCTTGGCTGCTCCGCATACCGGGCAAACCCAGTCTGCGGGCAGATTCTCGAAAGGAGTGCCTGGAGAGATCCCGTTTTCCGGATCTCCCACAGCTGGNTCGTAGACATAACCGCANACCTGGCACTCGTACTTGTCCATGGATCCACCTCCTGTCCCCTCAAGAATTTCTTCCCTCGATCTATCTAGCCCTTCCCAAAAGTTGCCATTTGGCCCTCACCAACTTTAAGAGGTGCTCCTTCTCCCACTGGATCAACTTGTCCACTACAGCCTTCTCCTGTGGCCTCGCCATCTGCGAGAGGGCCTCCATGAAAAGGACGCTATCCTTTTCAAATCTGATCCCCAGATCCAGGGCCTGGATGTCCGTCTCGAGAGCTTCTTGGCTTTTCTTCCAGCCCTCCTCCTTTCCGAATACGTGGGATTCGGCAAGCTCGGCCAAATACATCCCGAACTCCTCCCTCTCCCAAGTATCCGGAGGGTCCATCATATGGGGGAGAAGCTCTTCCAGGGATCTCAGATGGTCCTTCTCATCGCGGGCAAGCTCGAGAAAAAGCTTCCTGGCACTTTCGCTCTGGGCCTTCTGAGCCATGGCTTGGTAGAAAGCATGGCCCCTCGTCTCTATCTGCACTCCCGCCTCCAAAATCTCCTTTGCGAAAAATACGCCCATTGCCCNTTCCTCCTCCTGCTTCTCCTGGAAAGAGGCCCAGCCTCCCATCCTCCATCAAGGCTGAACCCCCGCAACCCGGATGTTCCCAAGAGGCCTCACCCACCCCAGTCATCGCCCCCACTGTGTCGCCATTGAGATCGCCTGCTTTTGGTAAGAAGCCCCTTCGAGCTCGAGAGTTCCTCATCAAGTCCCCTGCGCCAGTCTCTCTCCCAGCTCCCAAGATTTCCTCATGAGATCCTCTTCCTCGAGGATGGCTCCCTTCTTGTCAATGCCCCTGGCCAGAATGGTCTCTCCCAATTCCACATTGAGCGCATCGAAAAATATCCTGGCTGTGAGGATAACCCCCTCAAATACCCTCTTTCCTCTGGATCCAGCTATGGCGAGCAAGTGACCCTTTCTCCTTTTTCCATCCACTGTGGGAGGAGCTGGACTCCCAAGGACATATTTTCTGCTCCACAGGACCTGACACCTGTCTATCAAGGCTTTGAGTTGCGCTGTGACCCCGTAAAAATAAACGGGCGTTGCTACCACAACATGATGAGTTTTTTCCAGCAGAGGATAGANCCTCGACATCTCGTCGTCAAGGCTGCATCTCCCCTCTCTCTCGCACTTGCCACAGCCTTGACAAGGGCTTATCTTCATGCGGCACACATCGAGTTTCACGACATCTGCCCCATGGGACCGCGCACCTTTCAGAAGCCCATCGAGAAGGAGCTCCGTATTGCCATTTTTTCTGGGGCTACCATTGAGGGCCAGGATCATGACCCCATTTTTGGCCGAGACACTGGANAAGATCAACCCTCCCCCTCACTNATTGCTCTCTCTAGAATAATCCAGGAAGAGGAAAAGTGGAGGCCCCAGGGGCTTCCCTTTTCCCAGGAGGGAAGGTAAATGGAAGGGAAGAGTCTCAGCCTATNCCCACAGGGGCCGCACAAAGTGGTGAAGGTGAGGGTGGGAGAGAACTTCTCAGCGAGTCGCCTTGTGGTGATAGGTGAGGAGAAGGGCCTAGGAGAGTTTCTGAGAGCCCATGTGAGAGGGGGCATGATCGGGCTTTTTGGAGGCTCCTCCTGGACCCACAGGCTCGTGAGAAAAGGCCAAAGGCCTCTCACCAAAGGGGGCAGGTCAAGCCTTTGGTCCCACGCTGTAATATTCGGGCAGGAAGATGGCCAGATGGTCGTGTACGAGAGTGACTGGGATGTGGGTATAAGACCCTTGAGGTTCAAGCTGGGGGCCCAGAGAAATCCTCTCGAGAAGTACTCCGCAGAGAGGAGGTGGAGTTACGCTTCGCTGCTGGATTTGGGCCTGGGAGAGGAAGAGAGGGAGCTCCTCATGGAGGCATGCCAGGAGATGATAAGGGAAGGATACAGGTATCCGGTCCTGGAGTTGGTGAACCATGGTCTCAGACTGAGACTTCGGGGTCGAGGGGGCCATGTGCTCAAGGCCACGGAGCTATTGGGGAGGATCGGGGGAAAATTGGGCCTCAGGAGACCATCCCTTTACTGTTCAGCCTTTGTACAGAAGGCCATGGAAGAGGCTGGATTCAGCCTTGCAGGCTCTGGAGCCACCCTCGCCCCCCAGGAGATATTTCATTTGAGCCAGGTGAAGATCTGCTACTTGAGGGAGAAGGAGTGGAGAGCCCTACTGGAGCTCGGCGAGGTGATGTTGGATGATCCGGACTAGCCTTTTCGATTCAGGCTCGGTGATCGGCCAGGGGAGCTTCTTCCCATGAGGCCTTTGTTTCACCCCAGGCTCATCAANGGACCCACGGGAGATCCGGGGGTATATGTCAACTGGATTCATCATTCGAGGGCGATCCTCTTGGACTTGCCCTGGCCAAGGGGGCTTTGTGCGAGGGACCTTCTCAAGGTGACCCATGTCTTTGTGTCCCATGCTCACATGGATCACTTCATGGGGCTGGACGAGCTGGTGAGGGTGACCCTCGGAAGAAACAAGCTCNTCAGGATCTTTGGCCCCCATCCCATGGTGAGGCAGGTCTGCATGCGGCTTTCATCGTACACGTGGAATCTCACCACATCTTACAGGGAGGGGCTGGTTTTGGAGGTCTGGGAAGTGGATGGAGGGAGTTTTCTCAAGGCGCAATTTCATTGCAANAAAGGGTTCGCGGATACGGGGCTCAGGGAGGTGAGCCAGTGCAATGGAACNCTCTGGGAGGAGCCTGGGATGAGGGTCAGGTTCTGCCTCTTGGATCACAAGGTCCCTTCCATGGCNTTTTCCCTCGAAGAGCAAATACACATAAAGGTCCTCAAGGGAAAACTCCAAGAACATGGCTTGAGGCCGGGGAGGTGGCTTTTGAGACTAAGGGAAGCCATTGTTCGAGGGGAGGACGAGGCGATTCCCATCCCTGTGGAGCCAAAGGAGATGGGCCAAAGACCCCTTGGCTGGTTGAAGGAAAACTTCGTAGTCCTGGAAAGGGGTCAAAAAATAGGCTATGTGGTGGATGCAGCCCCCACAGAAGAGAACTCGGAGAGGATAGTGAATTTGGTCCAGGGATCGGACTTCCTGTTCATAGAGGCCCCCTTTTTGGAGAGGGAGCGAGAAGCGGCCTTGGAGAAGGCCCATCTCACCGCCTTCTTGGTAGGGAGGATAGCTGCCATGGCAAATGCGGCTAGGGTGATTCCCCTCCACATCTCCCCCAAGTACTCTTCCGATCCATCCCCCATAATCGAGGAGGTTATGAGGGGATTCGGGAGTGGGAGGAGAAAAGGTCACATGATTCTCAGGGGGTGAGGAAGCCTGATCCATCTGGGCTTGGCCATGTCCCTTCCAGGGAAAAGGCCATCTCGAGAGTTGACGCTGTATGTGATCCAGAGCCATCCGTCGGAGCACATGACATGATGTTTGGCCCCGTAACAGTAGAACTCCCCAGTTGACCATTCGGGGCAAGTGTAGATGATCTTCTCATCTTCCCAAGGACCCTCGAGCATGGAAGAGCTTCGGAGAACTATCTTCNGGGAGATCCCGCCGGGGCTGTAGACGCAGAACCATTTTCCAGAGACTTGGTCTCTCCCCATGGAGAATTCCGTCCCCATGCCCTCAAAGAGGGCCTTGGCTTGCGCGGGGTTGGAAGTCCACCTCTGTCCTTGGGCCAAGAACTCCCATCCTCTCTCGAGATCCAACTGTCGGATCCTCCACCTCTCTATTCTCGCCACGATGACCTCTCTCCCCCTTTTTGAAGGCCTCGTTGCGAAAAAGAGGAGGTGGGGACCATGGACCAATGGGGAACAGCCAGGGAGAAGGTCGTCCCTGGCCCATGGGATTGGGACACTTCTCCATGTCCACTCCTCTGGAGGGCCCCTGGGATTCGGGATCATGAAGAATTCCGAGCCCCTTACCCTGAAATCCCATGGAGAGGGACCGATCCTCTCCACCCGATGGAAAAGGAGGAAAAGGGCCCCATTTTCCACCAATCCCCCTCCTGGCCAAAGCCACTTCTGGGCATCGGCCAAAGGAAAAGCAGCCTTGGGGCCCTGGGTCCAGTGTGGGACAAAGGGCTCCGAGCATCCATTTTCCTGGATGCCAAGGGAATTGGAGACCATGGCAAGCTTCCCGGGTTCCGGCTCCAACCAAGTGTCGCCGAAAAGCCACAAAGTNGCGCCCCCTCCCATATCCACGGATATTGCCCCATCTGCCCCCAACCACCTGGGATCTCGAGGGAGGAGAATCCCTGAGGTCTGACTCCCANCGCTTCCCCTGGGATCCAGATGGAGACAACCTCCGAGGAAGAGCANNGGGAGACAGAGGGTGAGGAGGACTCGGTTCACCGTTGACATCTCGAAAGTCCGTTCCCGGGGATCGCTCTGATACTCAGGGGGCCATTTTTGTTCTTCAACCTGGCCCTCAACTCCTCTCCCATGGAGGGGAAGTGATGAGGGCCGAGATCCTCTCCGCCGCCCTCGCCAATCTTTGGCCTGCGATGTGAGCGGCCTCCAAGGTGAATCTGGTAGCGAAGCCAACGATCCATATGGCCCCTACTGGGAACTTGGGCCCCTTTATGGCTGAGGCCACAGCCCTTATTCCCCTCAGGTACTCCTCATCGTCCAGGCCGTAACCATTTTCTCTTGCCTTTTCAACTTCCTCTAGGAACCTCCATGGGTCTGTTATGGAGCGTTCCGTGAATTTGGGCATTTGGCCTTGGGCAAGGATTTCCTCTGCCCTCTCCCTTGGCATGGCGGCGAGGATCGCCTTGGCCGTAGCCGCTGCCATGAGGGGGAGCTTCGTGCCTGGGGGAGAGGTGACCCGCATCTCGCCTCTTCCCTGAACAACATCCACTATGACCATGCAATCCCCCCTCACCACCCCCAGAAAGACGCTCTCCCCGCTCTCTTCTGCCAACTCCTCCATGAGGGGCCTGGCCATCTCCACCAAGTCCCAGTT
>JGI24721J26819_10000313_pt1 | contig 52193 bp, 58 predicted proteins | sample YelNatPaOPGAMG01_FD_26819 | JGI IMG/M metagenome (IMG submission 26819) | reverse complement strand
TGAAACTCAACACAGGGGAATTTCATGTATTCAATTCCAAGGCCGTGATAATTGCAACAGGTGGCTGTGGAAGGATATACAAGGTTACATCCAACTCATGGGAATCAACAGGTGATGGTCTTGGACTGGCATATGATGCAGGAGCAGAACTCATGGATATGGAGATGATCCAGTTCCATCCCACGGGCATGGTATATCCTCCTGGAGTAAAGGGGCTCCTTGTAACAGAGGGGGTCAGGGGGGAAGGAGGAATACTGCTCAATGCACAGGGAGAAAGGTTCATGAAGAGGTATTCCCCCAAAAAGATGGAGCTAGATGCAAGGGACGTAGTTGCAAGGGCAAACTACGCTGAGATAATGGCAGGGAGAGGTTCACCCCATGGTGGGGTCTATCTGGACATCACCCACAAAGGACCGGACTACATTAAGAGGAAACTCCCGAGCATGTACAAGCAGTTCATGGACTTTGCTGGAGTTGACATAACAAAGGAAAAGATGGAGGTTGCACCAACTGTTCATTACCAGATGGGAGGCATAAGGGTCGACCCAGAAACTACAGCCACAAACGTGGAAGGCCTCTTTGCAGCAGGGGAAGTGGCGAGTGGACTGCATGGGGCCAACAGACTTGGCGGAAATTCACTTGCAGACATTCTTGTTTTTGGGAAGAGAAGCGGAGAAGGTGCCTCGTCGTTCGCCCGCCAGGCCTCGTTCGGAAAAATAAATGGTTCGGAGGTTGAGGCTGAGATAGGAAGAGTCCAATCATTCATTCGGGATTCAGCGATTAATCCGTACGACGTCGCGGATAAATTGGCGGAAACTATGAGTACCAATGTTGGAATAATTCGTGACGAAAAAGGACTGAAAGATGCTCTGGCCGTATTGCAAAAATTGAGGGAGCAATCATTGCTAGCTGGCGTTAGTGGCGGACTAAAATATAACAAGGGGCTCCTACAGTGTCTGGAACTACCATTCATGCTGACTGCTGCTGAAGCAATAGTGAGAGGGGCGATTGAGAGAAAGGAGAGCCGGGGGGCACATGCCAGGAGTGACTACCCTAAAAAAGATCCGGCGATGAAGAAGAATATAATTTTCAGAAGGGAGGGAGATAAGATGAATCTAGAGTGGAGAAGTGTCCCGGAGATGCCAGAGCATTTGAGGAAACTGGTCAAGGAGGAGGAATACTGATGGAAAAGGTAACTGTAAGCGTATTCAGGCGTGACCCAGAAGTGGACAGTGAGGGCAGGTTTGTAGACTATGAGATTCCGGTCGAAGAAGGAATGGTTGTCCTCGATGCAGTGAAGTACATAGAGAGGCATGTAGATCCCACCCTGTCTATCAGGTGGAACTGCATGGCCGGAAAATGCGGTTCCTGTTCTGCGGAAATAAACAACAGGCCATCCCTTATGTGCAAGACAAGAATTGATTCAATAAAGGGGGGAAAGATAAAGGTCTCCCCTATGGCAGCTTACCCCCTTATAAAGGACCTGGTTACAGACGTATCGGAGAATTGGGAACTGTTGAGGAAGATCCCTCCATTCACTCCCAGGGAGGGTATTGATAAACCATGGAGAATTTCTCAAGTTGACATTGAACGATCAAAGGAATTCAAGAAATGTATTGAATGTTTCCTATGCCAGGACGTTTGCCACGTTATAAGAGAGCATCATTCTGGATACTTTGGACCAAGGCACATAGTCAAGGCAGCATCGCTTGACATGCATCCTCTGGACAGTTTGGACAGGTCTGAATTTCTGAACAAAGATGCTGGGATGGGATACTGCAACATTACAAAGTGCTGCACTGAGGTCTGCCCTGAGGAGATACGGATAACGGATAATGCTATCATTCCAGAGAAGGAGCGGGTGGCCAATATATCGTATGACCCTCTTGCGATGCTGATCAGGTCTTTAAAAAAAGGGAGGCGGGAAAAATGAGGGAGACACAAGATGTCCCCATTCGGCATCTCATACCTGTGGAATTCCTTGAACCAAACTGGAGATTCTGGTCATTTGTATTCATTTCCATACTTGGTTCTATCCTGATAGCTGAATACAGGGTTCCGGTATATGACGGCCTAACGGACCCATTCTATACCCCAACAGTATTGATTCTGCCACTGGTAGTCCTGTTCAGGTTGACATGCTATGCCTACAGAAAGGATTATCACAGGCATCTATTCTACCATCCCAACAGCTGTCCGTCTGACAAGAGGATTGACAATGCAGGCAGGATATATACAGGAGAAACTGGATTTTTCAGAATTGAAAATATACACAGATATTTCATGTACACCGCCTGGGCGATTCTGCCTTTTTTTTATTATGACATCTATTATTCCACTGTCTATTCCGGATCATTGACCGTGACCCTTGGAACAATAATACTGACGATTAATGCAGTTGCAGTCACATTCTACACATTCTCTTGCCACTCCGTCAGGCACCTTATTGGAGGGTACCGTGATTGTACAAATTGCCCGGTTAACAAGAACAGCAAGAATCTTATATACAGATTTCAATCAAAACTTAATTCTCATCATGAAGCGATTGCATGGACAAGTCTAATAATGTTTGTATTCGTTGACCTTTTCATCAGGGGAATGGTTGCTGGAATTGTGCCAAACATAATATTGATTCATAGGGGGTTCTGATCCGATGCTCAAAATACTTCCTTCTCGCTACAGATATCCCCTTTTCTTCGTCGGTATCCTCCTGATGGAAATTGCCGGTGTGCTTTTCAAGCTTGTCAGCCTTTCTGAGGAGGGAATAGAGGCAATTGTGATAATAGGATTTCTTGTATTCGCATTTTCAATTATTGCCACCTGAGTGTTCAGAAGTTTACTGTTCCTTCGTATATTTTCCATTTTAAGGTAATTTTAGTGTACTAAATTTTATTTATCGAACGAGCCGAGAATTTATTTATAGGGTCATGCACTTCATGTATGGCGATCTATTTGGTGGAAGTCCTTGATTACGATTTGGTTATCATAGGTTCTGGACTTGCAGGTCTGAGGGCTGCAATTGAGGCTTCACGAGAGGGGAAGGGAAAACTCAGAATAGCGATAATAGCAAAGAACCAGCTGATGAGGGCACACTCAATTGCAGCAGAGGGGGGTTCCGCGGCTGTCCTGTACACAGACGAGGGAGACTCATTCGACCTTCACGCATATGACACAATTAAGGGTTCAGATTATCTTGCTGACCAGGACATGGTTGAGTTTTTTGTGAGGCAATGTCCAGTAGACATACTTGAGCTTGAACACTGGGGCCTGCCTTGGGCAAGAAGAGATGACGGCAGGATAGCCCAGAGACCATTTGGAGGCCACTCATTTCCAAGGGCAACTTATGCTTCAGACAGAACTGGATTCTACGAAGTTCACACACTCTATGACACCCTCCTGAAATATGGAAACATAGACAAGTTCAATGAGCAGTTTGCCTATGATTTCCTGATAGACAATGGGAAATTCCGTGGCGTTCTTGCTATAGATATGGAAACGGGACAGATAAGAATATTCAAAGCTAAAGCGGGAATAGTAGCCACAGGCGGTCTTGGTAGACTTTACGGGTATACAACTTATTCCCATCTTGTTACTGGTGACGGGCTTGCGATTGCTCTGAGAAAGGGAATCAGGCTTAAGGATCTTGAATTTGTTCAATTCCATCCTACTGGCCTTGTCCCTTCTGGGATTCTTATAACTGAGGGGGTCAGGGGGGACGGTGGCATATTGAAAAATGCAAAAGGAGAAAGATTCATGGAGAAATATGCTCCGATAAAGAAAGATCTCGCTCCTAGGGATATCGTGTCAAGGAGCATGATGACGGAAATCCTGGAAGGAAGAGGATTCAAGGGACCAAATGGGCTTGATTACCTTCTTCTTGATTTCTCCCCGATCGGTGCAGAGAAGATAAAAGAAAAACTTGCGCAGATGAGGGACATAGGAGAGCATTACGTTGGAATAGATCCCCTTGAGGCCCCCCTGCCTGTGAGACCTTCTGCGCATTACACCATGGGTGGGATAGAAGTTTCACATACAGGTTTTACCGGTATCACTGGCCTCTGGGCGGCCGGAGAGGTTTCATGCGTCTCAATTCACGGTGCCAACAGGCTGGGATCTAATTCCACTAGCGAATGTGTTGTATTTGGAAAGGTCACCGGTGGGGAAGCAGCCAGATGGCTACTCAACAGCAATCCCACTGTAAACCTTGAACAGGGAGACAGGGAATATGCAGAAAACTTCATTGCTGAACAGTACAAGGACAAAGGGGAAAACGATCCATACGAAATCAAGAGGGAACTCTGGGCTATCATGGACAGGGATGTTTACGTATTCAGGAACGAAGAAGGTCTCCAAGATGCACTTAGGAAGATCCGTGAGCTGAAGGAAAGAAGTAATCTTATAACAATTAAGGAAAAGGGGAATGTCTACAACCAGAATCTGGTTGGCGCGCTGGAGATGAAGAACCTCGTTGAACTGGCAGAAGTTGTTGCAACCGGTGCCCTTGAGAGGAGAGAGAGTAGGGGATCCCACTTCAGGACGGACTTCCCGAAGAGGGATGACGAAAATTATCTGAAGCATACAATAGCCAGAAGAGTCAACAACACAATTGAGATATCGTACGTCCCAGTTTCAGTGACAAAATGGAAACCTGAACCGAGGGTTTATTGAGGTGTATTAAAGTGACCATAGATAATAAGAAAGGATGGATTTCCTGGTTCAATCCGATAAAATACGGATCGGACAGGTGGATGTATTCACTTCACAGACTGACCGGAATTGCCCTGGGGCTCTACCTGATTGCTCATGTATTCGAGACTTCCAACATACTTAAAGGACCTCTAACATGGAACAACGTGATGATCTTCCTGGATTATCCTTTTGGCGTTCATTTCGGTCCGGAGATACTTTCGCTGATACTGATTGCCGCTGTCTATCATGCCCTCAATGGAATCAGGCTCACGATAACGGAAAACGGACTAATGCTTCCCAAGCCGTACAGACCGGAGTATCCTTATAAGCCAAGGTCACTGAAAGGATTGAACAATTTCCTGAAGATACTCCTAGGCATCTTCATGATAATAATAAGCGTATTTGGAATAATATACATATTCACCGGGTGGCTGCCATGAGGGAATCAAAGGTTATGTTTCTTCAGTACATGACTGGACTCCTTATCCTGGTGTTTGGATCCTTCCATGTACTCCTCATCAGTTTCCTTGCCCCCACACCCGATAAAATTCTCTACCAGTACGCCAACATTGCAGGAGGGCACACCCTTATAGGGGGAACACTCTTCTATTCAACTGTTAAGGCAGTTTATTCCAATCTCCTGTGGGGTTCTTTCTTTGAGCTTCTCCTTACTTTCCTGATATACCATATATTCAACGGTTTCAGGATAATATTGTCTGAACAGTTCCCGGGTTCCAAGTCTGAGAAGGTAATCACATATTCAATGCTTATAATTGGTCTTATTATCTATATTTACGGTTCCAGAACAATTGTATTGATGTTAACCGGAGGAGGTTTGTGATATCATGGATGTAGCTTTGAAGGGATTTGGTGAAGTTGTAAAAACTGTTACCCTGAGGGTTAGAAGATATGACCCAGAGAAGGAGAGCCTTCCCACTTACATGGAATACAAGGTCCCGGTTCAGAAAGGAATGACTGTTCTCGACGGGATACTTTACGTCAAGGAACATATTGATCCATCCCTTTCTGCGAGGTATTCATGCAGGATGGGAATATGTGGATCGTGCGGAATGATAATAGATGGAAAGGAGAGACTGGCTTGTCAGACCCAGATACTCGAACTGAAAAAGGACCTGATAAAGGTTGACCCGATGGGTAACTACAAGATAGTCAAGGATCTCGTCCCTGATCTTTCAAAACTTTTCAGGAACCATGAGGCAGTGAAACCCTACATAGTAAGAGAGGAGGAGAAACCAACTGCAGAGTACCTCCAGACCCCGGAGCAGAGGGAAAAGTATGGTATGTTCACAGATTGTATTCTGTGCGGTGCCTGCCTTTCAGCATGCCCTACATCTGCGGCGGACGAACTCTATTTGGGGCCGCAGGCGCTTGCGCAGGCATTCAGATACATTTCAGACAGCAGGGATACTGGTTTCTACGAGAGACTTAATGTTCTTGACTCCAAGCATGGGGTATGGAGGTGCCATTTCTCAGGAGCCTGCTCAGAAGTCTGCCCGAAGGGAGTTGATCCTGCCCTTGGAATACAACTCCTGAAGGAGGTACTCACAAAGAATATTTTTGTGAAATACAAGCAGGTGCCTTCACCTGTCGGACCAGAGAGAAAATCAGTAGTGGAAACTTCGTAGAGCCCGTGATTTATTACAATTTTCTTATTCCCCTCTGGGCACTGGGACAGAAGCCCTCTAACAATGCAGAAGCATAAAATATGAATCAGTCTTCTTGCAGAATTCTGACTCCGATGCGTCACTCTTGAAGTAATCCCCCAGATAGTTCATCGGGTCATCCATGAAACAACTTATTGTTTCCCTCAATTTACTTCCACCTCTCATCCCGGAGTTGCTCTTCGGGATTAGGAATATTATATTTCAATGAAGTCTTCGAGTATACTCTGACCTGAGTAATACTTGTCTAGCCTGACTCTCTTGACATCAATGCGCATCTCCCCTATCATTTCTGGAGCTTTGCGATATGCATCCATTTATATTTTTACAGAAAACCCGTATTCAAATACATACCTGTGCCCACTTCCATCAGTGCCAATGAGCAGACAAACCTGCCTTCCTTCGCTATCTCGCCATTCTTCTCCCTTACTGAGCGTTAGTGCTTTGTGAGTATTAGGGAATAACCGGTATACTGCATCCAGATAAACAACGGAAGAGATGCGTTTTATATGAATAAATTGAGGAACAAGTTGTTAGAAATCATGATGACCGGTGGATCGAAATATAGTCTTTCTGCAGTCTTGTAACTGATGCCCTTCTCAACACCGGTAGGGAGCAGAAGGTACGTGGCCTTCCTGATCATAAAGAAGGACTAAGATTGGTCACTTATGTCCCAAAGTCTCCCCTCTGGCAAATTATAAATTTCAATAAGCACTATAGGAAAGATGAGCTTGACCCCTGATCTGGCTGCCTTGGCTCTGGCAGTCGTGGTAGTACCTACAATAGTCGCAATTCTGCTAGCTACAGCACATCACTTTTCCCCTAAGAGTTACGGGAAGTACACTCACGACAACTATGAATGCGGAGAGGTGCCCATAGGAGATTTCAAGGCACCCCTGCCTCTACAGTATTATTTCTTCGTCATGGCTTTCGTGATATTCGATGTTGATTTCCTCCTCCTTCTCCCCTGGGCCGGTTCGGTGAAGGCACTTGGAATAGGCGTTTTTGTGGACGTTATTCTCTTCATAGCAATCATGCTCTCTGGACTTTTTTACGCGGTCAGGAAGGGGTACATGAGGTGGTTGAATGTCTGACAGTATTCTAATGACGACTCTGGATGAAGCGATGAACTGGGGAACCGGGAAATCGCTGTGGCCATTCACTTTCGGTCTAGCATGTTGCGCAATTGAGATGATGTCTGCAATGGGATCGGACTACGACTGGGCAAGATTTGGCTCAGACGTTTTCAGGGATTCGCCCCGCCATTCCGATCTAATGATCGTTTCCGGCACAGTGACAAAGAAGATGGCCCCCAGAATAAGGAGGCTTTATGACCAGATGGCATTCCCAAAATTTGTTATTTCAATGGGAGCCTGTGCATCTGCAGGAGGGCCGTATGTCAGAGGATATTCTGTGGTTGATGGAGTAGACCAGGTTGTTCCTGTCGATGTTTATGTCTACGGGTGTCCTCCAAGGCCAGAGGCCCTTATTCAGGCCCTTAAACAACTTCAAGACAGGATAGTTGCAGGGAAGGTGAAACATTGATCCAAGTTGAGAGTGAATCAGTGGGGAAAGACGGAACCAAGATTGTATATGTCCCCAAGGAGAATCTTCTTGAGTTCATGAAAGAAAAGAAGGAGGAAGGTTTCGACATGCTCCTGATGGTAACAGGCGTAGACTATAGGGACCATCTTGAGGTCGTATACCACCTTCTTTCCACCTCAACCGGCAACAGAATTGTTGTGAAGACAAAGACGGAGGGAGAGGTTGACTCTGTTACGTCGCTCTGGAAGGGAGCAGACTGGCACGAAAGAGAGACATGGGATCTCGTTGGGATAAAGTTCAGGGGACACCCAAATCTGAAGAGGATTCTTCTCGCCGAGGGATGGGTAGGACACCCTCTCAGGAAAGATTATCCAATGGACAAGAAGCAGTATGTGAACCTGGCAGAAGATGGCGAGGATACTGTTTCATTTGATCCTTCAGAGGGGTATTGACATGGAAGACAAGGTCATAGAGGTCAACTTCGGTCCTCAGCATCCTTCCACACACGGTGTCCTAAGGATCAAGGTCAAGCTTGACGGAGAGATAATAGTAGATGCACAGCCTGTAATAGGATACCTGCACAGGAATGCAGAGAAATTATCTGAGATGGGTTCATACCCCAAGGCCACTATATACATGGACAGACTTGATTATGTGTCTGCCCTCAACATGGAACTTGGGTACGTACTTACAGTTGAAAAATTGATGGATGCACAGGTCCCAGAGAGGGCTCTGTGGATAAGAATGATGTTAGTGGAGCTGAACAGGATTGCTTCACACCTTATCTGGCTGGGTACGCATGGCCTTGATATGGGAATGCTTACCCCATTCTTTTACTGCTTCAGAGAGAGGGAGAGAATACTCAGGATATTTGATGAAATCTCCGGTAGCCGTCTCCTCTACAACTATTTCGCCATAGGAGGGGTCTATTCCGATATAACACCGAAATCAATCTCGATGATAAAGGAGTTTGTTGACGATTATGAAAAGAAGCTCGAGGAGATACAGTCAATATTCGCAAAGAGCTACATTTATGTGAAGAGGACAAAGGATGTTGGAAAACTCAGCATGGAGGACTCAATTTCATACGGGGTGACTGGCCCGATACTGAGGGCATCAGGAAAGAAATGGGATCTGAGAAAAAATCAGCCCTACCTGTTCTACGACAAGGTAAATTTTGATGTACCTACAAGGCAGGAGGGGGATGTGTATGCGAGGTTCCTTGTCAGGATAGAGGAGATGAGACAGAGCGTCAAAATAGTAAGGCAGGTACTGGATAAGATTCCAGATGGTGAATTCTACAACAAAAAATTTTCAAAACCAATGCTAGTAAGGCTCAAGGCAACTGGGGAGTCCTATATCCCAACAGAGAGCCCCAAAGGGGAATTCGGAGTATATGTTATTGGTGACGGTTCCACAATTCCATACAGGGTCAGGATAAGGAGCCCCAGTTTCGCCAACCTGTCATCTGTTCCGGCCATGCTGAAGGGATATAAGATTGCAGACCTGACAGCGACAGTTAGTTCAATTGATCCTGTTTTCGGGGAGGTTGACAGATGAACCTTTTCTTCTTCCTCATGAGTATACTGTACGGCATCCTCAAATTCCTGCACATAAATTTTGTGCCTTTCGTTTATGATGGTTACCCAATTGGACTCTGGATAGCATATGCTATAGTGGCAGTTGTTGAGGTTGTCCTCGTATTTGCCCTCTCAATGATTGCAGTGGTAATCATAGTGTACGTCTTCAGGAAATACATGGCTGACGTCCAGAACAGGATAGGCCCTAACAGAGTAGGGATATGGGGGACACTCCAGCTCATAGCGGACGTCTTCAAGCTTATACAGAAACAAGACCTGATTCCATCAAATGCGGACAGTTTTGGTTTCAAGATAGCTCCCTACATAGTATTCACTCCAGTTGCCATAGGTTTCATACTCATTCCGTTCGGGAATGTATCCATCCTGAACCTCATGGTTACAAATTTCAATTACACTGTTCTCTTTCTGATTGGAGTTATGATTGTTGCACCGTTGGGAGAGATAATAGGTGGACTATCATCAAACAACAAATTCTCCCTTTACGGGGCCCTGAGGTCTGCAGCCCAGGATATGGGATATGAAGTGCCGATGATAATTTCCCTTGTATCAGTTATAATTCTTGCGGGAAGCTACAGTGCTGATGGGATAGTTTATGCACAGAGGCATATACCTTTCATAGTACCTGAGTTCATTGGGTTCATAGTCTTCTTNCTGGCGATGATAGCAAAGCAGTCTGTTCCGCCGTTTGATCTNCCTGAGAGCGGGAGCGAACTCGTAAGCGGATTCTCGACTGAATACAGCGGAATGCGGTANGGTATTTTTTACATGGCAAATTTTGGATTCATGGCACTTGCATCTTTCGTGATAGCTGTACTGTACCTTGGCGGGTGGGAGGGACCCATCTTCCCTGGAACAATCTGGCTGGTTATAAAAGGTGCGGTCTTCATCATGATATTCCTTCTTACCTGGGTATCCCTTGGAAGGGTAAGGGTGGACCAGTTTCTCAACATGGGGTGGAAATATCTCCTCCCATTAAGTATCATAAATCTACTCATAAGCAGTGGCCTTGCACTCTATCTAGGAGGTGTTTTCTAGGATGACAGATTCACAGAAGGTTCCGGGTCCACTGGAAGGTCTTCCAGGAATAATAAAGGGGATGTGGACAGTATTCATAGAGGGTTTCAAGCCGAAGGTTACGAAGCAAGTTCCGGAAGAAAAACTTGAATACACAGCAAGAACAACCGGAAGGGTATTTCTGAATGTTGAGACGTGCATTGGATGCACACTCTGTGAACAGATCTGCCCCAACGGTACCATAAAGATGGTAGACATGAGTTACCAGAAGAAGGAGGAGTTTGAGAAAAAGTACCCGAACAAGAGACATATCTACCCGAGTGTTGATGTGTCAATCTGCACCCACTGCAACCTCTGCGAGGAAATCTGTCCTACTGGGGCGATAACCCTGGAGCAGGAGGTTGAGGAAGTGCATTTTGAACGGAAGAGCACCAGGTATACGCCTCTGGAGCTCGGAAAGAGAGAGAACGAGATCTCGCAGGAGGCAAAACAATGATAATATTCTACATACTCGCGGCGATTGCACTGGGAACAGCGATTCTGGCTGCAACAACCAGGAACTTGCTGCATTCAGCCCTGTGGCTGACCTTCCTTGTTGCCGATGTTGCGGGAATATTCTTCTACCTGGAAAATTACTTCATATCCGCGATAGAGATACTTGTCTATGCCGGTGCAATAATCACGCTTATTCTCACTTCGGTAATGATGAGCAGGAGGTACCAGGATGAAGAATAAATTGGCCATAATTCTTGCCATCTTGCTGTTCGTGGTCATGACCACGTTCATCCAGCCATCCGCGTTCCCCAACGGCGTAATTTCGATAAACGCTGGTTCGGTAGGCAACGGTGCGATAACACACCTGATGTTCACCACATACATACTTCCATTTGAGATAATCACATTCCTGCTGCTTGCTGCCATGCTCGGCGCAATGTACCTTGGGGAGAGGGAGGGAGATAAATGAGCGCTTACGGTATCATTTCAGGTCCAATGAACATCGGCGCGATAGAATTCCTTTCCATAGCGATACTCAGCATAGGTATATACTCATTCCTTAGCTCAAAAACCATCATAAAGGCGTTGATAAGCGTTGAAATAATGATAAATTCTGGGCTCCTGAACCTCGTTGGAGCGTCAAGCTACTATGGGAACGCTGCAGGAGCTGACATGACGCTGTTCGTGCTTGTCATAGCTGCAGCGGAAACTGTGGTTGCCATATCACTTTTCATTGCTGTGTTCAGGAAAAAAGGCTCCGCCGGGTTGGACGTCATGAAACTATTGAAGGGGTGAATAAATGACAACAGATCTAATTCTGACATTCCTTATATTCGGGCTTCCCCTGATCGGATTTCCATTCGTGATAGGGATAGGATACATCAAGAAGAATTATTCGATGTACCTTGGCACAACGCTTATCCTGATCTCTTTCCTCCTTGCCATATACATATTCTTCACAAATACAGTCAACGGTACTGTCATTCAGTACAGTTTCAACTGGCTTCCATCCCTCCCTGCAATAATCCCACTGGGCATCTATGCTGACAATCTTTCAATGATAATGGCCCTTATGGTTTCATTTGTTGGATTCCTTATCATACTGTTCTCAGTCGGCTATATGCGCGATGATCCAAACAGGCATATCTTCTTCGGCGAAATGGTCCTTTTCACATCCTCAATGCTTGGACTTGTTTTGGCATCATCACTCATCATGCTCTTCATATTCTGGGAACTTGTTGGACTGTGTTCCTACCTTCTTATAGGTTTCTGGTATCACAAACCAAATGCAGCGTCCGCCGCAAAAAAGGCCTTCATAGTAACGAGGGTCGGGGACGTTTTCTTCATCGCAGGGATAGGAGCTGCAATTCTCTACTCATCGGGGCAGGCTCTTTCTGTCACAGGACTTGGTTCTATACACCTTGTTTGGCAGAAAACGATAGTCTCGCTCCTCTTATTCGGTGGCGCGATTGGAAAGAGCGCACAGTTTCCTTTGCACGTGTGGATACCCGATGCAATGGAAGGACCTACCACAGTGTCTGCGCTCATTCATGCAGCCACAATGGTTACTGCAGGTGTTTACCTGATTGCTAGAACATACACATTATTCACTCCCACATCCCTTTCTGTTGTCCTGTACATCGGAATATTCACAATAATACTTTCAGGGCTGATAGGCATAGTTGTGAATGACATAAAGCGAATATTGGCATACTCCACCATAAGCCAGATAGGGTACATGATTGCGGCCCTCGGGCTGGGACTCGGAGCGACAAGCATAGGACTGTCGATCTATCAACTGGAATCACATGCATTCTTCAAGGCACTCCTCTTCCTGACCGCTGGATCAATACTTCACGCTATCCTGAATGTCAGGGACATAAACAAAATGGGAGGTCTGTGGAGGAAGATGCCGATAACAATCACTGCAATGTTCATAGGTGTACTTGCTCTTTCCGGTTTTCCGTACACAGCTGGATTCTTCAGCAAGGACAGCATAATATCAGCCAGTTTCAATGTTTCATTGATTGCCTGGATACTCTTGGCCACGGGCGGTTTCCTCACTGCACTTTACTCATTCAGGATGTTCTTCAAGGTTGCCCTTGGAAAACCGAAGAGCAATGCAGCGGAGCATGCGCATGAGTCAGGCTGGCTGATGCTGATTCCGATCCTTGTGCTTGCAGTTTTCAGTCTGATATTTGGTGTTTTCCAGGGAGGATTTTATTCATTCCTGGGGGCAAAGGTCTCTGGACTCACCTCACTCGACGCCGTACCTGTTGTACTAATGTTCGCCGGAATGGGCATTGCCTACTATGCTTACGGAAGGGAATCAAGTATACCGACAAGGATCGCAAAGGGAAGTGGAGCACTTTATACTCTCGTGAAGAACAAGTTCTACATTGATGTTTTTTACACAAATGTTATAGCAGAGAGAGCAGTACTTGGATTTTCATTCCTGATGGATGGGTTTGAGAGGAGAGTTCTAGACGGCCTTGTTAATCTTTTTGGAAATCTGTTTGAGAATTCAGGTACTACGCTCCGTAAGATACAGACTGGATTGGCAAGACAGTATGCAGCCATTATACTTATTGGACTAATTCTGGCACTGATCCTTCTCAGGGTACTGATGCTGGCGGGGGTGATCCATTGATGTTCCCGATCTCGTATCTTCTNCTCCTTCTAGTAATCTATATTGCNATCTCTGTTGCCGCACGGGGGAAGATTGCAAAATACATCACCATCCTGTTTTCTCTCACCGTCTTTGCATTCGTTGTATCCAACAACATGACAATATCTAACTTCAACTACGGTTCCTTCTCCATTCTAACGCTTCAGTTCCAGCTGAACTTTGTAAGCTCTGTACTGCTTCTCCTCATTTCATTCATAGGTATATTCATCCCCCTGAGATTCAAAAGTAAGCCCGGATTCTTTGTACTGCTNCAATTCCTCCTGTTCTCCCTGGTAGGACTATTCACAACAAGGGATTTCATCATATTTTACATATTCTGGGAAATGGTGCTAATTCCTACATTCTTTGTGATAGGACTGTGGGGGGGTGCAAAGAAGGACTACGCAGCGATGAAATTCTTCATTTACACCCATATAGGCTCTGTTTTCATGCTGCTCGGAATATTTACGATGTATTTCACCGAAGGGGCAAAGACTTTTGCCATGAACTCCCTCATCGCAGGAATGTCAAGCATTCCCGTGTCCTATCAGGCATTCATACTGTTCGGTTTCCTCTTCGCATTCCTTATAAAGATGCCTTCAGTGCCGTTACACTCATGGCTTCCAGATGCATACGTTCAGGCACCATCTGAGGGAACTGTCTTCATCTCATCCCTTCTTTCAAAGATGGGAGCATTCGGTCTTCTTGTGATATTCGTACCAATCTTCCTCCAGTCATCATTTGACGGTAATATCGTTATCCCCGTAATACTGATAATACTGGGCATCTTCTCCCTGATATATTCCGCCCTGGTTGCAATGTACCAGAAGGATATGAAAAGGATGATGAGCTACACAAGCATAGGACACATGTCATTTGTGACATTGGCTGTTGGTGGATTCCTATTCCTCAACGGCACAAATGCACTGGATTCCCAGCTTCTCTATTACGGGGCTGTATTCCAGCTGATCTCACACGGCGTGATAATTGCCATGATCTTTTCTCTTGTGGACACGATGGAAAATGCTACCGGAACCAGAAATATAGCCTCCCTTGGTGGACTGGCACGCCAGCTTCCCGGACTCTCTTTCCTCATCCTTGCATCATTTCTCGCATCTGTAGCTATCCCGGGATTTTCAGGTTTCGTGGGGGAGATATCAATCCTGCTGGGTTCATTTGCAGTGCTGAAATATTACCTGATATTCGTCCTCGTAGGAGTAGTGCTTACGGCCTCATATCACATGCTTGCACTACAGAAGACTATATTCGGTCCATACAATGAGCTTCTCGGAAAGATAACTGCAAGAAGGAGCGACCTGTTCTCGTCTATATTCCCGCTAACAGTTATACTTCTGATAGGTATATATCCCGCACTGATTTTCCACTTTTTCAATATACATGCCTTGTCCCTCTTTGGGGTGATGCCATAATGTTCGATCTAGGAAATTACAACTATCTGTGGAACATATTCATACTGTTCATAGGTGCCATTTTAGTCCTCATGACAAGCCTTCTCACTGAAAGGAAATCTGTACTCCTCACAATAGGGGGGGCAACTATAGTGGTAGCGTTCCTCATAACTGTCGTGGAGACATTCAACGGGATAGGTGTTGGGTCCGTATCATCGGCGGGAACATCTCCAATATACCTTTCTGGGTACACAAAACTGTTCTCAATAGCTGTCCTTGTGCCCGCGATCATGTCACTCGTTGGCCTGGCAAGGGCCCCGTTCACCAAGAAGCCTGGACTTATGATTGCGATATTCATGATCTCCCTTGCCTTCATGCTCCTTGCCCTTTCCTCGTACAACCTGCTGTTCATATTCGTTGCGTTCGAAGGAGTTTCTATACCCACCTATGTCCTTGCTGCATACGGGAAGTCTGATTCTGAACTTGAGGCTGCAGTGAAATATTTCATCATAGGAGCATTTTCCACCGGGCTAATAATATTCGGCATATCCCTGTATTACCTTTCAACCGGGAGCCTCTCCCTTGGAATGGCCCCGCATTTCACCAACCTCTACTATCTTGCCCTTGGCCTCCTGATTTTCGGTTTCGGATTCAAGCTGGCAGTTTTCCCCCTCCATGGATGGGCAATAGATACCTACACAGGCACATCAAACCCGATTTCATCCTACCTGAGCACAAGCTCAAAGATAATGACACTGGCGGTGATGGTTAACATATTCCTTTCATCCACTGTATTCTTCACTTACCTGAAGATAATATTCGCAATCATTGCAGTCATAACGATGACTTTCGGAAATATAGTTGCAATATCGGAAAACAACGTCAAGAGGATGCTCGCCTACTCATCCATCGCCCAGGCAGGTTACCTTGCGACAGTGTTCCTCGTTGCAGGTACAAGTGCAATTCCGTTGGCTCTTGTAAGCCTGTTTCTCTATGTGCTCGCATATGGCCTTATGAAGGGAGGCTCTTTCCTCGCACTCAATAGCATGGGAAGCTATGACCTTGACAAATTTGGAGGAATGTGGAAGAAGAGCCCGGCATTCGCCGTCTCTTTTTCTATACTGCTCCTGTCCCTTGCGGGATTTCCGGGAACGCTGGGATTTATCGGAAAGTATTTCCTTTTCCTGTCAGTCCTGTCCACTGGAACATCAGTTGCTTATTTTGTGGTGATAGTTTCAGTCATAAACTCAGTGGCCTCATTCTACTACTACGGCAGGGTAATCATGTACATGTTCTGGAGAAAGGGCGATGGTGAAAATGTGGATAGAAATTACACACTCTATGCATCTGCATTTCTCACTGTTCTCCTTGGAGTCCTCTATTTCCTGCTTTTCTCCTATGCACAGCATGTCATTGGAAATATCCCTGGTATACTTACTGGAGGAATGATATAAATGATGGAAGATCTCTATTTCAGACTTTACGAGATTGAGATGATCTCTGGGGAAGTGANGAGAGGAATCCACTTCCTGGAAAAGGCGTCAAAGGGGAATGGGTTCTATTCCAAGATCTCCTCCATTCTCCTTGATTCCATAAAGAACCACCGCCCACCGGAACTCGCCGAGGATGAGATCATGAAGGTTGAAGGGGATGAAGGAGAGAAGAGGGCAATATATTTCCGCTATCTCTATTCTTACAACAGGTATGACATCGATTTCCCAAAATACGATGCAAAGAGGTGCGATGATTCATGAACGAGGACTTCAACTTTCTGCGCGAACTTAAGAGGAGGGGGGAAGAGATCATCTTCTCCGAAAAGAAAGGTAGGATGATGTTACTGAGTGAACTATGGGATCGGTCCAATTCTGAAATTATGCAGAAGATCAGCAGTGAATACGGCATAGATTCTAGGGAGAAATTCAACGCATTCAAGGAAAAGTACAATCTTACTGACTACTGAATGAGTCCAGGGGTCTCACACACTCACACGCCCTGACCCTTTTGGTTTCTTCCATACTTTCGCTTATCCAAGAGTCAAGGTCATAATCTGTCTTCAGTCTTATCCTCCTCATTTCCCATTTGCAATCGTTACAGTAAAGGCCTGACACAATTGGAGCACCACAGATAAGACAGTGAGGACCACTCATAGGTTGAGAAATGTTTGTGATTAATAAGTTTTTTTGCAGNCGTTCATTCATTCTTCAGCACGATATTAAAAATGTTCATGACACTTACGATGAATCATTCCCCCCACCTTTTGATGAGATCATTGTCCACCCCCAGAATGTCCAGAACTCTAGATGTCACGAAATTAAAAAGATCGTCGAGAGTCTTTGGGGAGTGATACAGACCCGGAGAGGCGGGAAGTATGAAAGCCCCCGCCTGTGAGAGAGTCAGCAGATTGCTTAGGTGAATGGAGCTCAGTGGCATTTCCCTGAACACCACTATGAGCTTCCTCCTTTCCTTTAGCGCTATCGATGCAACACGCGTCACAAGATTATCAGATATGCCAGAAGCAATCTTGCCTACAGTGTTCATAGATGCAGGTGCTACTATGCATGCGTCGAACCTGTGGGAACCAGAGGCGACAGGAGCNGTGAAATCATCCTCCATGTAATAGGCATCTGCCGACTTCTTCACATCTTCAATCCCTATATCCCGCCCCAGTTCATATCTCGCGACATCTATCGCACCTTTTGACAGAACAAGCACCTTCCTACTTGGTAGGTGATTTAAAATGTGAATTCCGTAGGCTGTACCGGATGCCCCGGTTATTGCTACCACATATTCCATATTTCTATTATAACTATGTCCCTATAGATACTTTCTCAATTCTGATGAATCAAAGTATGTCATTATCGTCTTCCTGATAGAGTCTGTTTTCTCGAATTCTGAGAGTTTCTTGAGTGCCTTGGAAACGTAGTTTGACATGAGGTCTATTGCAGCTTCAGTTGCTTCCCTCCTCTCCTTGCCTTCAAGTTGAAGTACGGATACTATGTTTGGCCTGTTGAATTTGATGTCATCTTTCCCGGGTCTCTTTCCAAGTTCAACTGAACCTATTGAATTTATTATATCATCCCTCACCTGGAATGCTATACCTAGGTCCTCCCCGGCACTGGAAAGTTTCTCCACTGCACTCTGACATATTTTCTCATGAATAGCTGCGATGCTCAGTGATGTAGATATGAGGGAAGCCGTCTTCTTCTCTGCTATGATCATGTAATTCTTAAGATTTATAGAAACTGATTTGTTCTGAACCCCGTANTCAAGGGATTCACCATCGCACATTACAAATGCTGTTTCGGATATTCTCCTCATCACCCCTTCCCCGTAAGGAGAGGATGTGAATACTGCCCGGGCAATCAGCGCATCTCCGGCGAGAAGTGCATTCTCGAGGCCATATTTTACGTGAACTGCGTCCGTTCCCCTTCTTACTGTATCATGATCAACTATGTCATCATGTATGAGGGAGGATATATGGAGGTACTCAATTGCAACTGCAAGGTCCACATATTTCATGGAGTTCAAGCCTACAGCTTCCGCCCCTATGAATACCAGTGTGGGCCTGAGCATCTTGCCACTGAAATCAAGGAGATGAAATGTTGAACCTTTGAGTTCTGGACTGGAGAACTTCCAGTCAAATTTTCCCTTGAGGCCAAGTTCTACCTCCCTTAGGGCTAACGATGTATTTTCACTAATATTCAATATATTCATGATCACTCCATAATAACAATAAAATAGTTAAATGTTGTCAGTTTTTCGGATCAATCTGTGTAAATGACTCTTGAAATGAAAAGACTGGAAGGATGGTTCGAGAAGCAGAAGCTTATGAAATTCCTTAAGGGGGAATATGACAATTTCTATCTCCTCTTCGACCTTGACAATTTTAACTTCCTTCTGGGAAACAGTGCATTCCACTATGCAAGGGATGAAAATTCAATAAGGGGGGTCATACTAAATTATTATCATTCAACGGGAATAAAGGATATATGGACATATGGCGACAATGAATCCACTGAGCTCCTCCTCAGATACATAGACAGGAACTTATCAGTCATCCATCTGAGGTCAAACAACAACACGGATATGTTCAAAGATTCGTCGAACATATACTATGAGTACTGCATGGTAAACGAGTCACCATCTGGTATCCCTGACAGGAATGTGAGGCTCGTGACACCTGATATGTTCCAGGAATATGGGGATCTGATATCACAGTGGGATCATACACGATTCGTGGAGATGGAGCCTGAGCAGTTCAGGAATCTTCTGAACTACAGCACAGTCTACGGTTATTTCGATGATGGGAAACTAATGAGCGTGGCCACACTCGGGGCGGTATGGAAAGACTGGTTCATGATTTCATCAGTCTTCACTGATCCTGCTGGAAGAAATAAGGGGTATGCACAGAAGTTGATTTCTTCGATGCTGAACAGATATGATCACATGGGAAAGGCTATCCTTTTTGTCAACAAGGAGAATCTTCCAGCGATAAAGGCATACTCAAACATAGGTTTCAGGAAGTATTCAGAGAACCTCTGGGTAGACTACGGCACTGGCCTGGTTCCCTGATTTTTGACGGCGAATTCAGTTATCACTCCATCCTCGTGCCTGAAGAAATATTCTATCTTTTCTTCTCCGCTAGTGGCAACACAGTTTCTTCCCCTCGAGTAATTCCCCTCTATATGAACAGAATCAACCTTTTCCCACCCTGTTACATCCTTCACCTTCTTAATCATGTTTTCAAAAGCATCAGCACATACGTTGCAGCAGAAGAACATGTTCTCTCCTTCGACTTCCCTCCAGTAATCACCCCACGTGGCATCGCACAATGCACATCCCTCATAATTCCTTTTCATACATCTTCCCCCTTTCACTCCTCGATTCGAGATATCTGTAAAATTGCTCAGACGACTTGAGGAAATATGACTGAACTTCCCTTTCCATGTTATAGATGCGTGCATATTTCTCAACTAAATTCAACGCATCTGAAGAATGGTACTGGTCTGCATCATAACCTGCTCTCAGGAACTGCTTGACATCTTCGGGAAGGTTGCTGTCGAAAACAGATGGGTTGAAATAAGAATATACCGCACCGTAATTCTTCACGTTCCTGTCAGCAATCAGTTCCAGGGAGTGCATGGAAGCCATTGCATCCAGCCAGTGCCCATTCCTGCTCAGGTTGTCCCAGAATTCTATTGCTTCCTTTGTCTTTCTCAGAGGCTCAGACTCCAGCACCTTTTTTCTGGGGAGACCAAGTGATTCACCCATCCTAAGGAGAAGTTCAACGTGTGGCGGAGTCCCCCCTTCTCCGAAATATTCCTCCTTAATATTGTCCAGTTCATATTTCTGGACATCGTAGTGGTCAGTCTTTGCGATGATGAATGCACATGATTTCACCCATTGCTTGAGGAAATGATAATGCTCTGTCACATATCCCATCAGAGTATACCTGGTTGGATTCTGCATCTCCAGAACGAAAGGGTTTGGGTCAGAGGAAAAGAATTTCATAACAAATCTCTTTCTTATCCAGTCTGAAAGGCCATGACTGGAATAATCGTAAAAATTTTCGAAAAGGCGAGAGAGTTCCTCGCCTGAAGTCCTTGATTTTGATATGTTGCCATTGAGCCACATTATATGAGAGGAATCACTCTTCCTTTCCATTTCAATGAAGTGAGAAGATAGTGAGGGGAATGAGCCGCCATCAATCTTTTCCTCGCATACGGGACAGATAATCATTGTTTTTTTGAACAGTAGTAAAATTATAAATTTGTTGTCTCTTCCAGAAATAAACCAAGGAAATCAAAATATACAATGGCAAGATTCAAGTCGGGCGGAGGTTGCCGAGCCAGGTCAAAGGTGACAGATTTAGGGTCTGTTCCCGCAGGGGTTCGCCGGTTCGAATCCGGCCCTCCGCATTCAAAATTAAGCATAACATAGGTTTTCCATAGAATTGATGAAAGCTAAAAAGATTGATTTAGTGATCCGGCTGCCACAATTAGTTTATATATAAAATTTTCATTGTATGGAACATGTCGATAGATGATGAGCTTACGTCAACAATCATTGCGTCACGAAAGAAGTCAGATGATGGTTCTCTTGTAATTTACAATTTAACGAAAGGCATTGACTTTTCAAATCCAAAGAGTGTTGCAAATTCCCTAGCCAAGGTTTTTTTTGAGAAAGATGCGGTTAACTGGTTCAAAGTTGATAGAGATAACATTGAATTCAACCCGACTTACAAAGTCAGAATTTTGCTAGCGGCAGAGCACAATGACCTTCTCGGAAAAACGGTGGATGATTTTTTAGAGGATTTTAAGAAGGAAGAAATAAACAAAAGATTTGTCAGGCAGATAGATGATATATCGACAAATGAAGAGAAGATCAGGACTNCTGTGGGATTAGGAGCTTTAGGAGCCTTGCTCAACAAGCCGTTCGCACGGAGGGACGACAAAACGGAAGTTGAAGATCTCATGTTTACGGAGATCCTGGAAGCACTGGAAATCAGAACACCAGATAACAGCGATCTTATAAATTGGGAGAAACTACCAATCTGATCGATAGCATCTCATCGATAAAACAGTGAAATGGCAAGAAGATGAAACAGGTAAGTGGACCCAGGAAGATTCAGGTGAGAATCTTAGTCTTCAAAACGTCAGTGCCAGTTTCATTGTCTTTGAACTGATGGATAATGCTATATTTCCTTGTGAAACTGCGACAGGCGCTATAATGAAGGGATAGGACCTAATCGGACTGGAATTGGACACATTCATAGAGATTGTGGCATTAAAGTGGAAATCCTGACAATTACTTCCTCACCATCCTTTACTTTTTTGTCCATTGCAAGGAGTAGTTTGATGTGAAAGCAATGCTAAAAGACATTAGTTTCCTCCTATATCTATGTGCATTAGGAAATATCTTTCAGGAATGGTTTTCACCTCTGTTGATACCACGCATTGGTTTCAGCAAGGGCAGGACTTAAACAAGATTTATTAAAAAAGAGCGTTTAACTGTAACAAATGGAAACTGCCAATATTGTCATCATAGGAGGGGGCATAGTGGGCCTGGCAGTTGCTTCGCGTATTTCGAAGAATAATGAGTCGGTATATGTTTTTGAAAAAAATAAGATGCTTGGGCAGGACTCAAGCAGCCACAACAGTGGAGTGATCCATTCGGGGATCCATTATCCTAAAGGTTCTCTCAAAGCATCTCTCTCTGTGAGAGGGAATTCCATGATTTATGAGATATGCAAAAAATACGGAATACAGCATAAAAGACTTGGGAAACTTACGGTTGCAAATGGCGATGTTGAAATCAAGGAGATAGAAAAAATGATGAAGACGGGCGAGGATAATGGAATACAAGGTTTAAAAATTCTCGAAAGGAATGAGATTAAAGCCATGGAACAAAATGTTGAAGCTGAAATGGCTCTTTTTACTCCAACCACAGGCATAGTCGAACCATTTGAACTCCTGAATTTTTTCTATGCACAGTGCAAAATCAACGGGGCAATAGTGGCAACAGAGACAGAAGTGACATCATTGGAAAAGAAGGAAGGAGGATATGAAATAAGAGGTGTGAGCGCTGGTGAAAAATTCACTGTCCTCGCTAAAACAGTGATAAATTGCGCTGGTCTATATTCTGACAGGATTGCAGAAATGGTTGGTCTGGATGTTGATAGGCTTGGATACAGGTTGAGATACTACAAGGGGGATTATTTCAGAGTCATGGGGAATGCCCCGGTACAAATGCTGATATACCCTGTCCCGAGCGGAGCTGGGCTTGGAATCCATCTAACACCGGATCTGTCTGGATCAGTAAGGTTGGGACCAAACGCATATCATGTCAACAGGATAGATTACAGAGTTGAATCGAAAGAACAGGACTTCCGCGAATCCGTTAGAAGGTTCCTTCCCATTATTGACAAATATAGCATAAACGAAGATTCGTCAGGTATACGACCCAAGCTAGCCGGATCAGAATCATCATTCAAAGATTTCATTATAAAGCATGAAAGCGATAATGGCTTCTTCGGCTTCATTGATCTGATCGGAATAGAATCTCCGGGCTTAACTGCATCTCCAGCAATTGGCGATTTCGTTTCTGAACTGTATGAGAACGAAATAAGGACTTAGAGATACTGAGCCACTGGGATCATTAACATTAAAGGTTCCAGCATTTGGTTACCCCATTCACAGGGCATTGAATTTATTTCAGCATGGCAGGCATTTATGCATAGGTCATAAAGCTACCAAAATTATTTTAAGTGATACTTAATCTGAATTACATGAGACAGATTATTCATGAAAGGACAGAACCGTATAGGATAAAACTGAAGGATATCCCAGGTGTGGACAAGATCCAGGACAGAGATAAACTTATGGAATTCGAGGTCCATATATGTGGCTGCGGACTCTCACATGACAAACCGTTCTGTGATGGTAGCCATAAAATAACAAGGGATGAAGACCCGTCCTTAATCTACACTTATAGTGAAAGCAAGGAGAGGCTCATAGCTGGAAAGTATTACAGCAAGGATAAGAAAATATAGGATCATGGAGCAGAAATTGGTTAAGCCCCTGGCAATATTCAGAGGCAATGAAGTCAGGGATGGGGCTGGAGTCAAAATTCGCCGTATCTTTGGATCTGCAGAGACTTATCACCTTACAGACCCCTTCCTGCTTCTTGATTTTTTTGGTTCCACCAATCCTGAGGAATATCTATCCGGGTTCCCGTGGCACCCCCACAGAGGAATAGAGACACTAACATATCTTCTTCATGGAAAGGTCGAACATGAGGACAGCTTGGGGAACACTGGAACATTGCGCGCAGGAGAAATACAGTGGATGACTGCAGGAAGTGGAATATTCCATCAGGAAATGCCAGAACAGGATGGAGAAAACCCGGAAATGAAAGGCTTTCAGCTCTGGATCAACCTGGAACGGAATATGAAATTTGCCAAGCCAACATACAGATACATCGATGTGAAAAAATTAAAAATGCACAGGGATGGAATGACTGATATCAAGGTAATCTCCAGCGGCTCTACCAGCTACGGTGGGTCTGCTGTCTTAGACAACCGGCAGGCGGTCACATACCTTGATATAACTTCAGATTCGGAGGTATTTCAACTCAGGAAGGAGGAAAATTTTACCTCGATAATCATTCCTCTTGAAGGGAAGATTGACGTAAATGGCATACAGGTAGCTCCTCTTGAAACACTGATCCTAGACAAGAAGGATGGCTTCTTGAACATCAAATCCATACAAAAGTCCAGGTATCTCTACTTATCCGGAAGAAGGATAAACGAGCAGATAGCATGGTATGGACCTGTTGTCATGAATACCTGGGACGAGATACGCGACACATTCAGAGAACTGGAGAATGGAACGTTTGTTCGGGATTCCAGTCCATTGTTCATTTGAGCAAAGTGATGAGCGGAAATGGAAAACAAATTATGAATTTTTCGAAAAGAATGATATTCCATCACTTGATTGATACGCATGGAGACTCTTGTCACATTTCCAGTGAGTGAAAGGCACAAGAAGATAGGCAATTCAATTATAGGCGGAGAGAACATTATTTGGTTTCCTGAAACAGGACCTGCAGAAATCCTCCTTGTCAAGAATATCAGTTTCACATTTGATCACAAGCCAAAGTTTATCCAGGTGATTTACGCAGGAACTGATCACATAGACATGAATAGAATCCCTGAAGGCACGAAAATTGCAAGCAATGCAGGTGCCTATTCAATACCTGTCGCGGAACATGCATTCGCTTTGCTATTGGAGAGGACAAAGAAGATATCAAAATTCAAGTTTGAAACATCAATGGGCATTTTCAAGCCCGAGGAAACAAGACTTCTCTACGGCAAACGTTTGGGAATAATTGGCTATGGAGGAATAGGAAGCAAAATCGCATCTTTTGCCAAGGCATTTGGAATGGACGTGTCAGCAGTTGCCAGAGGATATACAGATCATAATGCTGACAGATTCTATTCTTTGGAAAACCTTGATAAGCTCCTCACTGAGTCTGATATCGTCGTAATTTCCATCCCTCTGACTAAAAGGACACTGAATCTGATAGGAGAAAAAGAACTGAACCTTCTTAAGAAGGACGCTATATTGATAAATATTGCAAGATCGGAAATAATAAAGAAGGATGACATGATAAATTTTCTTAAGCGCAATACTGGCGTTTCGTACCTCTCAGACGTATGGTGGGGAGAACCAGAACTGAAGGATGCTGGACTGGAAAATATAGTTGTAACACCACATGTGGCGGGAGGTCTATCTGATGACGTGATGGATTTAGTTTTCGAGACTGCCTTCAAGAACATTAAGAGGTTCATCGATGGTGAGCCCTTACGTAATCTGGTGAATATTGAAGAATCTTATTTTGTCGGTAGAGAGAAGTGAACTTCAGGCATTTTTACAGAAAAACCTTTTTAGCCAATAATCGTCATGGACTGGATGCCACCCAGCGACATTTCTAAGGTTAAAAGACACGCCGAGAGAGCCTCATATGAAAAAGAAGAACTTGAGAGTATAATGGATAATGGCTACGTTTGCCAGGTAGGATTCCAGATCAGTGGTCAGCCATTCATAATACCAATGATGTATTACAACGATTCAGATTTCATTTATATCCATGGGAGCCCGGGCGCCAGGATAATAAATCATTTAAGGGAGGGTAATAGAGTTGTAATCGCCATTCTTGAAATAAATGGTCTCGTCCTTGCCAAGAGGCTCGCGAACAACTCTATGAACTACAGATCTGCAATAATATACGGAAACGCAGAAGAGGTAGATGCAAAGAATGAAAAATACGAGATGTTTAAAAGATGGATAGATAAGATGATGCCCGGGAGATCTTTTGAAACACTGTTGCCATCAGATCAGGAACTGAAAGGAGTTTCAGTCTTCAGGGTAAAAATTGAGGAGTTTTCAGTGAAAATAAGGAGGGGAGGACCAATCGATGAAGGGAATGAAGGAGAAATATGGTCAGGTGTGATCCCATTCTTCGTTGAGTTTGGCCAACCGAAATATTCCTCAACTCAATTCATACCTCAGTACGTTACAAAATTCGTGGAGCAGAATAATTCAAGGAACAGGAAGTGATGGCATAAAACGGGATTTATCTATCTGTCCAGATACATTCCATAGCTTTACTTCCTGAATGATCCTAAAAAAATGCCAGTGCCAATGAAGAGGCAGAGGGAAACTACCATCCTGGGAAGTGCTAAATTGTTGTCCTTGAGCTTTAATGCAACTGCAAACATAATATTTCTTTCTGTACTGTAACCTTAGACTGCAATCTTTAAGGAATTTATATTTAGCACCTTACATCTGGAACTAGTAGCATTGAATAATGTGTATTGACAATATACATCGATTGCTTATTTGCCTAGATATTGATTAGGAATTCCATTTTTGTGAAATATGGATTCCTAGATGATTGCCCTAGTGTCGAGATATGAAGGAATAGTACCACGTGCACGGAAAACGTAAATATACCTTCAACTTAAATGATTGGAATGGAATTCGGTATCAGGACAATCAAGGGGAAAATGAGAGATAAAGATGAGGATTCCGTCCTTATTATCACATACAATATGATTGGGGCTGATTCAGGGGAGCAATCCTCAGTAATTTGTGCAATTGCTGATGGAATGGGAGGGCTAAATGGGGGAGAAGTAGCGAGCAATATTGCCATCAGTGTCGTAAGAGAGATGCATTCGTGTTTGATTGAGGCCAAGAATGAAGCAGCCAAAGATGAGTGCCTGAGAGATATTTCCCGAGTGGCCAACTCCAGAATCCTTAATTTTTCGAGGGAAAACGGCCCTACGGAAATGGGAACAACCCTTGACGTGTGTTTCCTCGAGAGAGGAATTCTCTATGCATCGAATATTGGAGACTCGAGGGTATATCTGTTTAAGAAGAATGGTGAGATCATTCACACGAAAGATCATTCATATGTTCAGGAACTTGTTGATTCAGGAGCTATAGGAGAAAGTGAGGTAAATAGCCATCCCCAAAGGAATATTTTAACCAGGGCGGTAGGTCTTCAAAGTAATGTTGAAGCAGATATATACAGGTGGAATGTTGAAAAAGGAGATGTTATTCTTCTATGTTGCGATGGCCTCTGGAGTTCATTGGATCGCGACAGGATTAAGCACTTTATCAGCAGAAAGAAGAACGCTCAGGAAATTGTTGATGAACTGGTGAAAGAAGCGAACGAATCTGATGGAAGTGATAATATATCCGCAGTACTAGTGAAATTGTAACTATTAGGTTAACATCAGCAATTTCTCATTCAATCATAGGAGATTCTATTAATCTAGGGTATCCTTTCCGGAACTGAAGGATTTTGGCATCCTAATCTGTTTTTGCTTGTGTCCAAAAAGAATATGACTTCGTCATTACTGTGGTTGAGAAACTAATGCAGCGGGTTATTGATAGAAACTTGGCCAATATCATCTCTGCACGGGTGTTATTGAGCTTCAGTTACGGGTTCCTTAACATTCTGTTGAGCCTGTACCTGCATTTCCTCGGTTACTCTCTTGTAGAGATAGGATTTATACTGGCTGGAGCAATTTTAATAAACGCAGTGATGGCATTTCTGCTTGGAATGGTTGCAGACCACTTTGGCAGGAAGTATACACTAGTACTTCTATTCATCATTTTTTCCATATCCTCGCTGCTATTCCTTAGCACAAGGGACGTATTTTTCTTGGTTTTAATGAGCGGTGGTGGAGGATTTACAGGTTCAGGAGGAGGCCCGATAGGCTCAGGCGGACCCTTCGGCGCCGTACAGACCGCTCTGGTGACAGAATTTACAAAAAGAGAAAAATTCTCAGAAATCCTCTCTATTGCATCAATTTTCGGAATAATTGCATCCAGCGGTGGATCCTTTCTCCTCTATTTCATTGAGGGGAGGGGAATGGATGTTTATTCTCTTTTCTATCTTGCAGGAATCCTTGGAATTGCGAGTGCAGCCATAACTTCCATGCTGAAGGATAATAAGATCAGGAGTGCACACTTTCTTCCCCGGATATCCTGGAAAAATATCATAAAGCTGTCATTGCCAACAATACCGAATGGAATTGGTGCGGGATTCATTTCGCCAATATTCTCATTGTGGTTTCACTTGAGATTCGGCCTGACGTCAGGGCAGATAGGCATAATATTTGGATTATCTAACCTCTTTATAGTAGCAGTAATGTTGATTCTTCCGCGTATGGTTAACCCTGAGAGAGAGCTACGTGCAATCATAGGGACCAGACTGATTTCATCGCTTTTACTAATAGGATTGGCACTCAGCCCGTTTTTGATATTTACTGCATCCCTTTATATCATAAGGCAGGGAATGCAGATGGGGGCTGTACCGATAAGGCAATCTTTCTCACTCGGAATAGTGCATGAATCTGAGAGGGCAACTTCTTCTGGGGCAACATCGATGGCAAGAACTGGTTTCTCATCAGTTTCTCCTCCTGTTGCTGGGAGTCTCCTTTCATTTAGCACTGCATACCCTCCATTAATAGCTGGAATCGTAACAATCGCTGATCCATTCTTATATTACTTTCTGTTTAAGAAGAATTTCAGGAAGAAAGGATGATCCATACCTTCCGTGATCTGGCTCGCTTCTCTTTCAGTTTTGTCTTTATAGATTTTTCGCTTTATAGGCAAATTGTCACCAGGTAAATTTTTAAGGGGACTATCTTTTTATAATGGACAAAGAGTTGAGGACAGATTGAAAAATTAATTGCAATTTACTACGGTTTCACGTATAAAGTGATTGTCCTTGCAGTCCACTGGCAAAGGCTGGCAAATAAGAAACTATAAATAAAGCCAGTCGCATAACGACTTACATGGGCATTAGAGCCATATTTGACCTTAGTGTGACCCTTGAGACCTATATGCCTGCATGGCCCACGAACCCTCTGGTTAACATAGTACCTATTGGAACGGCAGCAAGAGACGGGTATAATGTAGAATCTTATTCTTCCCTCACCCATTCGGGAACACATGTGGATGCACCTTATCATATGCTTGAAAACGGAACGACAGTGGATAACATCAACCTTACGCAGCTGGTTGGGGACGGCTATTGTATTAAACTGAATCCCAAAAGTGAAGAGATAAAACTCAGCGACATAAGAAGAAAATGGAAGAAGGAATATGACGGAAAAATAATTCTCCTGAACACAGGATGGTATAAGAAAAGGGGTTACAATAAAGAGTTTCAGTTCAAATTCCCTGGGTTGGCTGATGATACTGTTGAATTTTTTATCGAACACAAGCCAAAGGTAATTGGAATTGACACTCTTGGAATCGAGCCCTATAGTCATTCGGACTTCAAGGTTCATAAAGCACTTCTCCCTCACGGAATAGTATTCATTGAGGATCTTACGAACTTGGACCAATTGACTGAAGGGAAGAAATACCTGATAGTAGCTCTGCCTCTGAAGATTCGAAACGGAAGCGGCGCTATGGCTCGAGTAATCGCAATAGATATTTGATGAGGTGAAAAAAATTGGTAAATGAAAGTGGTAGTTATAAGAAGGAATTAGGTTTCTGGCATGTTGTATTCCTAACGCTAGGGGCGATACTTGGACCTGCGGTTGCATTTGTTCCAGTAACTGTGCTTGCACTTGGCGGGCCGGGAGGCTTGCTATCGTGGCCAATTGCAATGTTACTGATCATACCTGTGGCTCTTGTATACGTCGAACTTGGAGCAATGTGGCCACGTGCAGGAGGAGTCGCTTATTACCCGGCTAAAAGCCATGGTGCAATTGTAGGTACATTGAACGGATGGTCAGCGTTTGTGGGTTACTCCCTTGCAATGCCTGCAGTAGTAGCCGCAATCGTGGAGTATGGAAGCTACTTCTACAGCGGTTTTTACAGAAACGGGGTACTGACGCCACTGGGTATAGGTACGGCCATTATAGCCACCATACTGATATTTGTGATAAATACCAGAAGGATACGTTTCATGGGGAATATGAATAATGCGTTTACAATATTGAAAATGGCACTTGTAATGATTGTCAGTATAGCCCTTCTATTCTTCTTTAACCCGAAGAATCTCAGTGGGTTTGGAGGATTTGCGCCTCTAGGGGCAGGAGGGGTATTTTTGGCTATTTCCGCGACCATATTTGCATATGCAGGTTTCAGGCAGCCTATCGATTATGCAGAGGAAGTTCATAATCCGGGAAAGTTCCTTCCAAGGGCAATAATCGTGTCTCTTGTAGTAGTAATGGTATTTTATCTAATAGAAAGCCTGGCGTTCCTTGGCACCATAAACTGGTCGAGCCTATCGATCCCCACAGGAGGTTGGGCAAGCCTTTCAGCGTTGCCTTATCCTTATGCATCAGCATCTTTGACCGTTGGTCTTGTTGCCTTTGCAATTATCGCAATAGCCGGAGTTATTATTGCATCTTTTAGTGATGGCATAATATACTATGGAGGAGCTGCGAGGGTATCCAACACTCTTTCAAGGTACGATAGCTATTTCCCAAACATATTCGGTAAGATAGATAAAAAAGGTATCCCGATATATTCCGTAATACTGGTTCTCGTCATAGCGGTAGTCTATCTCATTCTGCTACCTTCATTCTCTTCCATCCTGGGTGTCTTTGTAGATGCAGTAGTTTTCTCATATGCACCAGCTGCAATCAGCCTTGCCGTCTTTAGGAAGAAATTCCCGGACGAAAAGAGGCCGTACAGATTGCCTGCTTTCCAAGTTCTGGCGCCACTCTCCTTCGCAATAGGCGGCTTGCTGATATATTGGTCGGGTTATACGGCTGTTTCCATATCTATAATATCAGTGTTCGTGGGGCTTATATTGCTCCTGTACGTTGCAAGGCGAAAGGAATTTAAAATGACAGATTTCAAGGCTGGGATTTGGCTTCCCATCTATATGGTCATAATTCTTGTACTGTCATACCTTGGAAGCTTTGGAGGGAAGAATATAATACCTTTCCCATACGACTCAGTTGTTTTCATAGTGATAACCCTAGTATTCTATTACATAGGTTACTATTCTGGCCTATCATATACAGGCAGGGGAGTAAGAGAGCAGCCACAGTAGAGGATGGTTGGGTAAATGAATGACCTTAAGGAATTCAGGAGGGAGCTTGGGATATCATCAAATCTACTTGCTCCCCTAATTTCAATTGCCGACCCTTCTGTAACGGAACTCCTGACATTTTCGAATCCCGATTTTTTTATCGTTGATATGGAACATTCTGTGATCGATATTTCTGTATTACAACAGATAATTGTATCTGCAAGGCCATATCCTGTCATTGCTAGGATAAGAGGAGCAGAAAAGAATGAAATAAAGAAGGTTCTTGATACGGGAGCTGCGGGTATAATTGTTCCTGGGATTGAGTCATCGGAAGAGGTGAGGCAGGTGATTTCTTATTCCAGAGTTCCTCCAGAGGGAATTAGAGGAATTGGCCCCGGGAGAGCGTCTGGCTATGGTGCCGTTTTCAAATCTTACGCGAGCAACGCGAACGATTCAGTAGTGATAGTTCAGATAGAGACAGAAAAGGCTTTCTTAAATGTAGAAGAAATATTCAACGTCAAGGGACTTGATGGGTACTTTATTGGACCAGTTGATCTTTCCGCCGCACTGAACATTGATTTTTCATGGGAGAACAGGAAATTCGTTGAAATCATTGATAAGATAATCAGTGCTTCAGCGGGGAAAAAGCTGATCAATGGTATTTATTCGCCTTTGTCTAATAAATATTTCGACCAGATATTAATGAGAAAATTCAATTTCATCATGCTAGGAACGGACAGAGAGGCCATGTTAAGTAGGTATACTGATACGATAAAAATGATAAGAGAAATGAATCACTGATTTTCCTCGAGGAATTCCTCTACAGCATTGAGGCCTGCCTCAATAGTGTCCACGGAGGATGAAAAAGATATTCGTATCTTCCCTTCACCCGCTGGTCCAAATGCTGTTCCCGGCAGGACAGCTACATTATATTTTTCTAGTAGTTTTTTGCTGAAATCAACAGACTTCATGTTTATGTCATATCGGGGAAACGCATAAAATGCCCCCTCTATATTGTTGGAGACGAGGTTATGAATTGATGCCAGTCTTTTCTGTACCAGGTCTCTTTTCTGTTTGAATTCCCGCTTGAATTTTTCTATAAATTTTTCCCCATGAATGAGGGCATAGGCAGATGCCTTCTGTATAAACGGGGGGTAGCATGTGAAAGTATGTTCGAGGACCTTTGCAATATCGCTGATCACTCCTCTGTCAGCCACCGTATATCCTGCCCTCCAGCCCGTCATCGAGTAACTTTTAGATAGACTGAAGATTGAAACAATGTCATCTGGAACATCTTCAAGAGAACCTATAGAGAATATCTCTTTGTCATAAATGAGATCCTCATAGGCCTCATCGCTTACTATCTTTATTTTTTTGTCCTTGCATATTTCGAAAAGACTTTTCAGTTCCTCTTTTGACATGACTTTTCCAGTAGGGTTGGCCGGGGAGTTTATCACTATTGCGGATGTTCTGTTTCCGATTTTGGAGTGTATATCATCAATGTCAAGCGAATAATTCTCCGTTAAATTGTAATAAATGGGTTTCATGCCTGCCAAAATTGCAGGTTCGGAGTAGAAGTAGCCAGGGTTTGGTACCAGTATCTCATCCTTTTTTCCAGCGAGTGATACCATAACAGCGAATATGGATTGCTTGGCNGAAATGAATATTACATTTTCGAGTGAACTGTGGATTCCATTTTTCTTATTCGTTTTCTGAACTGCTGCTTCCCTAAACCCCATTGTGCCATAAGAAGAAGTATAGTGCGTCTCCCCATTCTTCATTCCTTCATAAGCAATGTCAATGATTTCTTTTGGAGTATCGTAGGCCGGTTCCCCTATTGCCAGGCTGATTACCTTCTCTCCCCTAGACTGCTTCTGAAGCACTAAATTCACAACTTCAAGGGATGGCGAGCCTTCCAGATCTTTTAGGGACATGGAAGTTCAATCTTTACACAAAGATTAAGATTTCCAANAGCAGTTGCAATAGAGTGTTAGAATATCCCATCACAGAGACCGTAAGTATTAATCAATTTTATAAAAGAAATTCAGATTTTCGATTGATTGTGAAATCTATAACATTCCTAATTTTACTGGTATTCTGGCCAGTCCTGGAGCATTGAGCCAGAAAAGTTAATTAAATCGCAGCATCTCTTGAATTATTATGACTGTAAAAAATTGCAATATAATGATCGTTGGATTTGGCACGGTTGGTCAGGGATTTTATGAACTATTCAATTCGAAGAAAGGGATGTTGGGTTTGGAAAACTGCAGAATCTCTGAGATAATTGATATCAAATTCGGGCATATATTAAATCCCCAAGGAAATACTGCAGACAAAGTCATTGGAGGAAACGGGACAAAGCTGTCTAACGAGGACATACTGAGGGCTATAAGGGAATCTTCTGCCGATATTATGTGTGAATTTACCTGGGTAAACTATGATAATGCTGAACCAGCATTCTCTTATATCAAGACAGCCCTTGAAAATGGAAAGGATGTCATAACCACAAATAAAGGNCCCATTGCGGTGAGATTCAATGAATTACGGGATGTGGCAATGAAAAATGGCAAAAAAATTCTATTCAAGGGAACCGTCATGGCTGGAACACCTTCATTCAATATCCTTAAGCTCCTGCCTGGAGCTCAACCTATAAGGGTCAGGGGGATAATGAACGGAACCACAAACTATATTCTTACAAAGATGACCGAAGGAATCCCTTATTCAGATGCACTCAAGGAAGCTCAGGCAAAGGGATATGCAGAGGCAGATCCTACAAACGATGTGGATGGATTTGATGCCGCAGCAAAGGCATCCATAATTTCAAGCGTATTCGGATGGAATCATCCCATGAAGGACATAAAGGTAAAGGGCATAAGAGACGTTACAAAGGAGGAAGCCGCCTCTGGTGTAAAACTTTTGGTAACGGTTGATAAGAAGGAAGCACGTGTCGGACCTGAAAAACTTGCGGATGATGAAATATTGAGGGAGGTAAGAGGAGTAATGAACGCAATTGAAATAGAAACAGATACGCTTGGTAAAATATATGTTATGGGACCTGGAGCGGGAAAGGTTGTCACAGCCCAGGCTGCGCTATCAGACCTAATGGATATAATTGAGAAAAGGTAAGAGGTAAACAGCAAACAAAATAATACAAATTATATTCTTACTCTCAAATCTGTACCGCCCGATCATTTCAAGAGAATTTGATCAGTGCTGTTTTTACCTCCTGAATATTGCTAATTTTATTTCTGTCATTTCCTCTATTGCGAATTTTATTCCTTCCCTTCCCAATCCACTNTTCTTCATTCCACCAAATGGCATGGTATCGACCCTGAAATCAGACGTATCATTCACCAAAACCGTCCCATAATCGAGAGAATCTATCATTTTTATCGCCGTATCGATGTTCGAGGTAAAAACCCCAGCTTGAAGACCATATGGTACATCATTTGCTATTTCTACTGCCTCTTTAATAGATTCAAACGGTATTATAAGCGTGACGGGCCCAAATACTTCATTCCTCCATATGGTTGAAGATCTAGGAACATTTTCAAGGATTGTCGGGTAGTATACGCTTTCCTCTCTCCTTCCTCCAATCAGTACCTTTCCTCCTCGACTTCTAGCATCATCTACCCACGTTTCAACTCTTTTTGCTTCTCCTTCACTTATCATAGGACCTATATCCGTGGACTCGTCCAATGGATTCCCTACTTTAAGTTTCTCTGTTGATTTTACAATGGCATCAGTGAATTCCTTTATGTGACTCTTGTGGACTATTAAACGCTGGGCGTGAATGCAATTTTGTCCCTGTGATTCAAATGCCGCATCGACGATAGAATCTACAGATCCACGCCAGTCTCCGTCCTCGCATACTATCACAGGAGAATTACTCCCCAGTTCCATAGAATATTTCTTAGGCCCTGCATTCCTCACCATTTTTTCTGCTGCCTCCGTACCTCCAGTGAATGTCACCTTTTTCATGGTATCAGAATTGAGGAAGAATTTTGTCACTTCTGATTCTCCTCCTGCAATTATATTCTGGTATGAGTACTCGGGAAGGTCTGTTTCCCTGAAAATTTCCTCAAGTTTCAGTGATGATAATGGGGTAAGGGTGGTAGGCTTATTAACTATGGAGTTTCCAGCNGCTATTGCAGGACCAACTTTGTGTGCAACGAGATTTAATGGATCGTTGAAAGGGGTAATAGAGAAAACCGGGCCAATTGGCACACGAGTGTAGTATGCAAACCTTCTCTCCCCTCTTGGTTCAACATCGAAGGGTACGGTTTCACCATGAATTCGCTTTGCTTCTTCTCCTGAACTCTTTGTGGTAAATGCCGCTCTCTTGACCTCTTTCCTGGAATACTTTATTGGTTTCCCTGCTTCCATGGCAATTGTTCTTGCCATTTCTTCCAAATTCTTCGTTATTCTATCGGAAGCATCCAGAAGTGACTCGCTCCTTTTGTATGCAGGGAGTTCAGAAATTTTCTTGAACGCATTTATTGAATTCTTGAGAACCTTTTCAGCCTCTTCCTTTCCAGTCTCCTTCAGTTCAGCTATCACTTCACCTGTAAATTTGTTCTTAACAAAAAGCATGAGATCAAACCCCATGTAGTGAGGGTTTTGGTGTATAAATTTTTTCGCTCCAGCACTAGATCCTCACGAGTTTAATTTCTTNATAGGGTCCGGAAACAGCAAAATCTGGATTAGACAGGGAGCTCTTCTGAGAAAAGATGCTTGAGGTTACATTTCCTAACGAGTTGATTTGACTTTAAGATGGCTCGAGGTTGTGAAATTTAGAAATTCAATTGGGTGTATTTTAGCCACGTTCATCTTCATATTTCTTGTTTCCACCCCGCAAAAACAAATGATACAGTTGTTGCTATTTGAAGCAGCCTGAATGCCATTTACAGGTTTATTAGCAAGAAAGCTCAGGTCTTCGGAGAGTATATCTGTTGGAAATGAATCATTAGATGCCGGGTCGTTGTGTAATCAATGATTAAGACGCTCAAAGTGTGTTTGTATCTAATGATTGAAATGTAGTTCAAGTAGGAAAGCACTTACGATAATGCAGGTTTGTACAGAACCATTTCATATGAGCCTGGAACGTTCTGTCCTTGTGTAAAGGAAAGTGTTTATTACCCGCGAATCATTGTAAATCATAGGATGCTAAAAACTCCTAATGTATCATAGCTCTTGCAATTTTTTGTGTTTTTAACTCTTAAGGCCAGTAGTAAGACCTAGGATTCAATCATAGCCATGGCCACAATATATGACCTCTAATTCCGAGGAATACTCGCGCCCACACAGGCCACATTGATATTTCATTTCCATCGATTTATTAGTTTTCATTTTTCTCTGAGGGTTAATGATCTTTCATGTTTAAAAAGTTGTCGATATTTACATACGTTGATTGTTGATAGGAACTGATCATAAGACAGTAAAANTGAATGTTTTTCTGCCTAGTTAGTGATGATTTACCTGTCTAATTCCGGTAATTTTAATGATTGATTTGATGAAGCTTTGTATATATTAGCACAACTTTGAACAGTTTTTTTCAAAGTATTTTTTTAAAGTAATAACAAATAGCAGAATGATAATTTAAGTAACCTTTAAAAATGCAAAGACTTTTACCCATTTTTCTTCTAATCATATTGGTAATCAAGATGATAGGTGGTTTCACTGGCAAAATATTGAGAGTTGATCTTTCTAAGGGTGATCTGAAGACGGAAGTAACAAACATGGAATGGGCAAGGCAGTTCATAGGTGGACAGGGCCTTGCAACAAGGTATTATGTCGAAGAAGTTGATGCAGAGATAGATCCCTACTCTCCTGAAAATGAATTAATTATAGCGCCTGGGCCACTCACTGGAACAAATTCACCAACAGCAGCCAGATACATGGCAGTTACGAAGAGTCCATTAACTGGGACAATAACGAGGAGCAATTCTGGTGGATATTTCGGTGCAAAGCTCAAACATTCCGGGTTCGATATGATAATACTTAGAGGAAAATCAGAAAAGCCTGTGTATCTTTTCATTGACAACGGCAAAGCTGAACTTAGGGACGCATCAGATCTCTGGGGGAAGGACGTTTTTGAAACCACCGATATCCTGTCAAAAAGAGCAGGGAAAAATGTCAGTGTGGCCTGTATAGGTCCTGCAGGGGAGAATCTTGTAAAATTTTCATCAATAATGAATGACAAACATAGGGCAGCAGGAAGAAATGGCGTGGGCGCTGTGATGGGTTCAAAGAATTTGAAGGCAATAGTTGTGGGGGGAGGGAGCTTCCCGAAGATAGGGAATCCAGATAAATACAANGACGTCCTGGCTAAGATGCTGGAAAAAATAAGGGAAAATCCGGTGACATCCCAGGGTCTTACGCAGTTCGGTACAGAAGTTCTTGTGAACATAATAAACAAGTCAGGAATATATTCCAGTAAGAATTCGACTGACTCCGGAGACGATCCACTTGCAGATGATGTTAGTGGAGAAACACTTGCGGAAACNTACCTTCTTCATAACCAACCTTGCTTTGCTTGCCCTATAAGATGCGGGCGGGTTGTNAAATACAACGAAAGGGAAAGTGAAGGTCCGGAATATGAAAGCACATGGGCATTTGGACCAAGCACAGGGGTTTATGATCTTTATACGATAATAGCAGCTAACGATAATGCAGATAGACTTGGATATGATACTATCTCCGGGGGACTCACAATCTCAGCCGCAATGGAACTTTACGAAAAGGGAAAGATTCCTGATAATGAAGTGGGCCCGACAAAACCGAGGTTTGGTAACTCAAGCGCTGTTCTGGAATTGAGCTCCAAGATTGCGTACAGGAAGGATTTTGGTAACGTGCTCGCGGAAGGTTCAAGAAGGATGGCAGAAAAATATGGAGAACCAGGGGCATCAATTTCTGTCAAAGGACAGGAACTTGCTGCATACGATCCACGGGGCGTGTGGGGAATGGCGCTTGAATATGCAACAAGTAACATAGGTGGATCCCACATGAGAGCATACACAATATCTAATGAAATCCTAGGAGTACAACCCACATCCGACCCAACGAAACTTGAAGGAAAGGCAGACCTAGTAAAATATGTGCAGGATTTCACTGAAGTGATGGATTGTTCTGGGCTATGCCAATTCCCGTCCTTTGCCCTAAATTTCGATGATTACATGGAACTTATAAATGCGGTAACAGGATTCAATTACACAAAGGAGGAACTAATGGAGGCAGCAGAAAGAAACTGGAACCTTGAGAGACTTTTCAATCTCAAGGCCGGAATAAAGCCTGCACAGGATACTCTCCCAGAAAGATTTCTGACTCAGGGAATACCGAAGGGGCCAAAGAAGGGAACCACTGTTCCATTGAAATCCTTATTGGCCGATTATTACGGAGCCAGGGGCTGGAACAAGGATGGTTACCCGACAGATGAAAAGATTAAAAGTCTGGGACTGGACTTCTACAAACTGTGAGATTCGTTATCCGCCTGCTACCGGNGGGAAGATGTCAACTTCTTCCCCTTCTTTCAGTTTTGTCTTTANCCCGGAGAGATAGTTTATATTCTTGCCATTAACGAGAATTATGACATTACCATAGAGAGTGCCCCCTTTGTAAATCATTCCTCTGAACCCGCTCCCATATTTTCTGACCAAGAATTCAAGAAGAGTTTCGATCTCGTCTACTCCTGCCACTTCTTCCTCCTTTTTCTTTGTAATAAATCTCAGGTTTGCATAGAATTTTACCATCACCATCTCAATTTAACCCCACGTCCATCAACATATGACTCAGTACAATAAATATTTACATTCTGTTTTGGTTTAAAGTTCTCTCAATATTTTTGTCAAAATGGCAACAATGTGAATTTGCAATTCAAGAGTACAATTTTAGCGCACCTAATGCAATATCGTTCTGGGCCTCATTGAAAAAAGGTAATATACGATGCTTAATTAAAATGTCATGAGTGAAAAACTTTTATTTCCGTCTGAAGAATGGATCAAGGAATATTGCACAAGACTTTCTAATTCTGGCGAATACAACAGATCAGGCCAGGGGTGGAAAGACCCAATACAGTTTAAAATAACAGACATAGACAGTATAAATATGAAATTAGACTTCAAATCATTCATTCTTAACCTGAAAGATGGTAAGTGCATGGGGTATCAACTGGTAAAAGAGAATAAGGATGATGCACCTTTCGTTTTGAACGCCACATATTCCAACTGGAAGAGAATACTTGAGGGAAAGGTAAATCCGACTCAGGCAATGTTGAGTGGAATACTTAAGGTCAAAGGAAATGTTGCAGTACTCCTGAGGTATGCCGCTGCAGCAACTGAGATGGTAAAGGCTGGCCAAGGAATTGATACAGAATTTACGGCCTGAATATGCCCTTGATAACATTCCCAAGGAAACTGGTAGTTCAGAGAGATTTCTTGGAAAGTCTGGGAGATTTTTTAATAAATGAGGGTTTAACTAAGGTACTTCTGATCTCTGACAAAAATGTCTATGCGATCCAAGNCGAAAGGATAAAGAAAGGTTTAGAGGGAATTGAAACTCAGCTATTTGTTGATGTCAGTCCGGAACCGACAATTGAAGCGATTGAAGATGCATTTGAGAAATTAAGGAATTTGAATGTGGATGGGATAGTCGCATTTGGTGGAGGAAGTGTAATAGATTTTGCTAAATCCGTTGCAGTCAAACTTTCAGACCCGGCAAAAAATTTGCGGGAAATAAGTCCATTCGAGTACATAAAATTGAGATTTCCTCTCATAGCAATTCCAACTACGGGAAGCGGAAGTGACGCATCATTTGCAACAGTCCTGACGGACGGAACAAGGAAGTTTCCTACGGGAAACTATTCGTTAGTCCCAATGTTCGATATCCTTGATTCTTCCGTGTTTGCAGAGAACAGCGATCTCATAAGGAACACCGGCGTGGATGCCATTGTGACAGCGATTGAGGCTGTGGTATCAAATACCAGCAATATAATGACAGATGCGATTGCGGAAAAGTCTCTTCCTATATTATTTGAAAATCTAGAAATGACCATGAAAGGGAACAAGGATAATGTTGATGATGTGCAACTGGCAATGACAATGGCAGGAATCGCTTTTTCAAATAGTGGATCAGGACTTGTCCACTGTCTTGGTCACAGCTTTGGATCGACATTTCATATTGCTCACGGAAAATCTGTGGGAATTTTTCTTCCATATGTTATCGAATTTCTATCTAGCGATGCAACTACTAGGTCGAAGTATGAATATCTTGCCTCGTTGATATCAAAAGGGAATAGCAAGTCTCTCATTGATCTTCTAAAGGAATTTTACAAGAAAATTGGCCAACCACTGACAGTAAGGGATGCAGGAATAACAAAGAAAGATTATGAGGAGAGGATGGGGGAACTTGTGGAAAAGGCCATGGAAGACAGCGAGTTGGCATTCAATCCCATCTTTGTTTCAAACGAAGACATGAAGAATCTATTTGAAATTGCCTATGACGGGGATCAGCCCCTCTAGCTGTTTTCTTTTGCCACCTGCTCGATATCCTTTCCCACAGCCTTTGGCGGAGAATCACATCCTTCCAGCCATATAGAAGCCAGTGTCTGGAAGTCTGGGGGTATAACCTCTTTATTTATTTCACAGTCTAGTACGGCTGGTAAATTTGATTTCTTTGCTCTTTTAAGTGCATCAGTAATGTCTTCCGGTCTCTTTATCCTCTCCCCGAAACAACCCATGGCTTTAGCTATTTCCGCGTAATTTATATCTTCGAAATCTACTCCAATATGATTGCCATTATAGTAAAGTGTCTGACCTGACTTTATCATTCCCCACGCTGAATCGTTTAATACAATGAATGTAACCTGCAAGCCTGTCCTCTTGGCTGTTTCAAGATCACCAATATGCATGCTGAAAGCGCCATCTCCGGTTATACAGTAAACGTCCTTATCTGGTCTAGCTATTTTGGCTCCAATTGAAAAACCGATCGCGCTTCCTAGATGCCCTGAATCCCCTGAAGTGGTACTGAGAAATGAATTAGGCTTGTATATCCTGTTTGCATAATGGGCCCATACCGCAGTATTACCACCATCGACAACAGATATGGAATCTCTCGCGTAGAATTTTCTTACTTCACTTATAACCCTCAGAGGATGCATTGGAACTTCATTACTTCTTGACTGCTCACTAAATTGATCCAACCACTGCCTTTCGTACTCCTTATAGAAATCATTTCTCTCTCTTTTGCTCACAGGGGGATATTTCGACCTGATAACCTCAGATAATGAATTTAAAGTCTCTCTAGCATCAGCTTCAATGCCTATCTGAACTGGCCTATTGAGGCCAATATTTTCTGGCAACGTATCAACTTGTATAAATTTCTGTTTGTCGAATTCACCCCATATAGGAGGTCTTCCAAAGAAATCCAGATCGCCGAGTTTTGATCCGATAACAAGAACAACATCTGCTTCCGTTTGGGCTGCAAGAGCGCCATAGCTGTTTGGAATAAGTGAAAGGGGAGAGTCCTCCGGCAATGCACCTCTTCCAGAAATGGAAGTAACTACAGGAATCTGCAGGTATTCGGATATTATTTCCAATTCCTCTGATCCACCTGACCGCATCACCCCACCACCGGGATGTATCAGGGGCCTTTCAGATGTTGCTAAAATTTGTGCTATCTTTTCAATGGATTTCATCGGAGGGGATGGCCTACCTATTGATTCAAGTACACTCCCTTCTGGAATGATCAAATCGGCCTCATCTATGTTTTTATGGAGGATGTCGGAAGGAATGTCGACTTGAACCGGGCCAGGTCTACCGGAGTATGCAACCGAAATTGCTCTCCTCATGATCTCAATGACTCTATCCCAGCTATAAATCACTGCATTCCATTTCGTTACTGCCTTGAAAAGGGAATACTGGTCCAGCGCCTGCATTGATCCCTTATCTGGATAAGATCTGTTGACTTGATTCTGGGCAGTCAAGACTAGCATGGGAATTCCTTCGGCAAATGCAGGATAAACACCTCCTATAAGATTGGCAGCACCTGGTCCTACGGTTCCGAGAACGACCCCAATTTCTCCCGTAACTCTTGCATATGCATCTGCAGCATGAGCAGCGGTTGCTTCGTGATGAAATGTTATAAAATTTATGTTACTACCGTAAAAGGCATTTAGCAGCGGGTAGGGTTGGTCTCCCGGAACACCGAAAACATATTTAATTCCCTCCTTTTCAAGAACTCTCTTTATAACTTCACCGATAGTTATAACGGACATTCTTTACCACTTCTGCAATTCATAAGTTGATCTTATATAATTGTAACCCGTCTTTAACCGCTCCTAAACTAATTCTGCTGCAAAATTTTATTCTTGAACCTCTAATATATATCATGACAATCATCCGACAGGGAAGCATCTCAACGGGCATAGAATATACCGTTGCACGAAGAATTTAATTTATCCTGAAAGAACATTTATATTTTAGGTAAATTATATCTTTACGACCGAACGAAAATTATAATAAATGTTATTTACAAGTCTTATGATTTGCTGCTTCTTCTACACAATCCGTAAAATACATTTAAATTTAATCCTTCCATGATCCAATGTGATGACAGTGAACTCTGATCAGTTTGAATCGACGCTAATGTTTAAAGAAATTAACGAGGAGCCGGGNACAATTTTGAACACTTACAAAAACGTCAAGGACAGTATTAAAGAGGCAACTCAAATCTTAAAAACTTCAAAGATGGTCTTTATTGTGGGAAGTGGAACTAGTTATCACGCTGGAATCGTTTTACAGATTGGACTACTAAGAAGAGGAATACCTGCCGTGGCAGTTAGAGCGCCTGAATTTTCACATTACATGTCCGAGGATCCTGACGGAATATGTGCAGTCTTGATAAGTCAATCGGGAGAGAGCAGAGAAGTTCTTCAGTCCCTAGAACTTTGCATAATGAAACGGATAAATACTATTGCTGTTACAAACAATGGCGAAAGCCCACTTGCAAAAAAGTCTACTTATAGTCTGATTACAGATGCTGGGAAGGAGGAATCCTTGGCAGCAACAAAGAGCCATGTAGCACAGCTCGTTGTAAATTATATGCTTATAAANAATCTGTCTACTAATAAAAATGAATCAAGCAAAATTGATAACATTCAAATTCTTGCAAAAATGGTAGAGGAAATCCTAGGACAGAAAGAGCTTTTTAAGCAAATTTCAACTAATTTGATCGGAAGACTTGTATTCCTNGGGAATGGACTTCTACATGCTACTGCAATGGAGGGTGCTTTGAAATTTGAGGAAACAGCAAATCTAGTTACAGAGGCATTTCCAATGGGCGAGTATTTTCACGGACCAATACAGGTTCTGAAGTACAACGACAGCGTAATCATTCTGAAGGGCGATGAGAAATTTGAATTTGAAAGAATTCGTTCAAGAGTGAAGGAGTATACAAAGAATATTCTAGTAATTGGCTCTGATGAGAATTGTGACATAATTATTCCAAAATCCGTTACTGATATGTTTTATCCAATTCTCTATGTAATCCCTCTACAGATGCTGGCAAATTTTAAAACTATTCTAACTGGTTTATCGCCTGATAAGCCTACCCGTCTTAACAAAATTGTAAGATGACATTAAAAACAGGCTAGGAGAAATGCGATGTTTTCAGCCATTAATTACATGATTTTCACTGAGAGATAATATGGTAAAACAGAAAGAATTTCTTCTGAGAAAGTTGGAAAAACCTATTTTTGAAAAGGTACCTCCACATTGAAATTTGATGAAATTTTTAAACGATATTAAAGTGTTCCAGAATAATCTGGCAACAGACTTATGGATTGTTCTTGTCCTGTAAATCCAACGTTCCGGACTCGGCGACCATGTAATTAACTGTACTCTCTCCTATCTCACCCTTTCTGCTTTTATAAATTGTATAAACAATCACACCTACTATGATTACAAGTGCCATTATTACGAATGCCAAATATGGCTCTACAAGATCGCTGACTATTCCGAGATAAAAAGTGTATACAAAGAGGGCTCCTCCACCAATCGGAATTATAAGCCCGGAGACATATCTTCTCGCTTTGGAGAATTTTATCTCCTTGTGCTTACCAAGGAAGGTAAAGAGTCCAAATTCTGGAACAAAATGATGGAAATACCACAATATAGTGGAGGCAGTACCAGCCACGAAAAAGCAATCAGCTACAGTATCTGCGTTGTATCCATAAAAACGTGCCATTAAAACTCCCACTAAAAGGACAGTAACTCCAGCCAGAACTGCGTCAAATAGTGCAGCATTCGAGGGCGTTTGTCTATTCTCGTGAACCTTGTTCAGCCAATTGCTTTTGATAAATTTGTCCCTTGTCATTGCCCACATTAATCTGGCCTGAGATCCTCCACCTGCGCCGAACGCAATTAGTGAAACGATCAATATTATCATATTCAAGGCAAGTAATGCAGGTGCGGGAATATAATAAATCCACGTTGCAAGTTGCGGTATAGACGATTGACCCACATTTGAAAGGTCACCAAAAGGAACAGCTGCCACTTCCGAATAAGCTGCCAGTGCAATAACAAAGGCTGATATGGTAAGTCCTATGTAAACTGCTTTCCACATATTTTTCCTAGATTGCACTCCTTCTTCTGCATAGAAAAGAGCAGCCCCGTATCCAGTAAAGAGGTAGAAACCTAGAACGGCGGTGGCCAGGGCAATTCCACCAAAGCCACCATAGCTGTTGAGTGGATTGAGATAATAAGTTGAGTTATAGGGGGTACGAAGTATTACATAGATAATATAACTAACAACTACAACCAAGGTTATCAGAATAGCATAAAGAATGACTCTGCTGAGATTCTTTGCTTTCTGTATGGTCATTGCGTATGTCACAATTATTGTAATGAATGCAATAGCGAACCAAGACCATATAGGTAGCAGAACTCCATATAGAATGTATATTGTATCAACTGCTAACCACGCTATGAAGAAGGCATTTGCAGTCTGCCAAAAATTATAAAATGCATAATTGGCAAGAGACGTAAATTTACCAAATGACTTTCCAAATCCTAATTCTGCAAGCCCATAGTATCCACCAGCAAAAGGCGCTATTCTGGTATATTCTAGGATGGGAAATGAAACCAGAACAAATAAGACGTACCCCAAAATAATTGGCCAAATTGCAGCAGGGCCAGTATCCCCAATAAAAGCAGCAATTTCAATAGGACCTATTATAGCTAGAACACCTGCAAGTGTTAACCCGAGAAGACCGAGGAAGCTAACCGATCCTTTCCTTAACTGATTGCTGGATTTATTTGAATTATCAGCCATTAATGCAAATACAATATTTCAATACTCTTAAATGTTTCGTGTATATCAGGGAATATAACGCTCAAAATACGCCCCGAACGGGATTTGAACCCGTGTCACGAGCTCGACAGGCTCGTATGATAGGCCACTACACTATCGGGGCTTCGCGTCGTATTGTCATACTTTATTTAATTCTTTTTATGAAGCACAGATTATTCAGGGAAAAGTCTGCGCAATGCATTAACTTCTCCCTCTATTATGTGGGAAATTGCAAACCTTGTGAATAGAATCCATGCTCCCCTCAATCTTACGTTCCCNTTGATTATTATCGACCCGTCTGCAACCTGAAAAATCTGGTAACCAGCCAAAGGACCATCGCCATACTTTATCATAACAGATAAATTTTCCTTATTCTTTCCAACCCATTCAATTTGCTTCTTGTTCCTGAATGCAAGAATGGACTCCCGGTTGTTCTGGTCAATCCTCCTTATGCTCAGATGCCCTTTCCAAATTTTAACATCATCCAAGCTTTCAATTATCTTCTGATACGCATCGTATTGCTGCTCTTTTACATGGAATTCATACTGAATTCTCACCCTTGTTGATCAGAATCTCCAATATATTTTCTTTTGAAAAGATTAGAGAACCTGCTGAATCGGAATCTATCAATAACGAAAATTTATAGAACCCAACGAATATCAGGGTTGATGGATAATTTATTTTCCAAGGCAATAAAGGGGTTGGGACTGGGCACTTGGCAGATGGGAATGAAAGGATGGGGAAAGGAATATGAGGAAGAACAGCTCATAGATGCCTTTCTTATGGGTATAAATGGGGGTCTAAATTTCATTGATACTGCAGAACTGTACGGTAGAGGTAAATCAGAGGAGATGATAGGAAAGGCTATAAGGCAGGTAGAGAGAAGGAAGATATTCATTGCAACTAAGGTGGCTGGATTCAATGCTACGGCAAAAAGGGTCAGAAGGAGCCTTGAAGGTAGCTTGAAAAGACTCGGGACTGACTACGTGGATCTTTATCAGGTACACTGGGAACCAAGTGCATACACTGACATCCCTGCTCTCTTTCAAGAACTGGAAAAGANTGCGAAAGAAGGGTTGATAGAACACATTGGTGTTTCCAATTTCTCTGCCAATGGAATAGGGAGTGCAAACTCATCATTGAAGGACTATAGGATTGAGAGTAACCAGATCAAGTTCAACCTGATAGAGAGACCTCCATCATCACTGACTANTTTCATGAAGCAAAATGATATAAAACTTATAGCATGGAGCCCATTGGCTCAAGGATTCCTTACAGCGAAATATTCCGAGACAAGGAAACCTTCTGGTGGAGTCAGGAAGGTCAATAGGCTCTTTTCAGACAGCAATTTTTCGAGATACTCGCCGCTTCTCAATAAACTTAAGGATATTGCTAATTTAAAGGGNATTACTGTTACACAGCTGGTTCTGGCTTACGAAATGCGCCTCCNAGTTTTACCAATACCAGGCTTCAAGAACAAGGCCCAGGTTTCTGAAATATTGAATTCACTTAATGTTGACATATCAAATGGCGAAATCCAGGATTTGGAACAAACAATATCTAACTGTGGATTGATAGAGGCCAGTGGAAATTTTTATCCTAGGTTATTGCCAAATTTCATTGCCAGGATAGGCTCCCTGTTCATATGATATTAACAATTAACGTATGTATCAATCGGCAAAAGCTAAATAGAATATAAAATTATGCTGCGATTACAATGAGTTCTATAGTATCATATGGATCTTACATTCCAAGATATAGGATAAGATCAGAAGAAATAGCCAAGGAGTGGGGGGAGAATCCTGAGAATATAAAAAATGGTCTGTTGATTTACAGCAAATCTGTCCCTGGACCTGACGAGGACGTACTTACCATATCTGCCGAGGCTGCAAAGAATGCACTGAGGAGGAGCAGTATTGATAAGAAGACAATAGGGGCCATATATGTTGGCTCAGAAAGTCACCCCTATGCGGTAAAACCAACATCTTCGATACTGGTTGAGGCGCTTGGACTACCTTACGATATTCACTCGGCCGACTATGAATTTGCCTGCAAGGCTGGTACAGCTGCAATGCAGAATGTCATGGGAATGGTTGATTCAGGAATGATTGAAAATGGGATTGCCATTGGATCTGATACATCACAAGGAGCCCCGGGAGATGCGCTTGAGTACTCCGCTTCTGCGGGCGGGACCGCAATCATAATTGGAAAAGAGGGATTCGCAGATATCAATAGAACATACTCATTCACCACCGATACTCCTGATTTCTGGCGCAGGGAAGGGGAAAAATACCCTAGTCATGGCGGACGATTCACGGGAGAACCGGCTTATTTCAAACATGTCATAACCGCAGCCAAAAGGATGATGGAAATGCAGTCAACGAAACCTGAAGATTATGACTACGCCGTTTTCCACCAGCCAAATGGAAAATTTCCTACAAGAGCTGCGAAGATGCTTGGTTTCAAAGATGAGCAGGTCAAGGACGGATTGTTGACACCCTACATAGGCAACACATATTCCAGTTCGATGATAATCGGTCTCTCAGCGATACTGGACAAGGCGAAGAGCGGAGACAGAATACTGGCTGTTGCCTTCGGGAGTGGTGCGGGATCGGATGCATTTGACATAACAGTCAATGACAGGATCAAAAATCTAAGAAGGGAAAATTCGCCCGGCGTAATGGAACAGGTAAATAGGCCGATATGGCTCGATTATGCCACTTACGTCAAATTCAGGGGAAAGATAATTATGAGGGGGGCGTGATACTGTGAGAGACGTTTACATTATTGGGGCAGGGACGACAAAATTTGGAGAATTATGGGATTCAAGCCTGAGAGAGCTCGCATCAGAGGCAGGCCTGAAGGCACTGATGGATGCAGGAATATATGCGGAAGACATCGACGCCCTTTACGGTGCAAATACAAGTGGAGGACAGTTTGTGGATCAGGAGCAGGTTGCTGCACTTATAGCCGACTATTCTGGGATTAGCGAGCTCAACATACCATCAATACGAATTGAGGCTGGATCTGCTAGTGGGGGGGCTGCATTGCTTCAGGCATTCCTTGCGGTAAAATCAGGACANTATGAGACAGTGGCAGTTGGTGGAGTGGAGAAGATGACAGATGTTCCATCTGAGGTTGCTAACGAAATCATTGGTGGTTCCCTTGATGCTGAATGGGAAACATTTTTTGGTGCCACAGAAGCCTCACTGGCAGCAATGGTCGCCAAGAGGCATGAATACGATACTGGTGTAAAGAGGGAGGATTATGCACAGTTTCCGGTAATTGCCCATAAGCATGGATCAATGAATGAAACTTCCCATTTCAGGAATGTCATCAAGATTGAAGACGTTTTGAAGGCACCCTTTGTCTCTGAGCCACTGACCGTCTTTGATACAGCTCCCATAAGCGATGGCGCATCTGCATTGATAATTTCTGCTGACAAGAAGAAGATAAAAAACGCTGAGCATCCNTTGAGAATAAAGTCAAGCACGGCTGCTAATGATTTCCTATCATTGCATGACAGAAAGAGCATTGATAGATTTGGAGCTGTCAGGAAGAGCACTAAATCTGCATTGGAACTTGCAGGATTGGAGGTAGGGAAGGTAGACGTATTTGAGATTCATGACTCGTACAGCATCGCTGGTCTCATTCAGATGGAGGAAATACTTGGGAAGGAAGCTATAAGAATGACAAGGGACGGAGAATTCTATTACAATTCCTCCCACCCAGTAAACGTATCAGGCGGGCTGAAGGCCCACGGAAACCCTCTTGGGGCAAGTGGAGTTTACCAGGCAGTAGAGGCAGTTCTTCAACTTAGGGGAAATGCCGGAACAAGGCAAGTCAAGAATGCAGAAAATATAATGATCCACAATATGGGAGGTCTTGGAACGACCTCTGTGACATCTATAATAGGAGTTGATTGAAATGAGTGAAGTACCAAGGTTCTGGAGAGAATCAAGACACAGATACAGGATGGTAGGNACCAAGTGTAAAAAATGCAACACCCTATTCTTCCCTCCAAGGGTACTCTGCCCCACCTGCAGGAGAGATTCCATAGGTAATATGGTGGAAGAGGAGCTTTCAGGGAAGGGAGAGGTCTATTCTTACACGGTAGTGCATGATGGCCTTGAGCAGTTCAAGATGCAGGTTCCGTACGTAATGGCCATGATAAGAATGAAAGAAGGCCCACTGGTGACAGGACAAATTGTAGACGCTGAACCATCTGAAATACAGATAGGTACGAAGGTTAGGGCAGCATTGAGAAAGGTAAGGACTGAGGGAAAAGAGGGAATCATTCAGTACGGGTACAAGTTTGTCCTAGAATAGACGTTGTTTCTCTCAATCCATTTTTATTTATTGCTTCACCCATATTTCATCTGACATCCTCTCATCCCTGAAGGATTTGAGGTTCCTGCTTCATTGACGGTGCCCCCATCATACAGTCCAGAGGTCTTACTCCATCTCACACCCTTTTTTATGGGCTTATCAGGCGTTAATTCCCCACTGCCCGCGGGTACTAGTATAATTATATCACTCGAATTCTTAAACATTTCTCAATTCATCTCCTCCCTGAAGGTCGGAGCTTTCTTGCTAATCTCTTTGTAACCAACCTGCCATAAGACAAGGAACAACTCTCTGGGAGGAACTGGAATAAACTCAAGATCGAAAAGATTATACAGGGATGTCAGGAAAGTGTAAAGTTCCAGAAAGGTATCATATGACCTAGCAATTGAGAAAGGTGTTAACATGGAAATCCCGATGCAAAGAGAAAATAAAGGTCCAAAATATCTGAGGGAAACCCTGAAACGGAGGACCTTGATGGTGCCTGGGGTGTTCAATGGTATCAGTGCTCTTTTGGCTGAAAGATATAACTTTGATGCACTTTACCTTTCAGGCTCTGGTGTCGCAGGGGTTATGGGCCTCCCAGACCTTTCATTAACTACCCTTAGCGAAGTCGTAAGTGAAACTGCCAAGATAACGCTTGTAAGCTCTCTGCCACTAATTGTGGACGCAGACACAGGATTTGGCGAATATTTGAACGTAGAAAGAACCGTAAGGGAGATAGAGAGAGCTGGTGCCTCGGCTGTACACATAGAAGACCAAATTATTCCAAAGAAATGTGGGCATCTTGATGGGAAACGCCTTGTGTCACCGGATGAAATGGTGCAAAAAATATCATCTGCTGTTAAGTCGAGGAAAAATAGAGATTTCATGATAATTGCAAGAACCGATGCAAGAGCAGTGGAAGGTATGGATGGTGCTATCGAAAGGGGAAGGTTATATCTGAAGGCAGGTGCTGATGCCATTTTTCCAGAAGCCCTGGAGAGAGAGGATGAATTCAAGGAATACTACTTAAAGGTAGGTGGAATCCTCCTGGCAAACATGACTGAATACGGAAAGAGCCCTCTCCTCTCAGTGAATGAATTATCAGAGATGGGCTATAAAATAGTGATATTTCCATTAACTGCATTCAGGGGAGCTCTCAGGGCAATGGATGAAGTTTACAGTATTCTCAGCAGGAGCGGGACACAGAGGGAGATACTGCAAAAGATTATGAGTAGAAAGGAATTTTACGATTTAATAAACTACAGTGCATACGAAGAGGAAGATAAGAATATTGCCTCGAAATCAAATATGTTGCTTCAATGAAGTGAAATGCAGGGCCGGTAGATCAGCGGAAGATCGCCTGCTTCGCAAGCAGGAGGCCTCGGGTTCAAATCCCGACCGGTCCATTTAAACCAAATCAAAAGTGGCTGATTCACGGGCTTTGATGGTGAATAGGAATATAAATATGAATTACAATACATAAAATGGTGATTACATGGTTAAATTTCATCCAATAAATAGAGTAATGACTGCAGGAACAATACTTTTCTTTATATCTCTTATAGTTCTGGCAATAGGTGCAATTTTTCATACGAATGGTACTATCCTTGCTGATACATTCTTATACGGCGGTCTTGCATTTGTAGTTTCAATTGTTCTTATCTTTTTAGGAGTACTGCTCGGAGCAAGGAGCGGTAAGCTTCAAACAAGAGCCGGCAACATATGGAATAACAACAAAAAGAAGCAATGACCTTAGGCTCTTTGCCGAGGTAAATTTTAAAGTCTATCATGAATCATTATCTTTATCATATATTACTCGTCCTTATTTTGTCAGTTGTTGTTCTAATTATCAATATGATGGCCTTTTATTCAAAGAATGTTACCGAATATCTTTATCTCTTCGATCTTGCATATGCAATAGGTAATAGTGCACATTTTGTTGCTCTGTCCATATCTGATAAGGGAATTTCTTTAAAAGACGAAGCCTCTGTGAAATAGTACTCGCTTAAAACATTAATCAAATCTCGACCGGTCCATAAATATTCGAACCTTTTTTTATGTTTTAGGATTTCTAATAACACTCACTTTAGCAGTACAATTGCTTTTGTATCCTGAAGGGGATAAGATATACCTACTAAATTTGTTCTAAATTTTTGATTATATGCAACTGTTATATATCCGCTATAGGTAATCCATCTTTAGTTATAGGCGATATATAATGAAAGAGCGAGACTTCACGACGATACAGTTAAAAAGAGATTTAGTATCAAAACTGAAGGAAATTAAGAGGTACCGTAGAGGAACCTATGAAGAAACTATTGAAAGGTTGATTAAGGATGAGACAAAA